>Ga0335073_10000774_pt1 | contig 41876 bp, 33 predicted proteins | sample Lox_Sample_22_FD_207093 | JGI IMG/M metagenome (GOLD analysis project Ga0335073, IMG submission 207093) | Soil microbial communities from Loxahatchee National Wildlife Refuge, Florida, United States - Lox_Sample_2.2 | ecosystem: Environmental > Terrestrial > Soil > Wetlands | place: USA...
CCGTGTCACCGGGTTGGACATAGCTCGAATTCATGTGGCGAGCAAAAATCTTCTCCGCCAGGGTCATGGGGCGCTTCTCGGTTTTGATTGGCGGCAGAAACACTTTTTTCTGCATGCGAGCCACATTGAACGGGAACAAGCCGCCATATTCGATCACTTGCCGCGTGATTTCGTCTTCACCGGCAGTGAATTCGCTCAACGGAATTTCAGCTCCCGAGCGAATTTTGTCGATCAACGAAAAGTTGGTGGAAGTCAACAGGCCGAGGTTCTGGCAATTCTGCTTGTAGATGCGCTCGATATTTTCGGCGATGACTACGCGAATGCCGGCGCACATCTCAGCGTAAGGCGACTGCTCGCGACTGGAGCCTTTGCCCCGCCGCTTGCCGCTCACCGCGCAGACAAAGTTACCTTTCTTTACATCGGAGCGTCCGATCGGCGTCACCCCGCCGCATTTCAGTCCGAGATACGGAATCTCGCCCAGGGTTTCGTCGAAATAAAAACAGTAATGCGCGGGAGTGATTTCGTCGGTCGAGATGTCATCGCGCAGCTTGGGATTATTCGCGGGATTTTTTGTGTCCCAGGGCAGGTCCTCGCCCGCCAGTTGCCGTTTGATCAACTCGGGATCTTCCGTAAGAAAGAGGATGCGCCCAGCAAAACGGACCTTGTCGGGACGCTTTTCAATTTTGCGCTGCAATAGTGAATCAATCACGTTAGATGAGTCCTTACCTTTATTTTTTATTGTAACGCGACTCGTCCCAAGCGGCTCAAAACGGCACAGAGGTCCACAGGCGCTAGTGATGCGCGTGCGAGCGGTCGTATTTTTCCCCCGCGGGAATAGCAACGGCCAGCCGGTTTTCCTTGGGTGCCAGCGGACAAGTGGCGTACGGCGTGACCGCGCACGGCGGATTGTAGGCGCGGTTGAAATCGAGTACTACCGTCCCATTGACCACGGGGTCGGTCTCGAGAAAACGGCCGCCAGGATAAGTGTCGGACTTGCTGGTCAGGTCGCTAAAGACGAAGGAAAGTTGCTTCGCCGGGTCGCCGCCCAACGCAGTCAGATGCAACTCCTGTCCGTTCATCTTGAAAACCACGGTCCCGCGTATTGGGGTGTGAGTAACGTCGCCCAGGACATTGGGGACATCCACGGTTTGTTTGCCATCCGATGGCACCCACGTGGCGGTTACTCGGTAAGACAAGTCGATGGGGAAAAATCTCGGCCCACGATAGTTCTTGACGGCGTCGCTATCGAGATCTTTGAGGCGAATGCCGACACGCTGGCCGCGAACGATTACATGAAAACGCAGGCTGCCCATCTCCATGTAAGTGGCGTGGCCGGAGATATCCGGCTGCAACTTCGCTTCCCTCGCGGGTTTGCCGTCAATGGTCGCGTGGGAACCAGGTGAGAACTTCACCGTGACTTCCGTTCCCTGCAACTCAAAAACTCCGGCACGAGCAGGCCCCTTGGGAAAGACGACCGCGTTGCTCTCATCTGTCCCGAAGCTATTTGCTCCGGGTTTGAGCCAGAAAAGCCCGGCAAGCGGTAGCCAATTCTGCTTGAGGTCATTGATAAGCTCAATTTTCCATCTGTCAAACGATTGCTGGTAAGCCGCGTCTGGAGGTTGTGAAGGACTTGCTGCTAGCAGCAGCGTCGAGAGCAAAACAAGGAATGTCAGCAAGGTGGCAACTCTGCGCATTATCTCCGGTACTCCTGCACGCTCGGCAGCGGCTCCAAGTTATTTCCTTCGAAAATCTGTTCAAACTCGTGGAGTAAGGCGGAATGGACCAAGCGGTTGGAAGCCAGCGTCTCTTTACTGTTCAACTGAAATGGACCCCCGGCGAAATCAGTAACTTTCCCGCCTGCCTCTTCAACCAGAAGCACTCCGGCTGCCGTGTCCCAAGGGTTCAGCTTAAACTCCCAAAATGCGTCGAAACGGCCACACGCGACATAGCAGAGATCGAGCGCGGCGGATCCCGCGCGGCGCACACCGTGCGTGCGTAAAGTGATGTGGTGATAGAAAAAAATATTGGGATTCTTGTGGCGCTTATGACTGGGAAAGCCGGTGGCGACCAGGCACTCTGCGAGATTCGTTGTCTTCGAGACGTGGATTGGCCGGTCATTCAGGCGAGCGCCACTTCCCTTCTCGGCGGCAAACAATTCATCCCGCGTAGGATCGAAAACTACACCGGCGATGACCTCGCCCTTGTATTCCAGCGCCATGGAAACGCAAAATACCGGGAATCCGTGGGCAAAATTGGTGGTGCCATCGAGCGGATCGACGTACCAGCGATAGTCGCTGCCGGTATCCTGCAAGCCGCCCTCTTCGCCCAGAATGTCATGCGTCGGCCACTGCTGGCGAATACGCTCGCGAATCAGCGCCTCGGACTTGCGGTCAGCAATCGTGACAAGATCGGCCTCGCCCTTGTATTCAACTTTGACATTCTGCTGAAAGTGCTCCATCAGCAGTGCGCCCGCCTCGCGGGCGATCCGAGTCATTGCGGGAAGAAAGCTGTCGGATTTCGGGGCGTTGGAATTCACGATTGAAGAGTTAGCGTTCGGCAGAGTCGCAGTCAAGCCTCCGGCGTCACTTACGTTTGCCCGAGTCTTCCGAGATGTACATAATCTCGTGCTTGAAGATGAAAAGATTGGGCTGATTCTCGCGGGTCAGACGGATCATGTTTTTGTCGTAGTACTCGATCCAGCCCTGAACAATCTCGCCATCGGCCAGCTTTACGTTGACCAATTTTTGCTTTTCGCCGAGAGATTTAAGGTAAGCGGCCTCTTCCGAAGTCTCTTCCGGAGGCACGGACCGGGGTTTACGAAACCCGCTGCCGGAGTTTTGGCCATGAAACGACATACAGGGTATTTTACAAGAATAGAGAGCGTATCGGGACACCCCACCCTAATCTCGCAAAACAGCTCGATTAGAATGGGGTAACCAAAGAAGCCCTAGAACGAGACCTTCATCAGGAACTCGATCGCGCGAGGCGCCCCGAGCGCAAATACGCCCGTGCCCAGGCCCAGACGATTACTGCTGGGCTGCTGGCCTGAGGTCCCGTTAACCGATCCAAACGAACCGTCCAGAACACCGCTCAACGGGGTTGAAGCGCCGTTGAAGTTGGAGAAGTTAAAGAGGTTGTAGAACGACGCGCCCGGTTCCAACGTCACCCGGTCCGCGACTTTGTAGACCCAGCCGAGTCTGAGATCGAAAATCTTCAGCCAACCCATGTTCGCCTGATTGATGGGCGCCGGCTGTATTGAGGGCATCACGCCGCCAAGCAGGCGCAGTTGAGTCAGTGTGAACAAGCCGTTGTTGATCAGAATCTGCCCAGCCGGCGTGGGCTCATTGGCAAAATTGGTGTTGTAGCTTTGAATGACATTATTGATGTTGCTGGCCTTGACGCTCCGGCCATAGGCGCCGATGTTGGTTCCGGGAAGAATGTCGCCGGTGGGATACACGACGCTGCCATCCCCGGAGCCGTCACCGGTCGCGTCGCTCACAAAAATTCCTCCCGCATTCCCCGAAGTCGGCAACGTCAGCGTAACGGGCAATGGGCTGTCGAAGTGTGAAATCCAGCTGAGCTGGAAGTGGTACGGCAGATCGAAGACCGTGCCCATGGAAATCTGATGAGTACGATCCAGCCCGTTAGGACCGATGAACCGCGTGGGATCGTTATTGTCGACGGCGTTGTTGATGAAATCGCTGTCGGTCGAGGTAGAGACGTAACGTGAAAACGAGTAGGCAATTTGCAGGCTGAGATTTTTGACGTAGCGGCCGGGATGGGGAACATTATTTGTAAACTTCAGTTGCAAACCGTTGTAGACGGAGCGGCCGGACGGGAACAACATCTGGTTCGCGCCCAGATTCGCATTGATCCCGGGGAACGCTGCATTTGGACACGGCCCTCCGCCGCAGAGAAAGTTCCCCGAATCCAGGCCATTGGATGCAAAGTCCGAGATGGTGACCGGATGGTTGTAGCCAGCGGCGCCGGTCTCAGGATTGTCGGGACAATTGGCAAGCGCGGCGTTGATATTGCCTGCGCCAACTCCGCAATTGAAGAGCGTCGTGTTAATCGCGTTCACTGCATTCGTTTTATTGAAGTACCGCGAATCACCAACATGGTTGACATCGATGGCCAGTAAAGTGTGCGTTTCGATATTGCGCACATAATCGGCCGACAACACCGCGTGTTGTCCGAACTGATGCTGCAATCCAAAGTTCATCTGCACCGAACGCGGAGTTTGGTAGTTCGGCGCAAAGATGTCGGTCGCGGTGCCATTAGTGGTCGAGCTCAACGTATTGCCAATGAAACCCGGATTCGAAGCCGCGCCCGATGCAGCAGTGGCAGCCTGATATTCAGCCTGCACCGTCGCGATCGACGACTCGACTGTGCCAATGGGTTGGCCGCAGATATTCAAGCCCGTGGGCCCCGGATTGATGACCGTACCGGTACCGGGCAGAGTGAAACTTTGCGGTGCACCCCCGACGCACAATTGCTGGGTCAACAGAAAAAGTCCGGTGGGAAGCTTGGCCGGCCGATCGAAAAGCTGGTTGTTCCAGAGATTGTTCTCGTAAAAGAGTCCGATGCCCGCGCGCAAGACCGTCTTCCCTTGCTTGGACGGATCCCATGCGAGTCCGACTTGCGGGCCAAAGTTTAGGTTCGGCTGACGCACTCGATTGCCCAGTCCGTTCCCCCAAAGATTGAGAATGTTGGTCGTACAGGGCGTGCCAGCAGCCGCCAGGGGCGCTGCCAGAGACGGCGCGAGTTCGGAGCAAGGAATCGGACCCAGATCGCTGTCGGTTCGCCCAGTATCGCGCTGGTAACGCAATCCGTAGAGAAAGGTAAGGTTCGGCTTCAGCTTCCAGGAATCACCGAAATAAAGGAGCAAGCGATTGTCCGGTCCCTGACCGCCTCCGGGATAACCGAATGCCGGCAGCTCAGAAGAGAATCCCTGTCCGTTTCCCAGAATGACGTTGTTCGCGGGATAGGTCAGAGGATTCGCCGGATTGCAAGACGGCAGGCTGGCGCAATCGCTCAAGCCAGCATTCACAGCAGGTGCCAGGCTCAGAAAAGAAGCAAACCCACCCTCGTGAATGTGGTTGTACGCCACGCCATAGCGCAGGATGTGATTCTTGTAGACCCGGCTGCCATCGTACTTGTATTCGTGATTGCTCTGGATCGTGGCCTGCGGCGCAAGGAAGTTTGGTCCGGAACAGAATTGATCCAAGCCGGGCGTGAGGCAAAACGGATCGCTGCCGATGGCCAACTCAAGCTGCGGCGCTGGATTGAAAATATTGCTGCCGGTAACCGCGTCGGCGATGCCGTTGCGAAACTTCATGTATTCGAAGCGCAGGCTGTGGGTGAAGTTCCCGCTGGTGAAATCCAGACCTTCCGCGAACGTCGGATTGTGATTTTGGTTGGTGAAAGGCTGATAGGTATTGGGAAGAAATGGTGCGACGTCCTTATTCTGGTCGAAGCTGAAACGCGAGAAGAAATGATAATTGCTGGGTTTGATTTGCCAATCGAGGCGGCCGGAAGCTTCGGTTTCGCGAAAGGGAGAACTGAAAAAACCGGTCAAATTTGTAAACGGCGCCTGAGGCAATACGGGATCGTTTAACGCTTGCTGGGTGCGCTCAGCCGCGAGAAAGATAAACACCTTATCTTTGACAATCGGTCCGCCAAAATTGCCGCCATACTGTTGGCGCTGAAAATAAGTGTCGGTACCTCCGGGAAGATTCGCCGCCAGGTTATTATCCCGGAATTGGCCATACGCTTCGCCGTGATAATGATTCGTGCCCGAGCGCGTGACGACGTTGACCGCGCCAGACGACGTTAGCTCAGTCGAAAGATCCAAAGACGATTGCTCGATTTGAAATTCCTGAATCGCGCTTTCCGGAAAGTTTTGCGTGGTGGTTCCGACTTCTTCGTCGCTGACGTCAACGCCATCGATTTCGACGCGAGCGGTGCGGCCATATCGTCCGCCGAAAGAAATCGACGAAAAACCGTTCTTCGTGGGATCGAAATTTCCACCATCCTGGATCTGTACTCCGGGCTCAAGTTGTGCGAGGTCAAGAAAATTTCGCCCGTTGATGGGCAAATTTTCGATCTGCTCCGTCGTTAAAACACCCTGCACCGTCACCTGCTCAGTATTGACCTGAGTGGCGGAAGCGCGAACCTCGACCGTTTGATTCGTCTGCCCAACTTGCATCGTGGCATTGCCGGCGGTGGTCACTCCGACCATCACGTCAAGAGAAAGCTCGGTGGTTTTGAATCCGCTGGCCTCGATGCGGACGGTATACCGCGCAGGCGTGAGAGCGCCAGAGGCGTAGGTTCCCGAGGTCGAGGTCGTCGTCTGAATCACGCGAGACGTGGCTTTATTTGTGATTGTGATTTTCGCGCCGGGCAGGACCGCTCCGGTCGCGTCGCGCACCGTGCCCTGAATGCTGCCGGTTGAGATCGTAGTCTGCGCAAACAACCACTGCGAGCAGACCAAAATAACGGACAAGGCAGTCAACAGCACGAGACGGACACGGCATCGCATAACTGCTTCCTCTCAAGATGAAAATCAAGGTGTCCAATACTTATAGCACAGGCAATTCCCGCATCCCGTGACGCATTGCAGAACAACAAAACATTAAAAGTGTGATTTGATTGTGTAGTAGCCGGTACGATGCCGGACGTTGTACGCGGGGTTTCCTCCATCCACTTTTACTTGAATGCGGCGGAAGTCGGAACTGGAATAGCGCTGGGATGGATAGTAGGCAAGCAGGTATTGGGTGCGCAGTTCGTCGCTGATTTTGTGGAAGGCTTCGTCAAGATCGGCGACGGACGTGGCGTAATAGTACTTGCCGCCGGTGTCTTCAGAGATTTGAATGAGCGCGTGTTCGCCGCCGGTGTCGCGGCCGGCGCTGGCTTCGATGGGAACATCGATGATGCTATAAACGATGGCCTCGGCTTCCTGCGCTGCCCGAACGGCTTCCTTGTAATCGACCTGACTAACTGTATCGCCGCCATCGGTGATGATCACGATTACCTTTCGTCCCTGGCGTTTTTCCAGCGCCTGTGATCCGAGATAAATGGCATCGTAAAGCGCGGTAGCTGCGCCGAGCTTTGGGTGTTCGATGCCACGATCGATCGTCTTCAAGTCGGAAGTGAAGGGGACGATCTCGTTCACCACTTCGCTGAACTCATACAGAGATAACGCGTCGACCGGACGCAGAATGGCGTGAGTAAAGCGCCGAGCGGAACTCAACTCCAAGTTGATGTCTTTGCGCGTGCTCAGGCTGGTATCGATATCAAGTACAATCGACAGCGGAATCGACGATTCCTTATCGAAGACGGAAATCGTTTGCGGCTTATCGTCCTCAAGAAGATCAAAGTCTTCTTTCTTGAGGCCAGCCACGGGCGCGCCATGCTGATCGGTCACGGTCACAAACACGTTGACCAGCTTGACGTCGACCTTAATGTCGGAAGATTGATTGTTCGACGACTGGCTGGGATCCCTGGCTGGCGCCGCCGCATTTGCCCCCGAGGCCCACGGCGGTTTGGGAACTTGCGCCGTACAGAGCGCAAGCGCACACACGACAATCGAAAACAGCAGAAACTTTCGCATTCTGAATCTTAGACTTTTCTGCGCCACACCTGGCGGCATTTCCTGCGTGCGGTACCAGGGGAGAGTCTGCGCCGCCGAGTATTTCAGTCCAACCTGCCTACTTAGATGCGGGTATCGATGGATTGCTGCCTCCCGCTCGAGGAATCTCCGCTGGAAACGGCTCACCGTCGGCCCAAACCGCGCCATCTTCAAAATATTCCTTCTTCCAGATCGGCACCGTGCGCTTCAAAGTATCGATGAGCCATCGGCAGGCGTCAAAAGCAGGGCCGCGATGCGCCGAGGCTACGGCGATGGCTACGCTGGTTTCCCCGATCTCAAGGCGCCCAATACGATGGACGATGGCCACATCCCGCACCGCAAATTTACAAAGCGCTTCATTGGCCAACGCATCCATTTGCTTGACCGCCATCTCGGGATAAGCGTCGTAATCAAGAAACAGGGTCCTGCGTCCGCGGCTGTGATTGCGAACAATCCCTTCGAACAGCGCGACCGCGCCGTCTTCCGGTTGCCTAATCTTTTCGATCAAAGTTAGCGTGTCGATCTTGTCGTTGACAATTCGGGCGCGGCCGACAGCCTGGGCAGCCATATCGGCGCCGCCGCTGACCGGAGGCAGGAGACCCACTTCATCGCCCTGCTTCAACTTCGACTCGCGCCGGGCATATTCCTGATTAATGGACATGGCCGATGACGAAAGATGCGGGTTCAGGCGCGGCAATTCCTGCTCCAGGCGGGCTAACAGATCGCTCAACGTCGCCGACTCCGGCAGGTCGACCAGTTGGCTGCCATGTCCGGCAAGATCCTTGAGAACACCGAAGAAGAGAACGCGAATCTGCATGCGGTGACTGTGCTGATGCATCTTTGACCAAGCACCAGCCGTTCTAGTGTATCGCGTTCCTAAAAACAGAATGCCAGCCCCGCGAAGGAACTGGCATTCTCGTTGGCTTGTGATGCTCTACTTGTGCGGCCGTTCCTCATGCGGCGGAGGGGCCGACGGCCGCGGAGCTGGAGCGGACGGACGGGGCGCTTGTTGCGGGCGCTGTTGCTGCCAGGTGTTGAACTTCTGCTCTTCGCTGCGCTGCACCTCCGGCCGTTGCTGCACCGGCGGCGCCTGCCTCACGAGTGGATGATTGTATTCGGCAGACGGCGGACGCGGGACATTTGCCGGTGTCCGAGGAGCTGGCGGTCGTTGCGCAGCCTCCGGACGGGCAGCCTCCCCGGCTTGGGGCGGTTGTGGACGAGCTGTTTCGGGCTGCGATTCTGGCCGTTGCGGTGTGCCTTGCTCGTCAAGCCGAGGATTCGCTGGCGGTCTCGACGCCGCCTCATTGCGAACCGGCGGTTGCGGCTTTCCGGGAGTCTCCGCACGAACGTTCATCGCAGCCGGCCGTTGCTCGCCACCCGCGCGAGGTGCCGGAGGACGCGTGGCAACGACCTGCCGGTTCTGAACCGCTGCTGGCGGATGGTAAGACGAAACCCGGCCCGCACCCTGCACACTCTGTCTTACCGGCTGAACGGGAATGTTTCTCGCCACCGGTGCGTTTTCAATTGTCTTCTGGTCCACATGCACGAGATTGGCTTGCACCGGGCGTGCATTGGCGAACGTATCATGCGAAACGGCTGTGACCGCCGTTGGCACCCGTTGATTGACATAGGTGATGCGATTCACCGTGGTGTTGTTGTTAATGATGGTCGTGTGATACACGTTGGTGATTTGCGTGACCGAGACCCGTGTGTTGGTGATGTTGACATTGTTCACGTACACCGGGCTGGTGTGATACCAGGGCACGAACACTTCATGCGGCGCTAACGGAAACCACGCAACATTCGCGCCGATCCCGAAGCCGACTCCTCCCACGAACGCGACGAAGGCAGGAGCATAAACAGGACGCACGACAACCGGTCCGGGAGCCCAGCACCAAGCTCCGCTGACGAACGCCCAACGTCCGTAATGGAAGGGGGCAAAACCCCACGGCTCATCTTCCACCCACGTCCATCCCCAGGGCGCAATCCAAACCCAGTGTCCAAAGCGATACGGAGCCCAGCCAACTGCGACCCCGGCCGGCGTCCAAACTTGCCCATAATCGGCCGCATAGTGCCATTGGCCATATTCGTCGAGATCTTCGGCACCGGTGATTTCCGGCGAAATGTAGTTGGCCGATTCAGCGCGGTCCTCATGATCGTCACGACCGAACGCCCACTGATCGAAATCGTCTTGCGGCGGGACCTGCTGGATTTCGTGATCAAGCTGGTCCGTACCGGTAAACGTCGCGCGTTGTCCGGCGACTACGTCGTACGAAGATCCGCCACCGGTCACCTCACCGCGCCCTTTCCAGACGGTCACATCGGATTCCGATCCATCGGAATTCACATCGACGCGATATTCGCCGGGACGCTGAATCACAAACGCCTCGTTGGGTGTGTCGATTTCGAAGTGATCTTCGTCATCCAGATGGCGAATACGAACGATGAGCGACCCAAGCGAAAGTCGTAACTGGGTAGTGCGGTCGTCGAGTTGCAGCAGCGTCAAGCTGGTCTCCGCATCCAGGCGTACCGCGGTAGAACCGATCTGCAATTCAGCCCGCGAGTCCTTGTCGGCCCAGACATTGTCGCCGGTGGTCAGCGGTCGATTGGAAACAGCCTGGACCCAGTCGCCCTGGCCGCCGGGTTGGTAGGAAACCGAACCAACCATTTCGTGTACGCGTGCCACACGGCTTGGAGGGTCCTGCGCCGGAGCTTGATTATCTGCTGGCGCGCCCTGATCACTCGGCGGCGGACCTTGTTCCGGATATTGGCCCGGCTGGTCCGGCCTCTGCTCCTGCGCCAAGACGAGCGGAGCTTGAAACATCAATAGAATCGCTACTGAAATTACCCCAAACAAAAACAGCTTGTTTTTGCGCATTTGTGTTTTGGCCTCGATGCGGCTCCCGACTGGGCCGCTCCATTTCCCTAAAAACCTGTCGATTGATTAAACACTTCTTCGACCCAGAAGTTCCTATGGCTTGAAAAGTGGATGCTAACAGAATGTACGGTAAACAAAAATAATGCCAGCAACTTTAGTAATTGCTGGCATGTTCAGCTAATAGTGGTGCGGATTTAGCTTACCGGCTGCTCACTCAGAACTTTTTCGCGCTCCTCGATATCCTGCTTTTCTTCGCTGATGTTCTGCGGCAAAGCGATTTCGAGTACTTCGCCGATCGCTTTCACATAATGAATATCGAGATTTTCCAATTGCTCTGGAGTCAAATCTTCTTCCACGTTGGTCTTGTTTTCCGCGGGAAGAATGACGTCGTGAACCCCCGCCCGCTTGGCAGCAAGAACTTTTTCCTTCACACCGCCAATCGGCAGAACATTGCCGCTCAGCGTGATTTCCCCGGTCATCGCCAATAGCGGCCGGACCGGGCGATTGGTCAATAACGAAACCAGGGCAGTCACAATCGTGACTCCGGCTGACGGGCCATCTTTCGGGATCGCCCCAGCAGGCACGTGAATGTGAATGTCGTGCTTCTCGAAGAAATCTTCATGAATGCCCAACTGCTCGGCGTTCGAACGTACCCAGCTCAAGCCCGCCTGCATCGACTCGCGCATTACGTCCTGAATCTGACCGGTGATCGTGAATCCGCCTTTGCCCTTCATGGTGCTGGCTTCGACGAACAGAATATCGCCACCGGCTGGCGTCCACGCAAGGCCGACCACAACCCCGGCCCGCTTGGTGCGCTCAGCAATCTCGCCTTCGCTGCGAATCTTGATGCCGCCGAGAAATTCCTGAATGATCTCAGCCGTCACTACCAGCTTTTCCGTCTTGCCTTCCGCGATTCGGCGCGCCTGCTTGCGGCAAATGGTGCCGATGTTCCGCTCCAGGTTACGCACGCCGGCTTCGCGCGTGTAATGGGTAACGATGTTGCTGATCGATTCCTCGGGAAATTCAATCTGCTCCGCGGTGATTCCGTTTTCTTCGATCTGCCGCGGAATCAGGTACTGGAATGCGATGCGGATCTTTTCTTCCTCCGTGTATCCCTGCAGCTCGATGATCTCCATGCGATCGCGCAGCGGCTCGGCAATCGGGTCGAGCATGTTCGCGGTCGTGATAAACAATACTTTCGAGAGATCGAACGGCACGTCGAGATAATTGTCACGGAAAGTTGCGTTCTGCTCGGGATCGAGAGCTTCGAGCAGGGCCGATCCGGGATCGCCGCGGAAGTCGCGTCCAACTTTGTCGATTTCGTCGAGCATAAACACCGGATCCTTGGTTTCTGCTCGTCGAATGCCCTGAATGATCTGCCCCGGCAATGCGCCGATGTACGTCCGACGGTGGCCGCGGATTTCCGCTTCGTCATGCACTCCACCTAGCGAAATGCGGACGAACTTGCGTCCCAGCGCCCGAGCGATCGATTTGCCCAGCGAAGTTTTGCCAACACCTGGAGGTCCGACGAAGCAAAGGATCGGTCCCTTCATCGCCGGTTTCAGCCGACGGACGGAAAGATAATCGAGAATGCGGTCCTTGACCTTCTTCAAGTCGTAGTGATCGGTATCCAGAACTTCTTTGGCTTTCACGATGTCCACGTCGCCACCGGAGGTTTTCGCCCACGGCAAAACCGCCAGCCACTCGATGTAATTTCTCGTGACTGAATAATCCGCAGCCATCGGCGACATGCGGGAAAGCCGACCCAGTTCTTTCAACGCTTCTTTCTTCACCTCATCCGGCATGCCGGCCGATTCGATCTTCTGCCGTAGTTCTTCCGTATCGCGCTGGCCTTCGTCCTGTTCGCCCAGTTCCTTCTGGATCGCTTTCATCTGCTCGCGCAGGTAGTACTCGCGCTGAGTTTGCTGAACTCGGTCCTGGACTTCCGACTGAATCTTGTTACGCAGTTGCTGAACTTCCAGCTCTTTCGCGAGGTGTTGATTGATCTTCTCTAACCGAACACGAACGTCGGTGGTTTCCAGCGCATCCTGTTTGTCGGGCGTCGAGAGCGACGGCAGCGACGAGGCGATGAAATCCACCAGCCGCCCCGGCTCTTCGATGTTCATGGCGACGGTCGAAAGTTCGTCCGACAGAGTCGGCGAACCGGCGACGATCTGCTGAAACAAAGTCAGAACGTTGCGCTGCAAAGCCTCGACTTCGGAACTCTTGGGAGGAATCGATTCCGGAATCGTCGAAATCTCTGCCCGCATGAATGGGGTGAGCTGCGCAAATTCTCCCAACCGGACCCGCTCCAAGCCCTCCGCAAAAACAAACAGGCTCTGGTTGGGCATCTTGACGACCTTGTGGACGATCGCCAGGGTCCCGACTGTATAAAGGTCCGCCGGTTGGGGTGCATCGACTCTCGCTTCCCGCTGGGCGACCACGACAATCGTCTTGTCTTCGCCCAGGGAGTTGATCAGTTGAACCGAGCTTTCCCGGCCTACCGTAAGGGGCAAAACCGCATGCGGGAACAAAACCGTATCCCGAACGGGAAGAATAGGAAGCGCCCGTTTTTCTTCATTTTCCGTATCTTTATGAGTGCGCTCACTGCGCGTTGCTTGTGCCATTTTTCACCTTGAGTGTATCCTGCTCAAGTTTCGATGAGATTGATGACAGAAAAGATGCAAACCGCCTTTTTTCGGGCGGTTGGATTCTAAACCTTCCCTCCCCGATTTGCTACCACCCTAAAGTACTGCCGCCAAAGGTTGGATTGTCCGGAATTCCCGCCTATGGAACGAACCGACCAGGGAGACTTTAAGCTGCTCGGTAGACGCCCAAAACCTTCACCCGTTCTGTGATGCCGCGCAAATCCCGCAAGGCACTCCGAGAAACCATGTCGTCCCCTCGCAAAAAGTCGGCAAAAAAGCTGTACTCCCACGGTCGGCCGCGAATGGGCCGCGATTCGATTTTGCTAAGGTTGATCCCGCGAGAGGCAAAAATACCGAGCGCCCGATGAAGCGCCCCGGGAACATTTCCGATGATGAAAGCAATCGAGGTCTTGTTGGCCCCGCGAACAATCCGCCGAGCCTTACTCACGAGAAAAAAGCGGGTGAAGTTGCGTTTGTCATCCTCGATTCCCGCGGCGAGGATCTTGCCTTTGTAAACTCCCGCTGCCTGACGGCTGGCGATTCCGGCCGCATCGCGCAGGCCGGCTTCCATCAAGTGCTTCACGCTGCCCGCCGTGTCATAAAAAGGCACCGGCTCGAGCTTGGGATGACGGCGGAAAAATTCCCGGCACTGATCAAGCGCCACCGGATGGGAGTAAACGCGGTGAATCTCCTCCACACGGACTCCCCGGGCAGCGATCAGGTTGTGCACAATTCTCAGCCGGAATTCCTTCTGCACGAATACGTTGCAGGTGAGAAGCAAATCAAAGTGTTCCGCCACCGACCCGGCCAACGAATTTTCAATTGGGATCACGGCAGAGCTGACCCTACTGCGAACTACCAGATCGAAGACTTCCGCCGAGCAGGCGCAAGGAGCAATCGTGCATCCCGGCACCATGCGCAACGCTGCCTGATGGCTGAACGATCCGACCTCGCCCTGGATGGCAACTCTCATCCGGTCGTCCCGTCCTTCGCGTTTGCGAGTTCTTTCTCTAATACCAGGGCATCCGTGCCGTTCGAGTAATAGCGAGGTTCGGTGCTGACCACGTGGTACAAGTGCCTCTTGTAAAAGGACAAAGCCGAAAGATTATCCACGGCAGTTTCAAGAACCACAGCCTTGCAGCCGTTTATCGCAAGGCGTTCCTCGGCCGCAATCAGAAGTTTGGAGCCGATGCCAAACCGCCGAGCATCGGGCAGCACGTCAATACTAATGATGTGTCCGAGGCGGCGGCTGGATTCGGCAACGATAAATCCGACAATTTCGTTCTTAGGAGAAGCTTTCTCGACCACGACCGTGAACGCCCCCCGGCGGCGAATGTAAATCGACAGCTCCCGCCGGGAATACGCGATCCCGGGTGCAAAACATAGCTGATCGATATTCCACAGGGTCTCGAAATCCTCAGGCCGAAAGTCCCGCAGTGCAAATTCCACGTCGTCATTGTAGCCGCAATCGCCCCAAACCCGGCTTCCAGACTGGCAGCACGAGACTTATATTTCCTTAAGAATTTTGCAAGGAAACAGTTGCCTGACTTGCACCCCAAGACGTACCATTCGCATCAGAGGTTGGTTGTGGGGGAATTTCTGCTGATTGACGTGCTGATCGCGGCCTTCATGGCAGGGCTGTGGTATTTCATCTTCAGCCGTTACAATCGCCGCAAGGGCGTCGATGCCCTGCGCTGGGTCGAAGCCGCCTGCTCGCACCGCGCAAAAATTGTGGAAGCACGCTGGGTTGGGGCGTCGCGGCTACAGGCTCATCTGCGGTTTGCCGCTCACTGGTTTGAGAATGCTCAGGTCACCATCAAGCTGCTGCCGCGTCCGTTGCCGGTGCAGTGGGCGCTGAGCCGGTATCGCAAGCAAAAAGAAACTCTCACCTTCGAAGCCGATCTCGATTATGCCCCCGCACTGCGCCTCGAAGTTTTCCGCCATCGCTGGATGACCCACGGCAACACCAAGCTGACCGACGCCTCGCGAACCTGGACGGTTTCCAAGCCCAGCCCGGTACTTCTTACCACCTCAACCAATTGGCAGCGCGAACTTCCCCCAATTGTGAATGCGCTGATGACATCGGGCGGACATAATTTGGTAAGCGTCCGCTTCGCCCCCAATTCTCCTCACCTGGCCGCCACCATTGAATTGGAGGCCCTCGCCGGTGAAGAAGCCGCCGCCGGATTCTTAGGAGTGTTAAGAGATTTGGCCTCGGGCGCCTCGGCGTCGAGACAGTAGCAAAGCCCTTCTGGTTTGGAATCTGGCAGTACTCACGTGGGGACGGCCGCCCCGGCTGTCCAGCCGAGCGCAGCTCGGCAGCAGCTCCGATCTTCCCGTCAAGGGTGTCATCCTGAGGCTTGAGCGCCGCGAAGCGGAATGGACCCGTGCATTTCTGGTCCACAAAGAGACCTACCGGGAAGGGCCCGACTTCAGTCGGGCCATGAGTACGTCCATTGGCAATTCGCGCCCATCGGGCGCAACTGCGACGGCGATAGTTTCGCCTCATCGGCGCGGTACTCGAGAAACTTCGCCATTGCGGCACGCCTGAAGGGCGTGCTCTGAGACGAAGCTGGAGACGCCCGGACGATTTGTATCAGGGCATGGCTTCAGCCATGCCGCTGGCCACCACTAATGCTGCCCCGCGCCCATGGGGCGCAACTGTCACGATGCACGACAGAAAGCAGATTCCTCACCGCTGAATCGGTTCGGAATGACCAGAGTGCCAGCGGTTATTTCTCCGGCTCGGCCACCAGCCTGTATCCCACTCCCCGCACCGTCAGCAGATGTTTCGGCTCGGCTGGATCATCCTCGATATAGCGCCGCAATCGAACAATGAAATTGTCAATCGCGCGAGTGTCGGTGTCTTCGTGCAAGCCCCAAACTTCTTCCAGAATCGCCTTGCGCGAAACTGCCTGGCCGCGATTGCGAACCAGATAGCGCAACAAATCCGCTTCCATTAGTGTGAGCTGGATCGTGCTGTCGTTCACTCGCAACTCCAGCTTCGCAAAGTCGATGACCCGGCCATCGAACCGAAAAGTCTCGTTTTCCTGGGTAGCATTTGCCTCGGCTGGCTTCGCTGCCGCACCTGTCTGCGACCACTCGCGACGCCGCAACAATCCTTGCAGTCGAGCCAGCAAGATGGGCAATTCGAACGGCTTGGGAAGATAATCGTCGGCGCCGGAGGCGAAGCCTTTGAGCACGTCTTCAGGACGACTACGCGCGGTCAGCATCAGCACCGGAACAAAATTTCTGGCGGCGCGAAGTTCCGTCGCGACTGAAAAACCGTCCCGCCCGGGAAGCATGACGTCGAGCACCACGGCATCGAAATCTTGCCGTTTTGCATTTTGACGTTTGCCTTGCTTGCCATTCGCCAGCGGGCCAAGCAAGCGGTCGAGCGCGCTTTCCCCATCGCCGACGACATCGACGGAATGGCCTTCGGCTTCGAGATTGAAGCGAAGTCCTTTCGCGAGGTGCGCCTCGTCTTCGACGATCAGCACGCGGCTCATGCCGATTTCACCGGAACCGCGCTGCGCGGCAGTTCTAGCGTTACCGTCGTTCCCTGCCCTTCGCCCTGGCTTTGCGCAAACACGCGGCCTCCGTGTTTTTTCGCGATCGAGCGCACGATGAAAAGCCCGAGCCCGGTGCCTTTCACTTGCGACAGTGTGCGGGTAGGAACGCGATAAAAACGTCGAAAGATGCGCTTCAACTCGTGCTGTGGAATACCGACGCCGTGATCGCTTACCACCAGCGCAATTCGCTTCTCATCCGGAATTTGAAGCTGCACAGAAATATCGACTCGATCGCCGGAATATTTAATCGCGTTATCGAGCAAGTTCGAAACCGCCGTGCGCAACTCATCCGGATCGCCCGTAACAGTTGTGCTATTTCCGTTGTGAGACGGCTCAAACCGCAATCCCGCGGGCTGAAGATTCCGGCCGCTGCGCGCACTCTCGACACATTCTCGAACTAGATCGCCGAAGTCGAGCGCCACAACGTGTGTGGGTCGACGCCTGTGCCCAGCGATCCCAGCCCTTAGCACCTGCTCGACCGTTCCCATCAAGCGATCAGTATCATCGAGCATCAGCCGATAGAATTCGCGCCTCTGGGCTTCATCCACTTCCCGGCGCTGCAGGGTCTGCAGATAAAGCCGAATTGAAGTGATCGGCGTTTTCAGTTCGTGGGTGACCGCATTAATAAAGCTGTCGTGCTGTTCATTGCGGCGAATTTCCCGTACAAGAAAAATCGTGTTCAGCACCAGGCCGGCCGTGATCGCACCGAAGAAAATCACCCCGAGGAAGACCTTAATGCCCTCGCGCCAGTTCAGGATGATCCAGCCCATGCCGACGGCCACGGCCACCGCGGCCAGGCTTACGCCCAGGATCAGAAAAGTGATGATCGCCTTGCGCCGGCTGGCGATTCGCATAGCTGGATTGTATCGCCATTCCGGGGCGCAAGCCCTTTATCTGCAGGCTAAAAGTGCGCTGTTCACAAACATGACAGTGTGACTCAAATCACAAGCGCAGGTGAGACGACTCATTGTGCCTGCGGGCCTGTAAACCCAACAATGGTGATGCGTCAGGAGGATGGCGGACAGCATGCTATCAACCACGATCTCCAACCAATTGGCCCGGCGAGCCAGGGCGCTCGCGCTTCTCTCACCCCTGTTCCTCACCCTGTGTGCTTTTGCCGGCCAAAAACCAAAAGCCCTCCCCAAACCGACGAACGATGACTGCCTGGCTTGTCACGGAGATCAGAGCCTGACGCACGACGTTAATGGCAAGCCCGTCAGCCTGTTCGTCGATCCGGCCAAGTTCAAAGACTCGATGCATGGCAGCATGTTTCAGTGCGTGGATTGCCACACCGATCTGAAAACTTCGCCGCATGAAACTACGCCGGCCAAAGTCTCCTGCGCCACCTGCCATGCGGATCAGCAAGCGGCATATGACCGGAGCTTTCACGCAAAGGCCATTCAGCAAGGCGATAAGCAGGCAGCCACCTGCGTCGATTGCCACGGCAGCCCGCACGAATTGCTAGCCGCAGGCGACCCGAAATCGAAGGTGAATCACGCGAATATTCCCGCGACTTGCGGCACCTGCCACGGGCAGAAATTTGTGATGGAAGCCAGCGGGCACAGCGCGCAGCCGTTTGTTTCCTATGAGAGCAGCGTGCACGGGCGTGCGGTCGCAGCTGGATCGGAAAAAGCTGCCGTGTGCACCGACTGCCACGGCACGCACGAGATTCTCGCCGCGAGCGACCCCAAGTCTTCGATCTTCAAGTTCAATGTTCCGCTGACCTGCGCCAAGTGTCACGACGGAGTCGAAAAGCAATTCGCCGAGAGCATCCACGGGCAAGCGATCGCGCGAGGAAATTCCCTCGCTCCGGTTTGCACCGATTGTCACGGCATTCACTCGATCAAGTCGCACACCGATCCGACATCGCCAGTAGCCGCGCAGAATGTAGCTTTGCTCACCTGCGCCCGTTGCCACGAAGGGGTTCGCTTGACGCAGGAATTTGGCGTCGAAGGCCGGCGGGAAACGACTTACTTGGCCAGCTATCACGGCCTGGCATCGAAGCTCGGTTCTCAGGTTGTGGCGAACTGCGCCAGTTGCCATGGCGTGCACAATATTCTGCCTTCGAGTGATCCCCGGTCCACCATCAATTCGAAGAATCTGGTGAAGACCTGCGGGCAGTGCCATCCCGGAGTAAACGAGAAATTTGTCGCTGCACGAGTTCACGTAGATGCACCCTTGTCGGCCGATGTCGGCAGCCGCGCCGTGCGCTTCATTCGCCAGTTTTATGTGGTGATGATCGTTGTCGTGATTGGCGGCATGGTGTTGCACAATTTCCTCATCTGGCGTGCCAAAGCCCTGGCACGTCGCCGCGCCGAACACCGGCCGATCACCCGGATGAGCCGTGGCCAGCGTATCCAGCACATTACGCTCTTGAGCAGCTTCATCGTGCTCGTGTTGACCGGCTTCGCACTGAAGTTCCCCGACTCCTGGTTCGCATCATTGTTGGGCATGGGAGAAAGAGTACGCAGCATCACGCACCGCGTGGCTGCGGTGGTACTGATCGCAAGCAGCATCTACCACCTCCTGTACATTGCATTGAACCGGGAAGGGCGACGCTTGTTCAAAGACATGATGCCGGTTCCGAAAGATGTAACCGATGTTTTCCACACCATGACCTACTACGGCGGCCGACGAACCGGCAAACCCGAATTCGCCCGTTTCAATTACGCAGAAAAAGCCGAGTATTGGGCGCTGGTGTGGGGCGTCATCGTCATGGCCAGCACCGGAATCATGCTGTGGGCGAGAGTTTCCTTCGGCAATGCCCTGCCGCGGTGGTGGCTGGATGTGGCCACGGCGGTCCACCTCTATGAAGCAATTCTAGCGACCTTGGCGATCATCGTGTGGCACTTCTATCAGGTCTTCCTCGATCCCGATATTTATCCGATGAATTGGGCCTGGTGGGACGGCAAAATGTCGTTCGAGCACTATCGCGAAGAACATGGCCTGGATGGGGAAACCCTATTGCAAGCGGCGACGGAGAAAGCATCGACGTCGCCCGCCCCAGCCGACGGGCACACTCCAGATGAGGCATCGTCACCCGAATTTGCTGCAACCTCACACGGCAACGGCAATGGAACGGCAAAATCCGCGACGCAGGTCGCTGCAGAATTCGCGGGTGAGGGCAGCGAGACGGAGGAGCCGGCGGTAAAGGCGCAGCCCTGAGGGGTGAATTTCTTCGTTGCGTGAAGGAAATTCTTCCTTCACTATGGTCAGCGTTCGTAACAGTATTGAATAACAGTTCGCAGAAGTGTGTTCAGCCCGGAGGAGTGAATGAGTGCCGACGATGCGAAGTCCCAGAACCACGTGAAGCCGACGAGTCGCCTTTGGCAGTTGGTGGGCAATCCGATCAGTCTGGCCGGGCTTGCATTGGCGCTGGTGAGCCTGGCCAATATCCTATTCCTGTTCATCATCGACATCCTGTCGGAGAAACCTGCTCCCTACATCGGCATTCTGGCCTATATGGTTGCGCCGGCATTTTTAATCGTCGGCCTGCTCGCGATTTTGATTGGCATTTGGTATGACCGGCGACGCCGGCGGCAGGAACCCGGAGAAAAGCTGCGCTATCTGCAGATCGATTTCAACGATCCCAGCCAGCGCGGTGCGTTCGCGTTTCTGGCTAGCTTCATCATCGCGTTCATGATGCTGAGCGTGGTTGGCAGCTATCGCGCTTACGAATACACCGATTCCGTCCAGTTTTGCGGACAGCTTTGCCACTCGGTGATGAATCCAGAGTTCACGGCATACCAATTGTCGCCTCACGCTCGTGTGGCTTGCGTCGAATGCCACGTGGGCGCGGGGGCGACGTGGTATGTGAAGTCGAAGCTGTCGGGCGCGCGACAGGTGTTTGCCACGGCATTTAACACCTATCCGCGGCCGATTCCCACACCGGTGCATGATTTGCGCCCTGCGCCCGAAACTTGCGAGGAATGCCACTGGCCCAAGAAATTCTGGGGCGCGCAGATGAAAGTGTTCACCCACTACGCGAGCGACGAAAAAAATACTCCGCGCGAGGTTCGCATGCTGATTCGCACTGGCGGCGGTGATCCCGCAACCGGCGCGCCCGAGGGCATCCACTGGCACATGAATATCGCCAACCGCGTGGACTACGTTGCCAGCGACGATAAGCGGCAGGTGATTCCCTATATTCGCGTGCAGGACCTGCAGGGGCGAGTCACCGAATATTACGCCAAAGATTCCAAGCTCACCAAAGACCAGATTGCCAAAGCCGCCAAGCGGCGCATGGATTGCGTGGATTGCCACAACCGGCCGACGCACATTTATGTTCCGCCCGACGCCGCGGTCGATCAATCTCTGCTTGCCCGGCGCATTGATGTCGGCCTGCCCTACATCAAGCAGCAAGCCGTGACCGTTTTGACCGCCGATTACAAAACTACGCCCGAAGCAGTGCAGGCCATTGCTAAGGGGATCCACGAATTCTACGAAAGCAAGTATCCGGATCTCGTCAAGAGCAAGCAACTCGAGCTCCGCAGCGCAATTGATGAAGTGCAGAAGATCTATCAGCGGACGACCTTTCCCGAGATGCGGCTCAACTGGCAGACCCATCCCAATAACATCGGTCACTTCTATTACAGCGGCTGCTTCCGCTGCCACGATGGCCAGCACGTAAGCCCCGAGGGCAAAGTTGTTCCCAAGGAGTGCGATACGTGCCACACCGTTCTGAGCCAGCAGGAGGGTGACGCCCGGGCCATCACCATGCAGGCGGCGCAGTTTCAGCATCCGGTAGACATCGGTGACCTGACCCAAGTAAATTGCAGCGACTGCCATACCGGAGGCGTCGGGCCGTAACTAATTGATAACCCGACAGAAAGCAGCACGGTGCCATCCGATTGCAAGCATTGTGACCAATATCACAATTTCCCGTGACTTCAATCACGGCTCTGTGGTCGCAGGTCTTCTATCGTCTCTTCAAGGGGTGAGCAGGCTTCCCCGGTTTCTGCAGGTGAGGAGACGACCCAATGGTCACAGGCAATGGCAACGGACACAGCTTGGCAGGCGAAAATAAACCGAGATTGATTTTCTGGGAAGTCACCAAAGGTTGCAATCTGCGTTGCATCCACTGCCGCGCCAGCGCCACCGAACTCAGTTCGCCCAAAGACCTCTCAACCCACGCGGCGCTCAGCATCATCGATCAGATTGCTGAAGCTTATAACCCGATTCTCGTGCTGAGCGGTGGCGAGCCCCTGTATCGCTCCGACATTTTTCAACTTGCCAGCCATGCTACGGAGAAAGGCCTGCGTGTGGCGCTGGCGACGAACGGAACGCAAGTCACCAAAGAAGTCGCCCGCATGATCGTGGATGCGGGCGTAAAGCGAGTTTCCATCAGCCTCGACGGCGCCGACTCGATCACCCATGATTCCTTCCGCGGAATTCCCGGAGCGTTCGACGCGGCCGTGCAAGGATTGCGAAATCTGAAATCCCTGGGCATGTCGGTGCAGATCAACATGACCATCGCGCGGCACAATGCCCAGCAACTGCCGGAAGTTCTGCAACTCGCCAAATCCTTGGGTGCAGATGCCCTGCATACATTCCTGCTAGTCCCCGTCGGCTGCGGCGTGGACATCGCTGCGGAGCAGATGGTGCCGCCGGAGGAATATGAAAGAATGTTGAACTGGTTCTACGATCAGTCCCTGACTGGCGGCATTGAACTGAAGGCCACATGCGCACCGCATTATTTCCGTGTAGTCCGGCAACGGCGCGCGGCGGAGAAGAGATCGGCTGCAGCCCATGAAGCCACGGTTATGCACGATCCATCGGCAATTGGGCCGACCGACGCGTTAATGCCCGGCGGGACTGGAATTTCGCTGCGTCCAAATGCAGGGCCTCCAGTGGGACACCACACCGGCCATCCCAGCGGCCATCCTTCCGATATGAATGCCATGACCAAGGGCTGTCTCGCCGGAACCGGCGTGTGCTTCATCTCGCATGAAGGCGAAGTTTTCCCCTGTGGATATTTGCCGGTGATTGCCGGCGATCTGCGCAAGCAACGATTTGTCGACATTTGGCGCGATGCGGAAGTTTTCAACGCGCTGCGCGACACCGGCAATTTGAAAGGCAAATGCGGATGCTGCGAATTTCGCAACGTCTGCATGGGCTGCCGCGCCCGCGCCTTCGCCGCCACTGGAAATTATCTCGATGAAGAGCCGTTCTGCGTTTACGAGCCGAAGATGAAGACACTGGAGAAGAAAGACGAGTTGGTCGAAGTTAAGTAGATTCTCGCAATGCCGCGAGCAAACCTTCCCTGAGTAAGCTTCGTAACCGGGTTCAAGCCCGAATGCAGGCTTGAACCACCCTCCTATGTTTCACGCGCTCCCCCTTTGACAAACAAGTGACAAACATATGACACCCGCTCAACATCGCGCTTTGTGCCCCTGCGTCTAATCCCCTAGTTGTCGATCACCGACAATTTGCGGCGCAGGATATTTCTGGAACTCCTCGTGCCCACAGTCATGAAACATGACTGAAGAGGAGAAGACCCGGTCCCGCGCCCGACCAATTCTGAAAAAGCAAGGAGAATCACATGCAAAGAAAACTATCCGCATTCGGACTGCTCATGATGTTGGCGATCGCGACCGGGTCGTGGGCGCAGCAAGCTGGCTACTCGCAGACGAACCTGGTCTCGAACAGTGCAGGGGTCGGCAAAACCACCGACTCGCAACTTTTGAATCCGTGGGGAATTGCGTTCGTTCCCGGACAGGATTTCTGGATCGCGAACAACAATAGCGGCACATCCACGCTGTATGACGAAAACGGCGTCAAAGATGCCGGGCTGGTGGTCAGCATCCCCGGCGCGTCGGCGAATCCTAATGGCAATTGCAGTCCGGGATGCCCGACCGGAATCGTCGCCAACAGCACCAGCAGCTATTTTTCCGGCGGCCAATTCATCTTTGATACCGAAGATGGCTTAATCGCCAACTGGACCGGCACGAGCAATAACGCTTCAGTCGCTTTTGATAATTCTGCCAGTGGCGCGGTTTACAAGGGTCTGGCGCTGCTCAACGACACGTTTCTTCTGGCGGCGAATTTCAACGCCGGCAAGATCGATGTGCTCGACCGCAACTTCACTATCACTTCCCTGCCGGGCTCGTTTACCGATTCGAAGCTTCCCGCTGGACTCGCGCCGCATGGCATTCACGTGATCGGCAATCAGGTCTACGTCGCCTACGCGATGCAAGACGCGGCCAAGCACGATGCTCAACCGGGCGCCGGCATGGGGCAGGTTGATATCTTCGATTCGAATGGCACTTTCGTGAGCACCTTCGTCGCCTCGGGCGGAAAGCTCAACGCGCCGTGGGGTGTGACGCAGGCTCCCGCGAACTTTGGACAATTTTCGAACGCGATTCTCATCGGAAATTTTGGCGACGGCACCATCAACGCCTACGACAACACCGGAAAATTCCTCGGCCAAGTCACCGACTCTTCCAATAAAACGTTTGTGAACCCTGGCTTGTGGGACATGGCGTTTGGTGGCGGCGGCAGTTCGGGAAATGCCGACACGCTCTACCTGACGGCCGGCGGCAGCAATCAGCCGAACTTCCCGTCCGGCGGAAATACGACTGCAGTGTTTGCCAGCCTCGTACCCGCGGCCTCGGCCAATGGGCCAAACTTCTCGTTGAACCTGTCGTCGGGCAGTGCAACGGTGACCGCTGGTGGATCAACAAGCCTGATGATTAGCGCTGCCGCTGTAGGAGGATTCAACGGTCAGATTTCGCTTTCCTGCACCGCCCCTGCCGGACTCAGCTGCAACCTGAGCCCGTCAACCATTTCTCCCGGATCGAGCGCTTCTTCAGCGACGCTGACGATCGCGGCCGTTTCCACACCACCCGTGAACGGCTACAGCGTCACAACCATGGCAGCGCTTCTGCCTGGCTTCGGCGTCTTCGGAATGCTGTTCGGGGTTGGCAGGAAGAATACCCGGAAGAACTTTCGCTGGATCGGTCTACTGGGAATGCTGCTGATTGTGTCGGTTTTCGCTGTGGGATGCGGCGGCAGCAATTCGACCAACAAGCCCCCAGCCAACTCACAGGTCAATATGACTGTGACAGGGACCTCCGGCGCAATCACCCATTCGAGCACTGTGGCTGTTACGGTCAATTAACATTACACGGGACAGGGCGCACGCGAGTGCGCCCTGACTTATTCGTCACATCGCTGATGGCAACTTCAAACCGCTTGTCCCGCCGCAAATCCCGAAGACCACGCCCATTGAAAATTGAACCCGCCCAAATGTCCCGTCACATCAGCCACTTCTCCGATGAAAAAAAGTCCAGGCACTTTGCGGCTCTCCATGGTTTTCGCCGAGAGTTCATCGGTGTCAACCCCACCTGCAGTCACCTCGGCTTTTTCATATCCCTCCGTGCCGGCAGGTGTGATAACCCATTCGTGAATGTGGCGTTCGAATCTTTCTAATTCAATGTTCGTCCACGCCGAGGGCTTATGAAATTCCAGCCAGCGATCGGCAAATCGATTTGGCAAAACCTCACGAATGGCCGTGCGCAAGGCCGCATCGTTTCTGGCATTCCCAGTCCGAAGAGCGGTGATGACTTCGCGGCCGGGCGCCAAGTCGATGTGCAGGGGAGATCCGGCATTCCAATATGAGGAAATTTGCAGAAGCGCAGGACCACTCAACCCGCGATGCGTGATGAGCATTTTCTCGCGGAAATGATGATGGTCGGAACTTGCCACCACCTCTGCCGAAACACCAGCAAGATCGCAATAGCGGTCACGATCTTCCGCGGTGAGGACAAGTGGAACTAGCGCCGGCCGTGTGGGCTGAATCTTCAATCCGAATTGCCGAGCCACGTCGTATCCGAACGCGGTTGCTCCGATCTTTGGGATGGAAAGACCACCTGTGGCGACGACCAATGTCGATGCGCGAAACCCCTCGCCTTCGGTACTGACGACGAATTCCGTGTCACATTTGATTTCTTGCGGCGCTCGATTCACCAGGATTTCAACGCCCGCGTCGCGACACTCCCGTTCCAGCATATTCGTGATGTCCCGCGCCGAACGATCGCAGAACAGCTGCCCCAGCGTCTTTTCGTGGTAAGGAATACGGTGCTTCTCGACCAGCGCGATGAAATCGGCCGGCGTGTAGCGCGCCAACGCCGATTTTGCAAAGTGCGGGTTGGCGGAAATGAAATTTTCCGGCCGGCAGTGAAGATTCGTGAAGTTGCAACGGCCTCCGCCGGAAATCAATATTTTCTTTCCTGGTCGGTCTGCGCGTTCAAGCACGATTACCCGGCGTCCACGCTTCCCTGCCTCAATCGCACACATGAGTCCGGCGGCTCCAGCACCGAGGATCAAGACGTCGCAACTGTGAGTCGAGGCCAAGAGAAAGAAATGTCGAGACGAATCCCGCTTGTTATTCTATGGGCAATGTCTCGTTCCGCTCTACCTTCCGGCGATCGTGCGCTTGTCCAGATTGTTGACGCCGCATTTGCCGAAGCCGCGCGAAAGAGCGGCCCGTGGCTGTTGTGCAAACCGGGCTGCACGCAGTGCTGCATTGGCGCGTTCGCCATCAATCAGCTCGACGCGGCACGTTTACGGCAAGGAATGATCGATCTCGAAGCCAGGTCTCCTGAGCGTGCCGCGGCGGTGCGCGAACGCGCACGAGTGTCGATTGGACGTACGGCGAGTAAATTTCCTGGTGATCCACACACGGGATTACTCTACGAAGACGAAGAATCGCAACAAAGATTCGAAGATTTTGCCAACGACGAGCCATGCCCGGCGCTCGATCCCTCGACCGGCTGTTGCGATCTCTACGAGTGGCGGCCAATGACCTGCCGCGTGTTTGGCCCTCCAGTGCGATCCGAAGACGGCCTCGGTGTTTGCCAGTTGTGTTTCCAAGGTGCGAGCGACGAGCAGATTGCCAGTTGTGAGATGAAACCTGATCCCGATGATTTGGAATCGCCGTTGCTCGCGGAGGTTGAGGAAACCGCCAGCACTTGTCAGCCGACAATAGTGGCGTATTGCCTGCTAGGGTAGCTGTCGTCAAAACCATCTGCATTGGGGGCCAAATCACAGATTTTCCTTGACCGGATGTGCTAGGTAGAAAGACACACAATAGCTGGAATCTGCGAGGAGGAGAAATGTCTAAGCGCGCAAAGAACGTCCTAGAGATGCACCCTAATCCGAAACAAGCCCGGTTGGGGAACCCATTCGATCTAGCTGTGGGCCTGGGAACGCGCAGAACCGCTCACGCCGCTACCGCAATAGAAAGCCGCAACTTGCAATTGTCAGCATTTTCTCGTCTGGCAGATGAATCGCCGTGGAGTCACCGGAAGAAGACTGCTTGATCGTGAGCAGGAAGCAGAGTTCTTGAGCCGCGCTCTGAGCGAGCCACTCAGCAACTGAGAGGCGACGGCTGAATGCCGATGGCTGGTTTTTGTGGTCGGCCCGACCTCTATGCTGGCGCGTTTGTCGGTGTCGATCCGGCGGATTTGTGGATTTGCGCGCAGAGGATCAGTTTTCAAACTGAGCCTCTACCATTTTGCGCATCCGCTAGCAGGAACATGAGGAACCGTTTAAGATATCTGCTCTCGTTCATTCCTTCGGAAATTGGCACGGCACCCTTTGGGTACGAGGTTCACCATGATGACGAATGCAAACCCACCACAAGATGGGACCAACCAACCGTCCGCAGCGAACGGGCTGGCAATTGTTCGCGTGACGATCGGCGCAATGTTGGTTTGGGTCTTCTTCGAAAATTTAGGAAAGGGTCTCTACACTCCAGGAGGCTACGCAAACCTGATCAACTATTACATAAAGAACAGTCACTCGCCGGCGGCGTGGAAAGCAGTGATGGGGTTGGTCGCGAGTCACGCGGCGATAGCCGCGCCATTGCAGGCATTGACCGAAATCGGTCTTGGAAGCCTGCTCGTCATCGGTCTGCTGACGCGTCCGGTCGCCTTTGCAGCCTTCCTCTACCTGGGCAGCCTTTGGGTGTCTGAATTGGGCACGTCGTGGATTTGGGAGCTGCTGGTTTCCGTGCTCGCGGCTCTTGCGGTCGCGGTGGGGCGGGCGGGGCGAGCCTGGGGCGTTGACTCCTGGCTGGCGCGGCGCTGGCCTTCATCCCCATGGTGGTAACTTGGGCCAAGTGCGAGTGTCAGTCGTCATTCCTACCCGCAACGAAGCGCAGTCCATCGCCCGTGTCTTAGCCGATCTCCCGGCCAGTTTGGTCACCGAGGTCCTGGTTGTAGATAGCAATTCAACCGACGGGACTCCCGAGATTGCCTCGAAGATGGGGGCTCGCGTCCTCCACGAATCTCGCCGCGGATACGGTCGCGCCTGCTTGACCGGACTGGCTGGCGCCAGCAGCCCTGACGTTGTCGTGTTTCTTGACGGCGACTACAGCGATCGACCAGCTGAGCTGCCACTTCTGTTGGCCCCAATCATCGACGGCCGTGCCGATATCACGCTCGGCTCACGCCTGGGCGCGCAGAGCGTTCATGGCGCTTTGCCATGGCATCAGGTGTTCGGTAACCGCTTGGCGGCTTTCCTCATCAGGCTTTTGTATGGTCTGAACATAAGCGACCTCGGACCGTTTCGAGCCGGGCGGGCGGATGTCCTTCGCCGGCTTGACCTGCAAGAGAACACCTACGGCTGGGCGGTCGAGATGATTCTGAAAGGCGCGCTCGGAGGATTTCGCATCGTGGAGGTGCCGGTGAGCTATTATCCGCGCATAGGGAAATCGAAGATTAGCGGCACGCTGAGGGGCACAGTCGGAGCAGCGTGGTTCATCCTTTCCTTGATTGTGCGCTATTATTTTCGGCGTCGCAGAGCTGGGAACACCACAGGCAGCGTGAGTCCACATCAAACTCCATGAAACCTTTCAGCGCGATGGAGGTGGGTTCGTCTTGCAGTGACCGAGTCCTGGTAATCATGGCGAAAGCACCTAGGCCAGGCGCGGTCAAAACGCGTCTGGCTTCCAGCCTTTCTCCTGCGGCTGTCGCTGATTTCTACCGCTGTCTTCTAGACGACACCTTGACGCTGGCGCGGTCATTGAGCGATGTCGAAGTTGCCATCATGTGCCCCGCTTCGGATGTCAAAGACCTAACGCAGTTGGCGGGAGAGGCGGCGGAAGTCGTGGCACAAAAAGGCGAGGGTCTCGCGGCGGGACTTACCTCGGTGTTTGCCCACTTCGCATCGCGCGGCCAACGCGTCGTCGCTTTCAACAGCGACAGCCCGCATCTGCCGGCTCCGGTTCTTGCCAGCGCGTTCGAAGCGCTTGTCGGGCACGACCTAGTGGTTGGCCCGACACATGATGGCGGCTACTATCTCGTAGGAGCCAAAGCATCTCATCCGGCACTTTTCCATGGCGACGGCATGGGCACCAAGAGCGCGCTTGATGCGCTACTGGCGCGCGCTCGCGGATTGCAGCTATCCGTTGGCTTCACGGACCCCTTCTACGACATCGACGTTGAGAACGACTTGAACAAGCTCGCCGAAGAACTTCGGCTGGCGCCCGCCAAGGCACCCCGAACGGCAGTCTGGCTGAAACAGTGGGGGCAGGTAGTAGCAAGGCTACGGACGGGCACGGGAGAGCTGTGACGCTCACGCCATCCCTCCGGTTGTATGCTCTTGGTGTCGTCATGCTCGTGTCGCTGACGATCTGCTCCCGCAACTTCGCGGATAGAGGCGGACCGTACTTCATGATTCCGCTGACGGTTGCTGGCATCGTGTACCTTCTCGCCATTCGTGAGTTCTTTTCCACACCGAACTTTCCCCGCCACGTCATCATCCTTGGGCTGGTGTTGGCTGCTCTGTGGCACCTTGCGTTTCTGGTATCGCCGCCGGGGCCAGATGATGACATTCATCGCTACCTTTGGGATGGTCGCGTGCAGCGACTGGGCCATAACCCTTATATTGTGGTTCCCAACGACCCCGCGCTCGCCGGGTTGCATACGCCCGAAACGCGCACTCTGAACCACCCGGATTTGCCGAGCCCGTATCCGGCGGGCGCTGAGCTTTTCTTCCGGGCCGTGACCGCGATTAATGAGTCGGTGTTTGCGCTGAAAATCGCGTTTGTAGTTTGCGATTTGGCGATCGTGTTGTTCTTGCTCGATATCTTGCGTCGCAGCGGGCAAGCATTGCACTGGGTTCTGGCATATGCCTGGAACCCGCTGCTGGCCGTGGAAGTGGCGGGCAGCGGTCACGTCGATATTGTCGGCACATTGTTACTGTTGGTTTCTTTCGCAGCGCTGGGACGGCGCTGGCGAACGGTTGCAGCCCTTGCATTTGGGCTCGCGGTTGCTGTGAAGGTGCTCCCGATTGTGCTCCTGCCACTTTACTGGAAGCGGGTTCGCATTCGCGACGCCGCTCTGGCAATGATCGTGGTCGGACTCCTGTACGTGCCGTTTCTCAACCACGGGCGAATTCCGACCGGCTCGCTCGGCACTTACGTGCAGAGTTTCCGTTTCAACGATCCGGTGTTTGCAATGCTCGACCGAGTGGCGGCTCCGCAGTTGGCTGTGGGGCTGGCTGTGCTCGCGGGCTTTCTTACCGCAATCTGGCTCAGAAAAAAGTCTGAGACGTTGTCTGCGGACGCATTCGCGTGGCCGATGGCAGCATCGCTTCTCTGTGCACCAGTCGTATACCCCTGGTATCTGCTTTGGTTCATGCCGTTCCTGCGGTCGGCGTCGACGCTGCCAATCATCATATGGACGGTAAGCATTCTCCCAACGTACGTGGTTTGGCATCTGCGCGCACGCGGCCAGCTCTGGATCCTACCCGGGTGGGTCATGCCGCTTGAATATGGGGCAGTCGCAACGGCCGCCGCGATCATCGAATTTCGGCGATTAAGACGGCGGTCGGCACGACCCTCAATTCAGTAGATGCCCACTCGTTCGCCAAACCGCTGAGAGCGGTCCCGTTGTATAATCCGCGAGCGGTGTGAACCTGTAGGCCAGCCGAAGAGCACTGTGGCCAACTCGCGAATCATGTATCCAGAAGCTCGCGCCGTCATCCAACACTTCATCCGTTTAATTCACCGAGGAGCAAACTTATGAAAAATGCCCGCCGTTTAACCACGATGGGTCTTCTGCTTTGCGGAGTGCTGGCCCTTGTACCGAACTCCTGGGCGCAGACGCCGCAGCGCGCGCCAATTCTCGAGCAAATCGCCAAGACGTACGGCTTGGATGGGTTCGGACAAGTGGAGGCTATCCGCTACACTTGGAACGGAGAAATCGTCGGTCTCTTCAAAGCCTCCCGCGCCTGGGAGTGGGAGCCCAAGACGGGCAAAGTCTCCTTCGAAGGCAAGGACAAAGACGGTAAGCCCGTTAAGGTCACCTACATGCGTTCCGAAATCAACGACGAGACCAAGAAGCAAACCGACGCCGGATTCACCAACGACAATTATTGGCTCCTGTTCCCGTTACATGCTTACTGGGACACGAGCGCCACTGTGAGCGATGAAGGGATGAAGAAACTGCCGTCGGGGGCGGGTTCCGCGAGGCTAGTCTCGGTGAAGTATGGATCGGAACTCGGCGGCTATACGCCCGGTGATACCTGGAATCTCTACGTTGGCAAAGACAATCGCGTCGAGTACCTTGTCTTCCAGCATGGCGGAGACAAAAAGCCGAGCGTGGTCAAAGCGACCTGGACCGGCTACAAGAAGGCGGGACCGCTGCTTATCTCGACCGAGCACCGCGGCAACGCCGACGGCAAGCCCCTGCACATCTTCATTTCTGACGTGGCAGTTAAGCTGAGGGGGTCGGACAAATGGGTGGACGCGAAATGAGATCAATCTCTACCTGGCGATCACGACTGTAGTGCAGGAACTGCTTAGTTTGGGCAGATCGCGGGTGGCGGCCATGCGAATCTGTAGGCTCGGACGCTCTCCGCGCACAATCGGGCAATAACAATCAGGCTCCAGAAGCGCGCCCTGGAGGCGTCGACGGCCGGCGCAGCCACCATGACATGAGTCGCGGAACTCGCAAAGCTGGCACGCCTCGGGAAGCATGCGAGCCTGTCGGAAGGGCGCGGAGTCTAGAATGTCGCGCCCCATCGAAATCAAATCCGACAGCGGCTCGCCTGTGCCGGGCCAATAAACGCACGGTTGCGTGGTGCCGCGCGGTGTAACCCTCACCGTGCTTACGCCGCATCCTCCCCGGAGCGGTGGAAGTCCCACCATCGCGCGAACCAGCGGCTCACCAATAGCGATCACATCTGTTTCCGCCAACAGACGCCGGAACCCCTCCCAATACTCTTCATAGGTCAAGGCATAGATGTCGGAACGCACCGCCTGGTAGACGTTTACGCGCAGGGGAGCCTCAAACTGTTTGGCGACTCGCGCGACCTCGGCCAGACGCAAATAGTTCGACTTCATCATGACCGCGATGATAGTTACCGGCACACCGAGTCTTACGCAGCGTTCTGCCTGCCGCTGGATCAGTTCCCAATTGCCTTTTCCGCGCTGTGAATCCTGTTCCGCCTCGGTCGGGTAATCGAGCGAAAATTCGACATCGTGAAAGGCGCGCACCTCGTTATCTTCCAAAACAGCAACGCTGTGGCCGTTGGAAGTGAGGGTGAGCTTGACCGGTTGCGATCTCAAGTAGGCCAGAATTGCTTTGAACTCTGGATGCATGCCGTTCTCACCGGTGCCCAGATTGACCGAACGTATCGGCAACCTTTCCATGACTGACTTCACCTGTTCGAGAGAAAGGCGATCCGTGCGGGTTGGGTCCCGGTAACAGAAAGAGCATGAGAGATTGCACTCATTGGTGAGGCCGAGTCCGAGCGAAATCGTGGCGTCAGTGGCACTCGGGCCGGACCAAATGGATGAAGAGTTACCAGCGACGTTATTCATGAACCATCTCACCAGGCATCAACACAAACGCGCGATGCATTGTGTGTAGCGTGCCACTGCAGCATACTCCGGCCGGCTGCCCAGTTTTCTTTCCAATTCAAAGATCCGTTCGTAGTCTACGCTGCGAGAGATTCGCGGCGGCAAGTAATCCGCAAGCACGCGCACGCCTCGCTCAGCAATCGGCGCCAGCGACGCCTTTGTGAACATGGCTCGCAAGCTATCAGGCGAAAATAATCGCACTCTGCCTCCGTACAGGGATTCTTGTGCCCACTCCGCAGTGAGGCTGTCTGTGGCGGCAGGCAAATTCCCCGCTTGTATTGCGGCCTTTAATACCTCACCTGCCCGGTTACGCACCAACACCGAGATTATGCTGGACGGATCTCGCAAGGCGCGAGCCGCACCGCACAACACCGCAGCCGGGTCGTCGCAATATTCCAGAATGTTGTGGCAAAGAATTACATCGAACGATCGCGGATGGATCAGGTCCGCCAATTGGGCAGCGTCGCCCTGCTGCACTACGAATCTGTCTAAGACTCCAGCTTCTTGGGCGATGCCTTTCGCCATATCCAGCATCGCGGGAGAGGAATCCACCAGAGTGACGTGAATGCCGAGTCGAGCTAGGCGAATCGCAGTCGCCCCCGTGCCACATCCAAGATCAAGTGCACACAACGAAGTTTTGTCTGGCGAGGGAAGAGAATCCTGCAGGTTGGCAAAGGCCAAGTCGGAGCGCAACCGCGCCTCCGGGGTCTTGAGGTAGGCAGCATACTGGTTCGCGCCGCTCTGGAAGCGTTCGCTGTCGGCTTTGGCAGTCGATTTCATGCACCCATCGTCTATGCCGCTCGCTCTGAGTGGAGACTGAATTTCGCAGGGGGTCTAGTGCAAGAAGTCAGAGCATGTTCCCCCGTCATTATATTAGTGCCCCGCTCCTTAGCGCCCGTGTCGTCCGCAACCGCAGGGTGTCCAGATTGTGTCCTTGGGATCGGCCTCGATAAGTTTTAGATCGGTCAGATGTGATCACTCCCACAAGCAGGAATCAAGGACTTAGAATGCCTGATTCGAAGCGCTAAGTATGCGCGTGCTCGGAACATTTCGTGGCGTGTTGGATGCTGTCTCTCACCGTGCCTCCAAACCAGCCATTGACTTTAACGAAGGTATTGTAGGCTTCCGCGAAGACTCGCCGATTGTGTTCACCATAAGAATCGGGGGCGCAGTTCATATTTTCAGTAACTTCCAAAACTCTTCGAAAACTCTGGTAGGCATCGAACAAATCGACTACCTGGGGATCGGTTAGTCGACGATACCGCGCAATCTCTGCCTTCGCCTCCAGCACGCGTTCTCCCATGGCAAGCACGTCGATTTGGCAGGCATCACGAAACTGGGTTTGTATCGAATCCTCACAATGAATTTCTGGTGCGAGCTGCTGCCAGTGATCCAAAGCCTTGCTTGCAGCGTTCAATAGAGAATCGACTTCACTCAGCGGCCGCGCCTGACCGCAAACCGGAATCGTGAATGCGGATAGCAAGAGAGCAGGTAACAGCCTGTGTAATTTCATGCGACACTCCCAGATCAACTCCGCCAGCTAGCTGTCTTGATTCTAACCTGATCAAATCAGATGGGATCAGAAGTCCGGTCTCCGACGGGATGCGGTACGCTCCAAATGGCACGATGGATGGCGAGCGCGGCGCCGGGAGCAGATTGCGCGAGACATGATCTTCCAGCGGGCAAAAAATGAAGAATGGTCGGCCCTAGCAGACGATTTTAGAACTTTTCTGCTGAGGGAACGAGGCGAGTTGTAGGGTCCATCAGGGAAAAAATACTTCTTTAAGAACGCTGCTCTTCACTTCATGACCTCGAAAAACACGCCCTCCCCGCCTGCTCCTCCGTTGGGGGTCCCTCCCCACAGATTGCCAGTCGCATCTATCGCCAATCCAGCGTTGGGATAGCTTCCGTCGGTTGGCTTTTGGCCGGTGTAGGCGAAGTTGTGGATGACGGTCTCCTGCCAGCCTTTTTCGGTGGGGCTCAATTCAAACACTGTGCCCAATCCATGACGATTGCCAGAGAAGGTGCCGCCCTGGTTGGTGGTGCCGATTAAATTGCCGTTTGAGTCGAGCACTAGATGCCCGTTGGGGTTCTGTGCGTCCGGCATTCCTTGAAAGTTATAGAGGACTGAGAACTGCCCGCCCGAGATTTCGTAGATGTAGCCGTATTCTGCTGGCGCATTGCGGTCACCGAAATTGGTGCCGTAGAGGTTGCCTTGGGCATCAAGGATCACGCCGCCATACGGAAGCCCGGGGCTGGTGAAAGTGTAAAGAATGTTTTCACTCCAGGTGCCATCCCCATTCGGAGAAAGCTCAAATACAGTCCCACAGTTGCACACAGGATCGCCGCCGTATTGCGTCGTGCCGTAGTAGTTGCCGGTCAGGGGATCGAAGGTCAACCCGCCTTCCGGCTGCGCGCCATCGGGTGGACCGGAGAACGCGTGGATGACCTGTTCGGACCAGGTGCCGTTTTGGTTGGTAAGCTCGAACACAACACCACAACCGGGATGCTCGCTACCCACAACGCAGAGAAATGTACCACCGTCGTAGGTCATCCCCAAGATATTGCCGAGCGAGTCGAAAACGATGGGGGATTGCGTAATCGGCACTTGTGATCCGAGGTCGTCATTCTCCACCGCGCCATCGCTGAACGTGAAATCGTGGAGATCACGCTCAACCCAGTTGGAGCCGGTTGTCACGGCGAAGACGCGGCCATACGGAGCCTGAGGTTGGTCTAGCATGTCCTCCCCGTAGAGGTTGCCGGTCGAGTCGGCCACTAGCGGCGCGTCGCTAGCACAGCAGCCGGTAGTGACACGCACGCCGGTTGATGGTTGAGCTTGATACAGTTGGGAAATCCCACTCGATCCGTAGCCCTTGGCGCCCACAATGGTCAGAGGAGAAACAGGTCTGCCGGTTCTAGGATTGCCTTGGAGCTTGATCTGGTAGGAGTAGGTCTGTGCCCATGCCCAAGAGGAGAGGGCCAGAATCAGGAACGAGATATGAAGCGGGGATTTCATGCTGATTTCTCCTTACTTCTCTTTCTTGGACCAGCGGGCTTGAGCAATCGTCTTTGGAACTTGTTTTCCAACTTTGGCGGAAAGTCGGCGAATGGATCAAGGCTATCAGGACAAGCCCGACGCGAAAAGGATTTTAGGACTCGCCAACCGGGCGTATTCTCCGTACTTTACGCGCACTCAGCAGCAGAACAGGTGGAATTGCTGCGATTAGTAGTTTTGAACTGTGCCGTGGACGGCGGAAGTCTCCAACCTACATACAGAAAGCCCTCCGATCTCATCTGTCGCAGGGTGAAGAATGAAGAATGGTCGGGACGGGCAGATTTGAACTGCCGACCCCTCGCACCCCAAGCGAGTGCTCTACCAGGCTGAGCCACGTCCCGACGGGCCCGCCGCATCAACTAGCGCGGCGGTGGGGTTTACCCCATAATTTTACCCCACTCGAGACGATCTGCGCTGCGGCTCATCAATTGCCTCCTACAAATCTTTACCGCCGATGACCAAGCTTTACGCAAGAGATGGCCTTGCGTTCCGTCTTCCTAACAAGTTTCAAAGAAACCCGGTTTTTCGAAGCGGGCGTAAGCCTCGCCACGCTCGAGACCTCGCAGATCACTGCAGAATAGGAGCGCAATATGTCGATCGTGATGAAACTCATGGTGAGCGGTTGGATCCTTGAAGGTGCGCTGGTCGCTTTATGCGCGCTGAACCAGTCCGGCGAATTGATCAAACTGCATGAGCGAATCGGACAATGGTTGAAAGCCTCGGGCCCGCGGTCAGTCGGTGCGCCCGACCATTGAGGGGATTATGCCTACAGGCGAAGGTTCTGCCTTCGCCTGCGGCGGCATCGGAGTGCTCACCCCTTCTTCCGCCTCGCTGGACGTCGCACTCCCTCAATCAGCGCAAATTGAATCTTCTTCTCCACCGGATCGATGCGGTCCACTAATACGCGTATCTTTTGTCCCAGGCGATACGTCTTGCGGTTGCGCTGCCCAATGATTTCGCGAGTGTTTTCGTGATACGAGTAGCGGTCATCGGTCAAACTTGATAGCGGCACCAAGCCCTCCACGAAAAGATCGCTCAATTCCACGAAGAAACCAAATTTGGTCACGCTAATAATGAGTCCGTCAAAGTCTTCGCCGACGCGCTCCTGCATAAATTTCGCCTTTTTCCATTCCATCAACTCGCGCTCAGCTTCGTCGGCGCGGCGCTCCGATTGGCTGGACTCTTCGGCCACTTCGTGAAGTTCTTCGAGGGAAATAGGCCCGCCCAGCGGCTCCAGCGATTCCCGCGAAGCAGCGTGATCGCGGCGTTTGGACCACGGTGACGGCGATGTGGGCGCGGGCGTCGCGCCCGTGCTCTGGCCTTCATGGTGCAGCACTTCCTTCAAAATGCGGTGCACCATCAGATCGGGATAGCGGCGAATCGGCGAAGTGAAGTGGGTGTACGAGGTTGCTGCCAGCGCAAAGTGGCCCAGATTTTCTTCCGAATAACGGGCTTGCTTTAGCGACCGCAGCATGAGGTAAGAAAGAATTCTTTCTTCCGGTTTGCCGGCAATTTTCTCTGTGAGCTTCTGATACATGCGCGGCGTGATGTGCACATCCTGAGGAATTTCAATCTCGCGAGCGCGTTTGCCGGTTCCATAACTTGCCCGGCGATCGCTTTTGAACTGTATGCGCTGGATCGGCAGCGCCCCGACTCCCAATGAGTAACCAAAAGTTGCTGCAATAACTTCGAAATCATATACGCGCTTGGCGTCTGGCTTTTCGTGAATTCGATAGAGCGATGCGATTCGCCTGCGCTCGAGATGTTCGGCAACACACTCGTTCGCCGCGAGCATGAATTCTTCGATCAGCCGATGCGCGATATTGCGTTCCGAGCGCGAAATGCTTTTCATCAGCCCGAATTCGTCGAATTCGATGACCGGCTCAGGCAGGTCAAAATCGATGGATCCGCGGCGCTCGCGCTTGCGATTCAAAATCAACGCCAGATCGCGCATCATTTCAAACGTCCCCACCAGGGGAGCGTAGCGCCTGCGCATCGCGGCATCGCCTTCCAGCACAGCATTTACATCGGTGTAAGTCATTCGCTCGGCCGAGCGAATGATGCCCTCGGACAAGTTATAGTTGACAATCTCGCCGCGATGGTCGATTTCCATGACGCACGACATGACGAACCGCTCGACTTGCGGCCGCAAGCTGCAAATGTCCGTCGAGAGTTCAAGCGGTAGCATCGGCACAGCCCGATCAGGAAAATAAACGCTCGTCCCGCGCAGACGCGCTTCCTGGTCGAGTGCCGATCCGGGCGTCACATAGTGAGCAACGTCAGCGATGTGGACCTGTAGTTCATAATTCCCGTTTTCCACTCGATGCACGGTCACAGCGTCGTCGAAGTCGCGGGCGGTCTCGCCATCGATGGTCACGATCGGCAAAGCGCGAAAGTCGCGGCGCTGGCGGGCTTCATGAGCAGCAATGATCGGCTCAGCCCGTTGCGCAGCGTCAAGAACCTCGGCGGGAAATCGATGCGGCAGGTGAAATTTTCGTATGATGACTTCGACATCGACGCCAAAATCATCTTCGTAGCCCAAAATCTCGACCACCTTGCCGCGAGGGTTTTGGGTATCGCTCGGCCAGTGGGTAATTTCGACGTCGACCACGACGTTTTCAAGATTGTCCCAATTCGCGCGGTGTGCGGCCTCGTCCCCTAGTACGCGATGACGAGATTTCTGTTCCCTCTGTGGCCGCCGTGTTTCGGTTTGTTTTTTCGACACAGGAGACACAGCGTCGCCAGCCTCTTGGCCAGGATTCTCCATCCCGGCCGGAATCACAATTTCCTGCGCGATTTTTTGATCGATGGGCGTCACGTAGTTATGGCGATGGCCGTAATGAAAAATGCCAACAATCGTGGCATGCGCCCGGTTGACTGGGCGGATGATTCGCCCTTCGGCTCGCCCATCCGGACGAAAAACCGTGATTTCGACAAGCACGCGATCTCCGTGCATCGCCGATCCGACGGCTGGCGGAGGAATAAAAATATCGCCAGCCAGCCGCGCCTTCAGCCGATCATCCATGGAACTTTGATCGGGGATGACAAAACCAAAGCCGTCGCGGTGCATGGAGAGCTTGCCGACGAGCATGTTCTTACCAGTGGCAGCCTTGGGAATCGCATAGCGGTCAGAATCGAGCGTTGTGAGTTGCCCGCTGGCAACTAGCTTTTCTAGGCGGTCAGAGAGTTCCCGTCGGGCATCGCCGTGCAGCCCCAGTTCCCGCACCAACTGCTTAAAGCCAGCTGTCTGTTTGGGCTGGCTGGCTATCTTTTTTAGAATTGTGGAATCGGAAAGCATGATTCAAGGTCGAATTGCAGCCGACTTCAGCATACCTGACTGGCGCAGATGAGAACCGCCGGAGCCCCCCAGAAATTACCCGTTGCCCCGCTCGACTGCCCGATTCCTGTTGGCTTTTGAAGCACACAAAGGTACACAACCCACAGGATTTCCACTATCTTCCAGAGTCCCAGCGGAGTAAAATGCGTTTGGTCATTGAAATGCGATTTTGAAGCATTTCCCCATCTTTAAAGGAGAGTTCAGTCACATGTGGAAACCCACGACACAAACACCTTCAACACCTAGCCAACCGGAGCGACCGGCCAGCACTCCGACCCCTTCCACGCCTGCCAGCGAACCGATGGCTCCGCGCCCGGTGGCGGCAGCGACGACGGCCGATCAAGCTACCATCGGCAAATCGCTTGTGATTAAAGGTGAGGTCACCGGCTCCGAATCGCTCTATATCGATGGCCGGGTTGAAGGCTCCATCAATCTGGCAGGAAATCGGGTGACCGTGGGACGTAATGGCGTGGTTTCCGCCAACATCAATGCAAGGGAAATCGTGGTGTTGGGCAAAGTCCGTGGCAACCTGACCGCCAGCGACCGCGTGGATATTCGCAGTGATGGCTCCCTCACCGGCGACGTTGTAGCGGCCCGCATTTCGATTGAAGATGGCGCGTTCTTCAAAGGCGGCATCGATATTCGCAAGGCCGGCCAGAAACCGAACGGCGAAGAAGCCAAACCCTCGGTTTCAACCACAGCAGAAGCCGTTGCCGCTCGCGCGTAAATCACCTTTTCTGGCGCCACGCTTTCGATAGCTTGGCGCCTGAGCCTTCTGTGTCTTGTTTCGAATTAAGACTCCGCTCCCCGGCTTAACTCTTCCGCTTGCCTTTCCGCGACTCTCGGATACGCCGTTCCCTTCCGCCGCCGCAAATCGCCCGGCAATCGCGATCGCAGGACCCAAAGCCCGGCAGCCACAGCGCCTGCCCACGTCACAGTAATCAATCCCAACGCCTTGAAATCTGCCATGCGGCTGCCGTGCAGCATCACTCCGTTGGCCACGCGATAACTCAGCAAACCCGCGATGACTGCCGTGACCGCTGCTTTTCCCAGTTCTCCCCATTGCAATTCGTTGGTCGGAACCAGCTTGCGCTGGTAAAGCAGAATCGCGATGGCCAACGTATTCGCCACAATTCCGATATCAGACGCAATGGCAAGTCCAACTGTCGAGAAAGCATGGAACAGAACTGAGTACATCGGAATGGAAGCAATGGTGATAATGCTGCTGGCAACCATCGGCGTGAGGGTATTGCCGGCTGCGTAGAAAGCCCGGGCATAGAGCGCTTGCGCCGACCAGAACGCGAGCGAGAGCGAGAACCAAAAGAAGTAAACGGCGGTAGTTTGCGAATCGGAGAAGTGGAAGCGTCCTCGTCGATAGACCAGATCCATCAGCGGAAGGGCGGCCACCGAGATCAGGCTGGTCACCAGAAGCGACGCGGCAACGATGCGATAGACCGAGCCATTCACCGTCTCGGCGAAGTCTTTCATTTTCTTCTCGCCGACCAAGCGTGCGAAAAATGGCAGCGAGGCTTGGCCCGTGGCTTGCCCCAAGACGGCGATCGGAACCGCGAACAGACGCTTGGCATAATTCAGCCGCGTGATGTCGCCGACACTGCCCGAAGCGAAGTAGCGCAGGATCCAGTCATCGGCGCTGACCAGAGAAACGCCCAGCATGAGCGGAATCGACAGCCGAACCCATTCACGAAACGCGGGATTGTGAATGTCGAACGAAATGCGGTAGCCCACGCCCGTTTCGGCGGCACCGATAGCATTCACCAGAAACGGCCCAACGAACGCGCCAGCCAATGCGCCGTAAGCGAGCGAAGCGATCCCCAAGCGATGGGCAAACAAAACTCCGCCCATGATGATGGCAACGTTGTAGAGCAGCGGCCCGAACGCCGGAAATAGAAATAATCTTCGTGAAAGCAACACCGCCGACACCACCCCGCCCACGTAAAAGAAAATCTGGGCAGGAAGAAGAATGCGTGTCAGGTGAACGCAAAGTTGCAACTGCTCGGGATTGAACCCGCTGAACATGTGCCGCTCGATCTGCGGCGTGAAAATTTCCGCGACGACCGTTCCAATGCCCAGCACCACGGTCATTACGGTGATGATGATGGAAAACGTTTTTCGTGCGTCCTCTTCCCGGTTCTGTGCGAGAAAGCGCGTGTAGATCGAAACAAATGTGATGGAAGCCGTGCCCCCGGCCACGAGGTAATTCAGCCAATCGGGGATGGTGAAGCCGGCAACGTACGCATCCGTCTGCGGACCCGCTCCGAATGCCCAAGCGATATAGGCTTCGCGCACATAGCCGATTACCCGCGACAGCATGATCGCCGTCATCAGCAGCAGCGTCGCCGAGAAAGCGCTGTGCTGGTGTGAAGGCCGCAGCAGGCGCAGAAAGCGGTTCATCATTTCTGAGCCTACCAAAGCCGCCCGCGTCCCAGTGCGCTTATCTGCCGGAAACTAGTAACGAAGGATATAATCCAGAGCCATGTTAACTTCCGGGTCGAAGCTCGGCCCTTACGAGATCCAGTCCTCGATCGGGGCCGGAGGCATGGGAGAAGTTGAGCCGTTTTGGCGGCGTGAGCGTGCCGCGCAGCGGCCAGCGGGAGTCGCCAGGCGAAATCCCGAGCGAAGCGAGGGATCTCTATGCTAACCACCGGTTCTAAACTCGGCCCTTACGAGATCCAGTCCTCGATTGGTGCGGGAGGTATGGGAGAAGTTGAGCCGTTTTGGCGGCGTGAGCGTGCCGCGCAGCGGCCAGCGGGAGTCGCCAGGAGAAATCCCGAGCGAAGCGAGGGATCTCTATGCTAACCACCGGTTCTAAACTCGGCCCTTACGAGATCCAGTCCTCGATTGGTGCGGGAGGTATGGGAGAAGTT
>Ga0335073_10000775_pt1 | contig 41869 bp, 45 predicted proteins | sample Lox_Sample_22_FD_207093 | JGI IMG/M metagenome (GOLD analysis project Ga0335073, IMG submission 207093) | Soil microbial communities from Loxahatchee National Wildlife Refuge, Florida, United States - Lox_Sample_2.2 | ecosystem: Environmental > Terrestrial > Soil > Wetlands | place: USA...
GTCTCGACACCGAGTACCAGGCGGCGGTCGCCCGCAACGACGCGGCGACGATGGACCGCATCCTCGCCGACGATTTCGTGCTCGTCGTCGGGTCCGGGAAGGTGTTCACGAAGCAGGACCTTCTCGACGAGGCCCGACAGCGCACGACCGACTATTCGCAGCAGGATGACGCCGAACGCACCGTGCGGGTGTGGGGCGACACCGCGGTCGTCACCGCCCTCCTCACGGCCCGCGGGACCGAAGGGTCGAAGCCGGTTGCGTACCGGGTCTGGTTCAGCGACACCTACGTTCGATTCCCGGGCGGGTGGCGCTATGTGCTCGGTCAATCCGGCGTCCGGCTCCCCGCCGACCCGGCGTGAACCCCGACCGTTATCTTTCCCGGACGCCTCGGCGTCCCGGCGATCTCCCGTGGCACTTCCGAAGCGCACGCTCGGCGCGAAAGGTCCCTCCGTATCGGCGATCGGGCTCGGCTGCATGGGCATGAGCCAGAGCTACGGAACGGGGGAGGAGAAGGAGTCCCTCGCGACGATCGACCGCGCCATCGAGCTCGGGGTCACCCTCTTCGATACCGCGGACGCCTACGGGGAGGGCGCGAACGAGCGGCTGGTCGGCAAGGCGTTGAAAGGGAAGCGCGACCGCGTCTTCCTCGCGACCAAGTTCGGTTTCGTCGTCGACCCGACGAGCCATGAGCGGTCGGTCGACGGGAGCCCCGCTCACGTGCGGGCCGCCTGCGACGCGAGCCTCGAGCGCCTCGGCGTCGACACCATCGACCTGTACTATCTGCACCGCGTCGACCCCCGGACCCCGATCGAGGACACCGTCCGGGCGATGGCCGGTCTCGTCGAGCAGGGGAAGGTCCGATACCTCGGTCTGTCCGAGGTGAGCCCCGCGACGCTCGAGCGGGCCCACCGCGTCCACCCGATCACCGCGGTCCAGAGCGAGTACTCGCTGTGGACGCGCGACCCCGAGGACGGGGTTCTCGCGACCTGCGAGCGACTGGGGGTCGGCCTCGTCCCGTTCAGTCCCCTCGGTCGCGGATTCCTCACCGGAGCGATCCGGAGCACCGATCCGCTCGGTCCGGACGATTTCCGTCGGACCCTTCCCCGATTCGACGCGGGAAACTTCGAGCGGAACCTCGCACTGGTCGACCGCGTGACCGAGATCGCGCGAGCCAAGGGATGCGCGCCCGCGCAGCTCGCCCTCGCATGGGTGCTCGCGCAGGGTCCGCACGTCGTGCCGATCCCCGGGACGAAGCGACGCGCCCGGCTCGAGGAGAACGTCGCGGCCGCGAACGTCCACCTGTCGGGCGCCGACCTGAAGGCGATCGACGCCGCCATGCCCCGCGACGCCGTCGCGGGCGAGCGGTACCGCGAGCCGGCGATGAAGATGGTCAATCGGTAGCGGCGCTCACGCCCCGGCCCGGGGCTCCTGCTGGGTCAAGCAGTGGATCGAGCCGAGCCCCCAGATGAGGTCGCCCGAGTGGATCCCGACGACCGACCGGTCGGGGAACTGGCGTTCGAGGATGCCGAGGGCGACCCGGTCGGCCGGGTCGTTGAACGTCGGGACGAGGACCGTCCCGTTCGCGATGTAGAAATTGAGGTAGCTCGCGGGGACGCGCTGACCGTCGAACGCGAGGGCCCGCGGCATCGGCAACTCGACGACATCGTACTCCCGACCCTCGCGGTCACGCGCGGAACGCAGTCGGCGGAGGTTCTCCTCGAGGATCTCGTGGTTGGCGTCTGCCGGGTCGGGCTCGCGCGCAGCGACGATCGTCCGGGGCCCGACGAACCGGGCCACGTCGTCGACATGGCCGTGGGTGTCGTCCCCGACGATCCCGCGGGCCAGCCAGAGCACGCGGTCGGTCCCCAGATACTCGGACAGCACTCCTTCGAGGGCAGCGCGGTCAACACCGGGGTTTCGCGCCTGCACGTCCGAGAGCAGGCATTCCTCGGTCGCAAGCAGGTCGCCCTCGCCATTGGTGTCGATCGCTCCCCCCTCGAGCACCACCGGAGTTCCCCCCAAGCGGGGACGCCAGGCCGGAACCCCGAACTCCCGCGCGATGCGTTTCGGGAGTCGGTCGTCCCTCCGCCAGTCGTCGTACTTCGCCCAGGCGTTGAACTTCCAGTCGGTGATGGCCACCGGCGGAGTGTCGCCGGACGCCGCGGGATGGCGGACGAAGATCGGCCCGGAGTCCCGCACCCAGGATCGATCGGTCGGCCAGCGGAAGAACCACACCGATCCCAGGTCGACCCCGCTGGAGGTGAGGAGGGCGCGCGCGTCGGCTTCGGCCTTTTCGTTCCGCACGATGATCCGAACGGACTCGTGACGAGCGAGGTGGCGCACGATCTCGGCGAACGCGAACGGGATGGCCCCGAACCGGCCCGGCCAATCGTCCGGGCGGTGGGGCCAGGCGATCCAGGTCCCGGCATGCGGCGACCACTCGGCGGGCATTCGATAGCCGTTGGCGCGCGGGGAACCCCGGGGCGGGCGCCTCGCGGTCACGGGGGATCCAGGAACCGATGGGTGATCGGCCCGTACACGTCGACCCGTCGATCGCGGAGGAACGGCCAGTGGCGCCGCACGGTCTCGACCTCGCGCGGGTCGACCTCGGCGACGAGGATCTCCTCTCGGTCGTGGGAGGCTTTCGCGATCACCCGCCCGAACGGGTCGGCCACGAACGACCCGCCCCAGAACTCGATCCCGGCGCCTTCGGCCCGGTTCCCCCGCACGTCCCCGTGCTCGTGCCCGACGCGGTTCGGCACGCCGACGTAGAACCCGTTCGCGATCGCGTGGGCGCGCTGGATCGTCTCCCACGCGTCGTGCTGTGCCTTCCCGAACTCCTCCTTCTCCGCCGGATGCCAGCCGATCGCGGTCGGATAGAACAGTAGTTCCGCGCCCGCAAGGGCCGCGAGCCGTGCCGCTTCCGGATACCACTGGTCCCAACAGATCAACGCTGCGACCCGGCTTTCGGGAAGGTCGAACGCCGGGACGCCCAGGTCGCCGGGCGTGAAGTAGAACTTCTCGTAGTAGAGCGGGTCGTCGGGGATGTGCAACTTGCGGTACTTCCCGATGGTCGTCCCCTCGGGGCCGACGGCGACCGTCGTGTTGTGATACACACCGGCGGACCGTCGTTCGAAGATCGGCACGAAGACCGTGACCCGGTGCTCCTTCGCGACCGCCGCGAGCCGCTCGACGGTCGGCCCCGCGATCGGTTCGGCCTCGTCGAAGAAGTCGTGGTCCTCGCGCTGGCAGAAGTACTGGGTCCGGAACAGCTCGGGCAGACAGACGACCGACGCACCCTTCGCGGCCGCCTTCGCTACGCGTTCGGCGGCCGTCGCAACGTTCGCGTCCGGGTCGGGACCGCACGACATCTGGACGAGCCCAATGCGGTACTTTCTTCGAGGAGCCATCGGTTCGTCGCGCCGAGCGAACGATAGGATGTCTTGCCCGCGCTAATGAGGTTTCGGAGCGGGAGAACGGCTCGACAGCTCGGCGCCGTGCCGCCGAAGCCGCACGGCGAGCTCTACGCGCGTCGCGACGACCGCGCCCGCCCCCGCGACGACCGCAACCAGCAATTCAAGCGGGGAAAGCCCCTCGCGCGGCCCGAAGATCACGATGGCGATCGGGACCATTATCGCGGTCAGGTCGAGTACCCCGAGCATGCGGAGCATCCGATTCAGCGGCCGCCGGGCCCGAGGGTCCGGCGCTGCCTCCGTCGGGGGTGGGCCGCCCTCCATGGTGCCCCCGAACCCGAACGAGTATCAATCGGCCGCGCCCGTCGGCGCGTCGGGGTTCACGCTCAAGGTGATCGTCAACGGTCCGGAGTAGTCCGACGCGGGCGCCTGCACCGTGACGTTGGTGTACTGGTCGGGGTGATAGACGACAGCGAAGGAGAGGAGGGTGAACGGTCCGTTCACGCTCGCCCCTCCGAACTTGATGCAGACGGTGTCGCAGCTCAACGAAAGCGTCACCCGCTCGCCGGCGTGGAGGGAAAATCCGTTCTGGGTCGCGAGCACGGTGCCCTCAGACTGCCACGCGACCGAGGTGACCTCGACCGTCGCCGGCAGACTTTCGTACGCCGCGACATCCGCGGCGACGAACAGGACGAGCGCGATGACCCCGACTGCAATGAGAATCGCGGTCCGAGGGATTCGATAGGGGCGCGTCCGTGCCAACCCCACCTGGTCGTACCCCCCGTAGAAGGAGGCTACCAGGTCGTGCGCCACCGGTTACGCTCCGTGAGAATTCATGCGCCAGAAGCCCGAGAGCGAAGATGCGGACCCCTCGAACGGTCCCACGGCTCCACGAACGGCGGGGCGTCCCCGCCGAGCAACAACAGGCGGGCTCCTCGTACTTGAGGTCGCCGTTGGGGTGGCGCGGCATCGCACCGACGTGTCGTTCCCTCTAACTCCTCGGTTACCGAATCTCCTTACCCCCGGGTCCGGGTCGATGACGTATGTCGGCCCCGATCGGACGGTTGCCGCTGGGCGTTGCGATCCTGGCGGTCCTCATCGGCATCTTTGGATTCTTCGTTTTCCTGCTGGGCCTCCTGGTCGTCGTCGCCGGGATCGGCCTCGCCGGCGCGGGCTCGGCCTCCGTGTTCGGGTACACGGGCACGGTGGCGGGGTTGATCGTGCTGATCGTCGGGTTAGTCATCCTCGCGGTCGCTACCGGCCTCTGGGACCAGGAGCTGTGGGCGCTGGTCCTCGCGATCCTCGCGCTGCTGTTCTACGCGTTCGTCACGTTCGTTTCGGGGTCTTGGCTCCTCTTCGCCATTGTCGTGCTGCTCCTGGTCTACCTGGTGGCCGTCTCGAACCATTTCGATTGAATCGCGCGCCCGTACCCTCTCGTGCCCTGTCAACGGGTGGCCCACAGCCCTAGTGCGCGGCGAACTTCTCGGCCCAGCTCTCGACGAGCGCGTCGCGGCGGGGCTTGTACACCTCGCCGTAGAACCGGTTCCGGGATTCCAGCGCGGGGCGCTCGAAGGTGCCGACGAGCTGCATCGCTTCATCCCACGCCTTCTGGAAATTCTCCTTCGAACCGAATCGCCCGGCGACCTGGCGCTCGAACTCCGCCGCGGTCTGGTCCTTGTCCCCGATCCGGAAGACGAGCTCGGTGGCGCCCGGGTCCCGGTACGCTTCGTCGTCGCCGAGACGATACAGCTCTCGAGCCGGTTCCTGGTGCGGCGGCGCCCGGGACGGTTCGGAGGACGACCCGGACCCGGAGCTCGCGCCCTTGAATCCTCGTTTCGCGGCAGCGTAGAAGATCGCGCGATTCAATCCCCAGGAGTATGCCGCGGGGCGAGGCAGCCCGAGGGATTGCGCCCTCGCGGCCTGGAGCATAGCCATCACCGTGAACCGGTTGATCTTCAACGTCCGCTGGGGCATCGATCCGCACCTCCGTGCACGCCGCCCGTCAAACCCTCGGGGCGCTGTGAACTCTTTGGTTGTGGGCCCTGGGGTCCACCGGGGATTCGAACGTCTCGTCGCACGCCCCGCACCACGGGGCGAACGGTCGGCTCGCGTGCTGGCTCGCTCGGTGCCGGGCCAGCTCGTCCCCCGCTTGGAATACCGGTCCGCGGAATTCGCAGCGAAACCCCGACGCCGCCGGGTCCTGGGAGGATGGGTCGCACCCCGACCTCCCCGTTCACGCGCGAAGGGGCCCGAGACGGTCGAGCAGTTCGGTCACCGCGAGGTTGAACGTGTCGGGAGCCTCGAGGCACGAAAGATGGCCCACCGACGGGATGCCGACCCCCCGGCTCGCCGGGATGCGGGCCACCATCGACCGCGACTGGGGCGTAGGGATCAACTGGTCCTCCTCGCCCCATACGACCACCGCCGGAACTCGGATCGACCCCAGGACGGGAGTCAGGTCGGGGCGGCCCGCCATCGCCCTCAGACTCCCGATCATGGCCGCGCGGGGGGCGTTCGCGACGAGCTCGCGTACGGTGCGGGCGATCGGCCCCTGGGCGGCCCACGTGCTCGGCGCCACCAACCCCTTCGCCGTGGCTTCGACGTCGAATTCTCCGGCCGGATCCTCGAGGGTTCGAACGGTCGCGAATCGTTTCTCCCGGGCTTCGGGGGAGTCCGCTTCCGCGCGGGTGTTCGCTAGCACGACCGCCTCGACGACCTCCGGGTGAGACCGGACGAGCTCGAGGAGGATGTAGCCCCCGAACGAATGCCCCACGATCACCACGGGGCCCCGAAATCGCGCGAGCAACGTCGCATGCACCGATGCAGAGAAGCCCGCGAGGGTGTCGGGCACCGGCACGTGAGACGCGAGGCCATACCCGGGCAGGTCGAGCGCCACCACGTGGCACACCTTCGAAAGTCCGGAGAGTTGGCCGGTCCAGACGGTATGGTTAACCGGATAGCCGTGCACCAGCACGACCGTTCGACCGGAACCCTGTTCGACACCGGGAAGTTCGCCGGGGGCTTTCGTCGGCATGTCGGCTACCGGTCGGTTTTACGAAAAATCCGGGATTTACGTTCACCGGGTACGGGCTAACCGTACGCGGAGGGCCGTTCGCGCCGTCGCTGGCCCAACTTCCGTGCCTCCCGGCTCCCGACCGTGAAATCCCCCTACGCTACCCGCGAATCAAAAGTTCGACAGCAGCCACTCGTGCACCTGCGGGATCCGCGACGTGTAGAGCGTCAGGTGACCGTCCGTCTGAGTCAGATGAATGTCGCTGTGCGACGGCAACCGGGCCGCGATCCACTGCCCGTGCGGGAACGGGCAGAACCGGTCCTGCTGACCGTGCCAATACTGTACGGGGACGCGAAGCGAGCCGAGTTCGAACCCCCAGGGCTTCGCTTGGGAGAGACAGTCGTCGACCGAACCCCCGATGCCGTGGAGGAACGCTTCGACCTGCTGGGCGAACAGGAACTCGGCAAATTCGTTCGTGCAGGCGGCTCGGTCGGCGGGCGACATCAAGGTGGAGAGCAGCTGGAGCAACTGGTCGACCGTCCCGTGCCGAAGCGCCTCCGCTTCCCGGAGCGCCTTCGCCTCCCAGGCTGCCCGGTCGCTCATCATGAGACGGAAGTCCTCGACGTTGTACTCACCCATACCGGCGAACCAGTCGATGCCGTCGGCGGGATACGGAGCCACCGCCGCGAGGCTCGCGACCGCGACGGCCCGGCCCTCGAGCACGGCGGCGCACGACAGCGCCGGAGCGGCCCCCGCGGAGATGCCCCACACAGCAAAGCGGTCGATCCCCATCGCGTCCGCGACCGAACGAACGTCGTGCGCTGCGTTGACGACGGCGCGACCCGGCTGGCGGGTCGAGCCCCCGTAACCCGCTCGATTGTGTCCGATCAACCGAATGCCCCGCCTCCGGGCGTCGTCCACATGGGCGGAGAACTGCAGACGAGAGCCCGGTTGCCCGTGGAGTACGAAGACGGGTTTGCCGGCGGGGTCGCCATACTCGGACACTTCGATCAGTCGGCCGTCGGGGAGCCGCACATCGTGCTCGCGCGCTGTCATCGACTGCTCGGACCTCCCCAGGCGGTGCAGGAGATAAGTCTCAACGAGCGTCGGGTCGCGACGGGAGAAACGACGCGGCGCTTCTTATCCGAGGGGCAGAATCCTGCGCCCAGGATTGGCCCGGGATTGATCGCGATCGCCTTCCACCGGAAACAGACCGTCGAAGGTCCGAATGACGCTGGGTCCAGTTCCGACGGTCTCCCCGTGCGCGCTCCGAGGCTACGTCCTGCCCCCGGGGAGCTGGGAACGTGGGGCCCGGTGGCGGTGGCGATCGTCGGGGGAGTGGTCCGGTACTTTGCGATCCTGGCCGGCTTCCATCGGGGGATGCACCGTACGTCGACCACGGCGACCGGCGCTCCCGCACCGACCGCGGCGCCCCCGTGACCGCCTACCCGTAGTTAGATAACGTCCGCAGGAGTGGGCCCGGCAACGGAGCGCAGCGAACGATGGCGATGTTCTCGGGGGCAAGGCTGGTGTCACTGATTCCGGTGCGCGACATGAACCGGGCGATCAAATTCTATACGAAGAAGCTCGGCGCCAAGGTCATGTTTCGCGCCCGGGGACCGATGAAGAACTACTGGGCCGCGCTCCGCCTCGGGAACGTGGACGTATGGTTCGTCGCCCCGGACAAGCTCGAGAAGCGGACGCTCTCCTATCACACGTTCCTGGTGAAGAGTGTCCGTTCGGCGGTCAAAGGGCTGCAGAAGAAGGGTGTCAAATTCAACCGGGGGGAGAAGACCCCGACCTCGACCTCGGTCGAGGGCCCCATCACGTGGGAGCCGTTCGGCGGTGCGGCGTTCTTCAAGGACTCGGAGGGCAACCTCCTGATGGTCTGGCAGAACATCCCGCCGATGTAGGTCCCCCGACTGCGACCCTATCCCTCCCCGACGGGACGCACGCAGCGCGGGTGGCCGGAGTCTCGGACATGGCGTTCCGAACCGGCGAAGTTCGCGGGGCAACGACCGTGGCCCTCGTCGTGGTCGTCTCTCTGTTGATCTCGGGGGGTGGGAGCGAGCACCCCACGGCCCGAGGCGCTGACTCGTCAGAGGGCTCGGCCGGTGCCGCCGACGGCACCGGTCCGGTATCCCCCGGGGCCACCACCTATCTCGTTTCGTTCGATGAGACTCCGCTGGCGAACGGCGTTACCTGGTTCGTCAATGTCACCGGATTCGGGAACCGATCCGCGTCGGTCACCTCCGGCGGAGGGAACGTGATCGAGTTCGAGCTCCCCAACGGCACCTACGGCTTCTCGGCCTCCACGGCGGGCAGCGACTGGACCTGGGACATGTCCCTCACGGGGCCGAGCTTCACGGTCGCCGGCGCGGCGAAGGAGGTGCCGGTGTACTTCCAGTACCACGGGGTCACTCCCCTCTACGAGGTCGAGTTCGCCGAGTCGGGACTCCCCACCGGGTCGAATTTCATCGTCCTGGTTGACGGCCGAAATCTGACGGGCGTCGCGCCGACCACCCTCTCGATCGATCTGGCCAACGGGTCGTACAGTTACTCGGTGCCGGACGAGACGCCGTACATCGCCAACGACTCGGGCGGGGAGCTCGTGGTGCACGGCCACTCCGAAACGGTCGCGATATCGTTCTCCACTTCGTCCCCGCCAGGGTTCAGCATCCTGCCCTGGGCGGAGCTTGCCGGGGCGCTGGGGGCGGTGGTCGCGGCAATCTTCGTATTCCGGGTCTTCGCCCGCCGCCGAAAGCGGGAGGGGACGGGCTCGCCGTCCGAAGCAGGGTCGTCGATCCCCTAGGGTCCGGTTCCCCTACGGGGCCGGTTCCCGGCGGCGATTCCGCCGCGTCCCGTGGTCGGTAGCACCTAAATCGAGTCGCTGGGCGACCTCAAGTCGATCCCGTGGTCGACCACGGACCGGAGATTCTGAAGGTAGTAGGCCCAGCCCGACGCGATCGCGCCGTGGAGTACCACCCACTTCTTGCCGGACTTGAATCCGCGGTGGGTCACCGAGAGTTTCGTTCCCCGACCGTGCTTGGAGAGGTCGAACCGGGCCTCCGTTTCGAGGACCTTCCCGCCTTCCCCGACGTCGATCCACGCCAGTCGGAGGGTCCGGGGCGCCTCGATCTCGAGCACCCTGCCGCGCATCGAGTAGCTCTTCCCCCAGCCGAGTCGGAAGTTGCCCCCCTTTCGCGGCGTGACCGCCGCCTTCGCGACAAACCACTTCGTCAGGATCTTCGGGTCGGTGAGAGCGGCGAACACCCGGGACGGCGGGTGGGTGAGGATGTAGGTCTGGCGAATCGCCGGTGGTTTGGCCATCGCGGGGAGAGGGAGAGTCGGGCAGATAAGACGCACGCGGGAGCCGGCACCTTCCGCATCTACCGTGTCGGGCACGGGGCTCCGGGCAGAATTCGCTGATCTGAGCCGGGTATCGACCCGGTGCCGGAGGCTATATGCCAACCCCTCTGGTCTCGAGAGCGCTTTCGCCCGCTGGAGGGGGCACAACTTGTCGGCGTTTCTTCGTTGGACCTCGGGACCGACGCGGGGGCCAGCCCGCGGTTGGCTCTCAGTTGCCTTCGTGGTCATGACGTTGGCCGCGACCGTCGCAGTCGCTTCGACAGCGACCGGGAACGTCGTTCACGTTCCCGTCGGCGGGCCGAACGCCTCGGCGAGCCTACGCACCGGTAGCGGGCCGTCGGTGACCGGGCCGAGCGTGACCAGTACGCTCGTGCTACCGGATGACAAGGTCGACGCCGGCAACGTCGTACCGAGCTTCGGTCAGGCCCCGGTCGCTGCGGCGTATGACCCCGTTCAACACGAGATCTTCGTCGCGGACGAGGGGGTGGGCTCCGCCGACAGTGGGTCCGGCGTGAGCGTGGTCAACGACTCGAACGACACGATGATCGGGCTCGTGCCGGCGGGGGTCTTCCCGGTGGCCCTCGCCTTCGACCCGGTAGAGGATCAGGTATTCGTCGCCAACGAAGGGTCGGACAGCGTCACGGTGATCGATGCCGCGACAAACGCGGTCGTAGCGACGCTTCCCGTGGGGACATCCCCCCGAGCGCTTGCGTACGATTCGACGAACGGCGACGTCTACGTCGCGAACTACGGCGCGGACACTCTCACGATCCTCAACGGCTCGAACGACACCGTGGCGCCCACGAACGTGAGCGTCGGGCTTCATCCGGACGCCATCGCGTTCGCGCCCGCGCTCGACGAGCTCCTGGTCGCGAACCTCGGGCCCGACCCCGGGGCCGTTGCCGGCACCGTGAGCGTCGTGAACGCGAGCAACGGCTCGGTGGCGCGGAACGTCACGGTGGGGCTCGGACCATCGGCCGTGGCGTGGGACAGCACCGAGAACGAACTGTACGTGACGGACGAGAACGAGAGCAACGTCAGCGTTCTTTCTGGCGCGAACTTGACGGACGTTTCCCAGTCGCCGGTAGGAGTGGGACCGGACGCGATCGGCGTCGACCCCGCGGCGGGTCACCTCCTGGTGGCGAACTTCGGCAGCGGGAACGTCACCGTGATCGACGACCGCTCGAACTCGACCGTGAAAAGCGTTCCCCTGCCCTCCCCGCCGTCCGGGCTCGTGTACGACGCGTCCCAGGGAGCGATGTACGTCGTCGGCTCGAATTCGAGCGCGGTTGAAGCGATCAATGCCACGAACTATGCCCTCTCACCGCCCATCGCGCTGGGTAGCTGGCCGTTGGGCTTGGCCGTCGACAATGCCACCGGTGCGCTCTATGTCGGTGACACGTCCCTCCTCCAACTCGACACTGTGGCTCCCTCCCTCCTCACGTCCAACCTCACCCTGCCGTTCGAACCGACGGGACTCTCGTTCGATAACGGGACCAACCAAGTGTTCGTCGGGAGCTCCGCGCTCCCGACTGGTTCCCAGGAGACCGTCGTGGACGCCGACAACGACACCGTTGCGGCGAACGTTAGCACCGGAGTGTACCCGGTCGCGAGCGTCTACAACCCGGCGGTGGGCCGGGTGTTCACCGCGAACTATCTTCAGGGAAACGTCAGCGTCATCGATGACGACACCGACCACGACGGCAAGAGCACCCAGTTACCGGGGGCGCTTCATCCGACCGCTCTCGCACTCGACCCTCAGCTCACGGAGATCTTCGTCGCCGACGAAGGGGGGGGAGGGATCAGCGTCGTCAACGCGAGCACCGGCGCCTACGTAGGGGACTTCTCGGAGGCGGGCCAGCCGGATGCGCTGGCCTACGACCCACACACCGGTGAGCTCTTCGTCGCGAACTATGCGTCGGACTCCGTCGAGGTGTACGGAGCGGCGAACGAGACCGTGGTGGCAACGGTGCCGGTCGGCACCGGCCCCTCCGCTCTCGCCTTCGACAGCTTCAACGACGAGGTGTATGTCACGAACTCGGGCTCGGGGAATCTGAGTGCGATCTCGGACACGACGCTCCACGTGGTCGGGTCCGTTGCGGTCGGCGCCGTGCCCGACAACGTTGTCTTCGACCCGCACGTCGACCGATTGTACGTTGCGAACTCGTGGAGCGGAACGATCTCGGTGGTCGCCCCCGGCGGGGTCAACCAAGGGATCGTCGAGTTCTGGGAGACGGGACTCCCGCGCGGCACCCCCTGGGCCGTGACCCTGGACGGATCGCTGTACAACACCTCGCAGAATCTCGTGGGGGTCGATGTTCCGGTCGGTACGCACACCTACAACGTCTCGGGGCTCAGCACCGCCACCGAGGTGTACTCGGTGTCGAACTCCTCCGGCACGGTTTCAGTGGGGGTCGGCGTCACCAATGTAACGGTGCACTTCTTCGCCACCGAGTTCGCCGTGACTTTCGCCGAAACCGGACTGCCCCTCGGAACGGAGTGGAACGTCTCCCTCGGGAACGACACCGCGTACTTCTCCACGCCCTCCTACACCTTCCTCAGTCCGAACGGCAGCTATCCGTTCTGGGTCGGGAACGCCAGCAACTACGTCCCCAACCCCGCAAACGGAACGGTCACGATCAGTGGGTCCTCCCAGCAGATCGACGTGCAGTACGGATTGAACCTGACGCCCACCTACGGGGTCACGTTCCTCGAGAGCGGCCTCCCCTCGGGCACCGCGTGGTGGGTGAACCTCACCGACGGGCAGAGCTACCCATCCACGGTCTCGTACGTGACGTTCTCCGAGCCGAACGGAACCTACCCCTACACGGTCTCGTCGGTGGGCGCCACGAACGTCAATGGAAGCTTCACGGTCAGCGGGGCACCGCCGGCCCCGGTGGAGATCTCCTTCTCCGCCGGGTCGACCGGCACGTCCGCCCCGTTCGGGCTCTCCGCGACCGACGCGGAGCTGCTCGGGATCGCCGTCGTGATCTTCGTCGTGGTCGCGGTCGCCGTGGCGGTGGTCTGGATCGGACGGACGCGACGTCGTCCCGCTCCCTTCACCGGCGTGCCTCCGCACGTGCGGGGGCGGCCGGCACCGGACACCAGTACCGGATCCGAGGTCGAAGAGGACGAAGAGCTCGATTTCGGGACGCCCTACGACCCGGTCGACGAAGACGAGGACCTGGCCTGAACCCGGCCTCGGGAACGCGGGACTCCGGAAGACTCCGGCGTCCGCTGCCCCGGGTGGCTAGCCGCCCGGTATTCCCGCCCCATCGCGCGCGCGAGGTTCCGCCACCCTCGCCGGTCCTCGCCTCGGAGAATGTCCGCGCGCCGAGCGATCGACGCGGGGGTCGGCCGCCCTTTCGACCGTTCCACCTGCGCTCCCGAGTAGCGGAACCAGCTCCTCGAACCCCCGAGGGGGAACAGCTCGTAGACGAACTGGGACCCGCGCGCGGGTCCCGACAGATGAGTCGAGGTCCACGACCAGCGATCCGGGTACAGGTGTACCAGCTTTTCCTTGACCGAAGGAGCGGCACGCCGGGTGCCGAACGGGTCCGCGTCGAACGTGTCAGTGAGAAGGTAGAGGTTCTCGGTGAGTCGCTCCACCGCCCGGTGCGCCGGCATCTCCAGCAGTTCGAAATCTTCAGGCCGATAATCGGTGGCCCAGCGGTAGGCCCAAGGTCGGGGCGCCGGAAGCGTCATCGAAAAACCATACGGGATCCGGCGGACTGACATCGACGGCGCTCACGGGAAGAGAGCGAATAACGACTCGGGAACGGCCGACGGCTCAGCGACGACGCGTCGCCCGCGCCAGCGCCGCGACCTGCGAGCGGGTTCCGGTGAACACGGTCGCCCGGTCCACGAAGCAGAGCGGATTGCCCGAAGGGTCCTCGGCGTAGAACGAGCGCTCTCCCCAAGGCCGGACCCGGATCGCTCCCAGCGGGGACTCGGGATCGTCGTGCAGCAATTCTTTCGAGAGGCACTTGAGCTTCTGCGCGCGACGGAAGACGGCCTCCAGATTCGGTACCGCGAAGTAGATCGCTTCCGACACCCGGGGCCAACCGGTCTTCGGCGCACCCGAGTAATCCAGCACGCCCAGAATCACGTCGCCGCAGTTGAAGTACACCCGGCCTCCACCGACCCGCCGGCTCCGGACGCCCAGGAGCGACTCGAAGAATCGTCGCGAGCGCTCGAGGTCCCTCGCCGGCAGCAGGAGACGAAACACGGCCGGGGCGCTCTTCGTCGCCATCGGTGCGGGGGTCGGAATCCCGCTCGCGCAGAAAGCGCCGGCGGGGCAGGTCGCGCCGGTCCCCCGACCCCCCTGCTACCCCGGCTCTCGCTGCCACACGCCGACGATGTTGCCGCTCGGGTCTCGAAGGAGGGCAACCCAGAGATTGCCCTCTCGGTACGGCTCTCGCACGACCTTCGCCCCGGCGTCGATGGCCCGGTAGATCGTCTCGTCGATCGCTTCTACGTAGACGTAGAAACGGACACCGGCGTCGTTCGTGGCGGGTCGGTCCGTCGTCCAGTGCCCGATCACGTGCCCGGTTCCGTCCCCGAACGCCATCGTGGAGGTCCGCCGGCTCGTCGGCCAATCGAAGACCGCATGATAGAAGTCCGCGGACCGAGCGGGGTTGTCGCTGGGGATCTCCAGGAACGAGATGCCGTTGGGCCGGAAGACCATCGGTTCACCAAATCTCGGGGCCCTCAGAGAGGAAGGAGGTCCGTCGGTCACGGGAGAAGGCGTCAACCGGTAGACGAACATTCGGTCCGCGGCGGTTTCCGTGACCGCGCCAGTGGCCCGGTAGAGACCGACCGCGGCGACGTTTCCGGGGTCAGTGAACACGAACGCTTCCTCAAACCCGTGCGTGGTGCAGTAGTCCAGGAAAGCGCCGATCAGGGCCCGCCCGACCCCTGCCCTTCGACGGTCGTCGGCGACCGCGATCTCGTAGAGGAACATCTGGTCCTTCCGGGAGTGCACTTGCCGGAGCGCGGTTCCCCGAAGGAATCCGACCGGCCGAGGGCCCTCCACCGCCAGAAAGAAGACATTCCGCTCGTCCGCCAGATAGTCCCGCGCGGCGGATCGGTCCGCGGGCGCGTCGAACAACGAATTCGCGGCGAGAAGCTCGTCAAGCTGCTCCGGCCCGAGACGCTTGATGTCCATGTCGGGCGCCTCGCGCTCCTCTCAGGCGGGGGTGGCTGAGGGTGCGCTTGCCAGCAGCACCCGGTAGGAGTACGAGATCAGGACCGGACCCGCGATCACGAAGACAATGGCCGAGATGTCGGTCAGGCCCGTGAAGCCGACCTCGGCGATCAGCGCGATGGCAATCCAGACCAGGGCGGCACCGGACCAGAAGTACACCCACCAGGGGACACCCGTCGGTCGAGATTTGCCGGGACGAGATGCGAACCTCCGCCTCGGGATGATCAAGCCGGAATCGAGCACATCGAACGGCATCGGGAGTGGGGTCCGACAGGTCTGGCACTCGTCGACCGCGGGAGGATTTTGCTGGCCGCAGCCGCGGCAGAGGCCGGGCTGAGGCCCCGCGCTCGCCATCCCTCGGAGATGAGGCGCACTGGTCTTGACCCTATAGGGGGGGTTCGGTGCCGATCAAGGCTGGACCCCCAGGTCCGGAGGTGGCGCCTCCGGGGTCGTCAGACTTCGACCGACCTCGTCGACCTTCAGGCCCTGGCGCAGGGCACGGGTCCGGAGCTCGACGTACATTCCGGCGCAAAAGACGGCGGCCTCCGTGGAGCCGTCATCCGGAGCCAGCACGGGATCGACCACATCGAAATGCGCCAGGTCGATTCGTTGCGTGAGTCCGTCGGTCGCGACCAAGACGGAAACGCATTGCCGCGGCATGCCCCACTCGTCGTGGTAGACCAGGAAATGGGTGATACGAGTGCTGCCGAACGCGTAGTTCGTGGTTGACTTGGTCTTGACCTCACTTTTCGCAAACACCCCGTAGAATTCGCTGAGCGGGAGTTCCCGCTCGACCAGGAGCGACAACGGCGGAACATGCTTCATGGTCGACTCTTGCGGACGGGGTCCACGGATTTTCCCAAATTAACGGCCATGGTCGGGCCCGTGGGTCCGCGACCCTCGGATAACGACTTGAACGCGAGGCTCTATCTTGCCGCGGGATGACGGGCAGTGCGGGAGCCACCTCCCCTGCGCTGTGTCGTCACTGCGGGGGGCCGAATCCCCCGGGGGCGAGGTCGTGCCAATGGTGCCATGCGACCCTCCCGCTCGAGACTTCCGGATACCGACCGCTTGACCCCGTCAACCCTCCGGAACCGGAGAAAGCCGAGATTCCTTGGCTCGAGATCGGTCTGATCCTCGTTGTCGCGATCATGCTGGTGGTCTTCATCGTCGTCGTTCTCACGTCGAGCTAGGGCGGTGGGGTACGCCCCCGGACGTGCTCCTTCCAGGAGGCACGCAGCTTCCCGGGCGACCGTTCGTATCGTCTACGGGCCGGCAGGTTGCGTCGAAAGGAGCGATTCCCGGTCCTAGCGCGATCGACGGCTGGACAGGAGGGGGCCGAACCGGTCGCGAACGACATCGGCGAGGTCGTCAGCCCGCTGGAGCGTCACACAACAGACCTGCTCCCCCCTTTGCCAGGTTACCACCGCGAGCTTCTCGTCCGGCCGGAAACCTGCCTTCTCGCGTACATCCTTCGGGAGCACCATCTGTCCGCGAGCATCGAGGCTCACCACCGCTTCGACCCGGCAACAGTCCATCGTGTTCGGCGATCGGCATCCGCAGCCGGAGTCGCAGCAGTCCCCGTCGCAACAGTTCGTGGCCGTCTTGGTCCGTGCCGTGTTTTGCTTCGTCGCCATCGACGCACCCGGTTCCCTCATGCTTCACTGACTATTTAGAGTACACTGAATAGTCTGAATATGCTGATAACCCGGAACAACCCGGCACCCGAATTCCGCCGCGCCACGTGCGGAGCCGAGCGCACGGCGCGAGCCCCTTCCATGCCCGGTGCGCAGCCGACCCCTCCGCCCGCCGGTGCGTTGACGGTGGGAGCGGCACCTTTCCCGTGAAACGCCCAGCTTATACGGAGACCGGGCGCGACGGGGACGAGACCTTGCTCGAGACCCCCCAAGGGGCAAACGCCCTTACTCAGTTCCCGCGACTTCTGCCGGGTGACGAGAAGTTACACTTCGCGATGATGGATTTCGAGCGCGAGCTTCGAGCCATCAACGAGTCACTGCTCGCGATCCGGACATCGTGGTTCTATCACGACCCCCCCGACAAGGAGCGGGCCCGAAGTCAGGCGGCCGAGCTCAACGTCGTGCTCGCGCGTCTTCGCAGCGCCGTTTCCGAGCTCCAGCGGACGATGGCGCCGCTCCCGCCCTAGGTCCCGCCGCCGGTCCGGTGCGTCGAAACCGGTCGGGTTTCATGGCCGCCGGCGCGGGGGCCGGGGGACTCGAACCCGGGGTTTCCACTCGCACTCGTCCATTCGTACCCGGTTGCCTCGGAAGCCCACCCCCTCCATCCGGAGGCGCCGTCGTTGTTCCTCGCCTTCGATTCCGTCGAGGGCGATCCGCCCTCCGGCAGCCACGACGCGGTGCCACGGCAGCCCGTGGTCTCCCTGCAACGCCCGGACGGTTAGTCGGGCAGCATGCGGAAATCCGGCGGCTTCGGCCGCGTGACCATAGGTCAGCACCTTGCCCGGTGGAATCCGAGCGATCACCGACCGAATCGCTTCCAGCTTCTGCACGGTTCCCCCGTTGCCGACCGTGGGCCTCGTGGTGGCGAGTCCGAGGTTGCCCGAGAATTACTCGACGTGGCCCTCTTCCCCCCACCCGAGGTCAGGGCCGGGCGGTCTTGGTCTTCTTGGCCGGGAGGCTCGCCGCGAACTTGAGGGAGCGACCGACCCACGCATCTACCCGAGAGGGCTCCCGGAGGACGGCGTCGGGTATCACGGCGTACCCGGTCATGGCGCGGCCGGGCATCGGCTCGAACGAACCGAACCCCTCCCTCCCGGCGCGCTCGACGTCGGTAGCGGAAAGTCGCACGAATATCTTGGCACCGAACACACCGAAGAACAGGTTCCCGTTGACGAAGGCGGCCGGGTTCCCGAACATCTTCCGGGTCGTCACCCGTGGGTCGTGCGGGACGAGGTCCGCGAAGCGCTCGACCACCTTCGCATCGGACTTCGGCAGCTTCACGGGCGACACCTGCCCGGGGGTAGCCGCCTAGGTAGAAACGCTCCTCGCCGAGCGAAGGGAAGGGGTGGGTCCGTTGGGGAGCAGGGAGTGCGGCCTACTTGGGCATGCCCGGGTACAGCCCTTGGACGACCCCACCCGGGGCCAGATCGACCGCGAGGTACGCGACCTGGGGAACCTCTGTCTCCTCCCTCCGAAGCTTTCCGCCCGCCGCCGGGACGGATCGGGACGACTCATCGATGTTCGGGACGGTCAGGTACGAGATCGTTCCGGGGCTCCCGTGGGGGCTCATCGGCTCTCGGATCCCGATCGAACCAGCGGCGGCGCCCTCGCCGGGCCGGTGCATCCGATACTGGCCCACTTCGGGCCCCATCGTCACGAATTTCAACCCGGACGCTGGCTCCAGGAACTTCTGGGTCGCGGCCGGGTCTATCGATACGAGCTCGGCGTGGTCCATTTTCACCGGGTGTGCCAGGTTTCTCATTCCGGTCGGCGGATGTCCTCTGACCCGCGATGGGGAAGGGAGGCCCGGCACCTACTCCATCGGTGCGAAGTACCGGACCAGCGGGTCCCAGTAGTACTGCCGCCACTCGCCTTTCGAGGAGGCGCTTCCGATGTTCTCGGGGATCCCACGCTGGTCGAAGATCAGTCGCGTCCCCTTGCCCTTGGGCTGGAACTGCAGAGTGACAACCGAATAGACCCCCTTCGGCCAGTCGGAGCCCCTCCAAGCTTGGACGATCCGTTTCGGGGACGTGAGGTCGAGGTTGAACCCCGAGATGTAGTCGCCGCCGGCCGAGAACTTCGCACCGACCTTGCGGTTCATGCGGGCCGGCGCACCGGTGAACTTCGCGTGGGTACGGCTGTCCAGGTAGGCGTCGTAGACCTGCTTGGGCCTCGCGTATATGTCGACCTCGTCATGAACTGTTTTGCACATTGTCGTCCTCCGATGGGCGCGCTCGCGCGATCAGCTACAACGAGCGAAATACTTAACCGTTTGGTTTAATGTTGGGGGGAGGAGCATGCAGCGGAGCCGGGGGGGGTCGAGCGTCATGGGTGGAGACTCTGACCTCGACCGCCTGTTCAGCGCACTCGCCGACCCCACGCGGAGGAGCCTGTTGGCACGATTGACGGTCGGGCCCGCGAAGATCACCGACCTCGCGCGGCCGTACCGTATGAGTCTCCCCGCGGTGTCGAAGCATCTCAGGATACTCGAGGAGGCCGGCCTGATCGGACGGAAGATCGATGGTCGGGTCCACCGCATCACGTTGAAGGGCCGTCGGCTCGAAGAGGTGGAGGTGTGGCTCGACCCGTTCCGATCGTACTGGGCCGAGGCGCTGCGAGGCCTGAAGCTCGAGGTCGAGCGCCAGCGTCCGCGGCATCCGTCGAGGCGATCTCCGCCGGGAGCCTCACGCTCCCCGGAGCGCGACCCCGGCCGAGCACGGAGGGAGCGGGCACGAGGGTGAGGTCAGCCTCGACCGGTCCTTGCCGGAGGTGAGCAACCTAGTTAGGCGGGATTTGGCCCACCGTCCCCGTGGAGCGGAACCTCCAGCTTCTGACGGTCGGATACGCGATCCGGACCTTTGGCGCGGCGATCTACAATCCGTTCCTGGCCCTCTTTCTGTACGAGATCCTTCACGTCAGCTACCTCGACATCGGCATTATCATCGTGGGGCTCGGACTCGTCCAATTGCCGTTCGGTTTCGCCGGGGGACTCTGGACCGACCGGGTGGGCCGTCGACCGCTCATCCTCCTCAGCTTGGGGACGGAGACGATCGTCACCGCGGCTCTAGCCTACGGCTTCGAGATCCGATCCCTGGCCCTGTGCATCGCGGTCGCCGCGATCGGAGGCGCCGTTCTCGCGGCGACAGGGGCGGCCTTCTCGGCGTACATCGCGGACGTCGCGAAGGGTTCGAACCGGACGTTGGGATTCACCTGGTATCGCATCGGATTCAATGCCGGCTTCGCCGCGGGGGTCTCGCTCGGGGGTCTCCTGGTCGGATTTGTCGGATTCGTGGACACGGTGGTCGTGTCGGCGATCGTCATCGCGGTCGCTGGGACGTTCGTGCTCGCGACACTGGCACCGTCTCCGTTCGACGTTGCGCTCCGACGGGGCCATGCAACCCCCGTCGGCCCGGACGAGCCGCCGAGTGGCCCCCGCCGCCTGCGCGAGAGCTTTCGACTGCTGGCGACCGACCGATCGGCGCTCCTGGTCGCGCTCGCGATGGGGCTCGTCGCGCTTACGTCGAACCAGTGGAACGTGACGTTCTCCCTGTTCGTCCACAACAAGCTCGGCATCTCGTATGCGCTCCTCGGCATCGGTTTCGCCATCAACGGCCTCGTCGTGGTGTTCGGCCAGGCGTTCACGACGCACCGAGTCCTCGGCCTCCGTCATACAACGATCGCGATCTTGGGGGGAGCGTTCTACCTCGTCGCGTACCTGGTGCTCGGCGTCGCGGCGCTCTGGATGATCCTGCCGACCGCCCTGTTCTTCGGAGCGGTCATCGTTCTCACGTTCGGCGAGAACCTCGAGTCCATCCCGCAATCCACCCTACCCTCGAACCTCGCGCCGGAGGGGGAGGTGGGCGCGTACAACGGGGCGTTCGGCATGTTCCTCAACGCGGCGGCCGTGGGAGCGACGTTCTTCGGCGCCGCGGTGCTCCAGTCCGTCGCGAACCCGCTGCTCGAGTGGACGCTGCTCGTCCTGCCGGCGATCCCCGGGGCCGTCCTCCTGCGGATTGCGGCGCGCCACATCCCGATATCGGCCGACCGGGCGTAGCCGCGTACCGGCGAGTAGTTTCAAGAGCGCGGGACCGCCATTCCCGGTAGCGGAGCTCGTCGTGGACCGGATCTCGTTGCGCACGGTGCAGGAAGCGGACCTCTCGGTCTTTCACGAGAACGAGCACGACCCCCAGTCGGCTCGGATGGCCGCCTTCACCAGCCCCAATCGCGGGGAGCTCTCCGCGTTTCTCGACTTCTGGCGTACCAAGATCCTTGCCGACCCCTCCAACGCGACGCGAGCCGTGGTCGTCGACGACCGCCTCGCAGGGTACATCGTGAAGTTCCAGATGCTCGGGAAGCCGTCGGTGGCGTACTGGCTTGGCCGGGAGTTCTGGGGTCGGGGGGTCGCCACCCAGGCGCTCCGGGCGTTCCTCGTGGAACTGCGGGAGCGTCCGCTCTACGCCCGCGTCGCGGCGGACAATCACGCATCGCTCCGGGTCCTCGAGAAGTGTGGATTCACGGTCGTCGGCCGAGACCGTGCGTTCGCGAACGCCCGGAACGCCGAGATCGAGGAGCTCGTGCTCGAGCTACCGCTCTAGCGCCGCGCCGTCGAAGCGGGGCGAGGGCGCTCGTCTCCCTGCCTCTTCGATCCCCTCGGACTTATCCCGTAGGGGATCGCGCGCGCGAGCGCCGGGATTCAAGTAGCCTCCGCGGCGTAGTAATGGCGGCCAACCATGTCCTCCGGCGTCCCCCCGCGCACTCGGTTCCTCCCGGTGGCGCTGCTAGTGCTCTTCGCCGCGACGTTCCCGGAAGTGCTCTCGGGGTCGACGCCGGTCCCCGTCGCCCTGACCCACCCGCTCGGGTACGCGATGCTCGTCGGACTCTACGGGGGCGGCGCGGTGCTCGTGTGGGAGGCCCTCGCTCGGTGGCGAAAGGGATGGTTGGCCGTCCTGCCCCTCGGCGGGGCATACGGCATCGCCGAGGAGGGTCTCGGCACCAAGGTATTCACCGACCCGCACCAGCAGCAGGCGATCACGGGTATCGCGGGCTCGTACGGGAACTGGCTCGGGATCCAGTGGGTGCCCCTCGTTGGGATCGACGTGTTCCACGCGGTGATCAGCATCGGTCTCGGTCTGCTCCTGCTCGCCCTGCTGTTCCCCTCGCTCAAGGGCCGCTCGATCGTTTCGGACCGCGGTCTTGTGGTGGATGCGGTCGTGTTCGCCACGGTCGTCTCGCTCATGTTCTTCACAACCGACACCGACCCGCTCCTCCCGCTCGCACCAGCGCTCGCCTTCGTGAGCGGGGTTGCCATCGTGTTCATTGCAGTGGGCCGGTACCTGCCGGAAGCGCGGATCGCCGCGCTCATGCGGTCTCCCGGGCCCTCCGCGAGTCCTCGTGCTTTCTTCTGGCTCGCCTTTGGCTGGCTGCTCCCCTTGCTCGTGCTGTTCCAGATCGGCGTTCACTTGGTGCCGTGGCCGGCTCTCATCATCACCCTGTTCCTCATCTCGGCGCTCGGGAGCCTGGCGTTCCTCGTTACCCGGGCAGGGTGGCACGAGAATCGACCGCATCAGGTCGCGTTCCTGGGAGGCCTCGCGGCCGCCTTCGCCGTGTGGGACATCCTCATCGAGCTGTTGGGAGACACGGGAGTCCTCGCCGTTTCCGCGCTTCTCGTCGGCATCGTCGTCTGGCTGTGGCGCCATCCGGAGGGCCTCGAAGGTCGGACGGCGCACGAGACAGCCGAGCGGGCGAGCCCCGCGCGCTAGGATCCGTTCGCGGCGCCGCCGGCTCTCGTTGGGTCGCCCCGCCCGTCGGACACCGCCGGCGATAGGCTCATCCGCGCCCCCCTATCGCCGTCATGATGAGCCTGCCGACCTGGTTCCCGGAAGCGGTCGGCGGAGTCGCAGCCGTCTGCACTACGATCGCGTTCGCCCCCCAACTGATCCGGGTCTGGCGCTTGAGGCGGGCCGACGAGATCTCTCTCACGACCTTCCTCCTCTTCTCGGTCGGCACCGTCTTTTGGATCGGCTACGGGCTCCTCATCGGCTCCTTGCCCGTGATCCTCGCCAATCTCGGGATCCTTGGGCTCGCGCTCGCCATCCTCGGCTTGAAGCTGCGATGGGAGCACACCGCTCCCTCCCCACCCCCGTAGCGTCGAGGCCGAACGCGCCACGCAAACCCTTACGGCCCCTTCTTCTGTGCCGGAACGAGTGCTGGAGTACGATCTGGCGGTGGACATCGACACGGCGGAGAACACGTTCCGCGGGGTCGTTCAGATCTCCGGCATCGTAGCGGAAGGGCCGGTGGAGCTCGATTCCGTCGGACTCGCGATCGAAAGCGTGCAAGTCGGCGACACACCGATCGACTTCGCGCTGGATGAAAGACGTCACAAACTCTCCTTTTCGCGTCCCGCGGCCGGTTCCGAACGGGTCCAGATCGCCTACTCGGGTAGCGCTGGGCGCGACGTCCAGACCGGGCTCTTCGTCACCCGCCTCGGCAGCGCCCCCGCGCTCTCGACTCAAATGGAACCGGAGTCGTGTCGCCGCCTTCTCCCGTGCTTCGACCAGCCGGATCGGAGGGCAGTCTTCCGGCTCGAGGTCACGGTGCCGAACGACCTGGTCGTGATCTCGAACATGCCGTCGGAGATCCACCGGACCCCGGACCAACGCGCCCGATGGGTGTTTGCGGCGACCCCCCCGATGTCCACCTACCTCCTCTACCTGGGCATCGGGCCGTTCGAAGAGACCATCGACGACGACGGACCGACCCTCATCATCGTCGCGGGGCCCGCGGGTCACCGGGCGTCCGCGCTCCGTACCGCGAAACTCGCCCGCGCAGCGTTGCGGGGATTCGGGGAGTACTTCGAGATCCCCTTCCCGCTCCCGAAGCTCCACTTTGTCGCGCTCAGCGACTTCTGGGCAGGCATGGAGAACTGGGGTGCGATCAGCGGTTCCGAGCACCAATATCTCCTCGACGACGGCGCATCCCCGATTGCGCTCGAGTATGCCGACCAGACGATCGTTCACGAGACGGCGCACCAGTGGTTTGGCGACCTCGTCACCTTGCGGACGTGGGACGACCTCTGGCTCAACGAGGCGTTCGCGACGTTCGCGACCTCCCTCGTCCACGAACGGGCCCACATTCGACAGGACCCCTGGACCGAGTTCCGGATGCGCAACCAGCCAGCCGTCCGGTTCGACTCCCTCCGAGCGAGTCACCCGGTGAAACCGGAGTCGATGGACGCTTCCGAGATCATGAGCAACGCGGACGAGATCACCTACTTCAAGGGGTCTCAGCTGATCCGCATGATCCAGAAGTTCGTCGGCGAGGACAGTTTCCGCGACGGGATCACCGAGTACCTGAACGACCATCGCTACGGCAATGCCGAAAGCGACGACCTCTGGACGGCCCTCGAGGAGGAGTCGCAGCTGCCCGTGACGAAAGTGATGCGGGCGTGGGTGGAACGCGCCGGGAATCCGTGCGTCTCCGTCCGTCAGGACGGCCCCGACGTGGAACTTCGACAGCACCGGTTCTTCCTGGTCCCCGAGCCGCATGTGGGAAAGCCCTGGCCGATCCCGATCACCGTCACGGAAGGCGAGCGCCGGGAGGCGATCGTGATGGAGGGGGACCGGCACCGGCTCGCGGGCCGCAACGCGCGCGACTTGACGATCGACCCGGGTCGCGACGGATTTTTCCGGCTGCTGTGGTCCCCCGAGCTCCGAGCGGAGCGGTTCGCGGGATTACTCTCGCTCGCCCCCGACGACCGTAACGGCTTCTGCCAGGACGCGGAAGTGTTCCTGCTCTCGGGAGACTATTCGATCGACGAGTACGCGCATCTCCTCGACGTTGTGCGCGGCGCGACGGACCGGATGACCGTGGAAGGCGTGCTCCGCTCGCTGGATTTCCTGCATCCGGTGTTGTCGGATGTTCCTCGGTTCACGGAGGCCGCCCGGGCGTTCTGCGCCACCCAGACCGAGCGCCTCGGCGAACGCGCCATCGGACGGGAACCGGAGGCCACGGACATCGTCCGGGAGTGGGCGTTCTACCTGCGCGCGCGGGTCGACCCGGAGTACTCCGCAACGCTGGCGACCCGGATCACGTCGCTCGACCAAGAGCCGGCGCCGCTCCGTCAGGCGATCCTCTCGTCGTTCGCTCGCCACGGCGGAGACGGCTCGGTGGAGCGTCTGCTCCGCTGGGCCGCCGGCCCGTCCGCGGACGCGGCCACCGCTGCCTGCTTCGGGATCGGGGAGACTCCGGATATCGCGAGCGTCATCGCAGCGTTCCGCGCGAACCCGACGGCCGTCCCGCTCGCCCACCTCGGTGCGTACCTCGTACCGTCCCTCGCACGCACCCCCACCTCTCGGGGGGCCCTATGGGCCTGGCTGCAGGAGAGCCTCCACGACATCGAGCGACGGAGCGTGGGTTCCACGATACTTTCCCTGATGTGCAGTCGAGCCATCCCCCGGGTCGGGGTCGGGCGGAGCCGCGAGGTGCGCCAGTACTTCGAACGGGAGTCGTTCCCCGAAGGGCGTCCCGGGATCCGGCGCGGCCTCGAGCTGCTCGAGGCCGTCGAGCGGATGCGCGCCCGGGCGGTGGGCTCCGAATGACATCCCGCCGAGCCCGCCCGGCCCGGGTCGATGAAGTGGCGCTCCTGAGGAACTGGCTCGAATGGCTTGCCGTCACGCGCCGGGACTATCTCGCTGCGATTCTGAAACTTCCCGCAAAAGTGCGAACCAAGGACCGGGGGGCCTCGTTCGGCTCGATCCAGGACGTCTATCTGCATATCGTCGGGAACAACATCGGTTGGGTCGAGGAGTTCCCCCGAGATAGATACGGCACCGAACCCGACCTGATGGGAACCCCTGTATCCGCCGCCCGTCTTCGAGCCCTCGGCCGACGCATCGAGCGCGCGGACCTCCGCCTGGCGCGCACGCTGCGCGCCACCGACCTCGACCGAAAGCACATCTGTTCCGGCGAGGCGAACGGGCGACCGTTCCGGTTCTCGACCACGCTCCGAACGGTGCTCTGGCATCTCCTCGAGGAGGAACTGCAGCACCGGGGCGAGCTGAACGCGCTGTTCTGGCAGCTCGACATCGACGCCCCGACGAGCTCGTTCTTCCGCAGCAAGCTCTCGGGTCGCTGACCCCTCGGGTTTATCGGGGGCGCCGCTTCGCACGAGCATGCCGCGCGTCAAGGTGGAGTTCGTCTACGCCGGGCTCCGTGTACGGGACCTCGACCGATCGCTCCGGTTCTATCGGAGGATGGGGTTCCGGGTGCATCGCCGGGGGCAGATGGACCACGGCGGGAAGTGGGTCCATCTGCGATTCCCCGGGGCTGCGCAGCGCGTCGAGCTGAACTACTACCCGCGGTCGAACCGGTTTTACACCCCGATCCGCAAAGGGACCGAGTTCGACCACCTGGGGTTCCGGGTCTCGAACGTCGACGCGTGGGAAGCCGAGCTGCGCCGTCGCAGATTCCCGATCGTCGCTCGGATCCGGGAGACCCACGAGAACATCGTGTACACGCGCGACCCGGACGGTAACTGGCTCGAGTTCTTCGGCCCGGTGCCCGGCTGACCGGGTCGGGGCCGAAGATCACTCGATCAGGTCGACTTCGAACCGCTCGAAGACCTCCCGGACATTCGGGGGGTAGTCGGCGCCCGCGTGGAGCGCCTCCAGAAGTGCAGCGGTCTTCGGGCGCACGATCAGGAGGTACCGGGCGCGCCCGGGACCCGGATTCCAGAACGTGTGGGGCGTGCCGTGGCGCAACAGAACGCCCGCGCCGGCCGGTGCATCGAACTCCCGCTCACCGTAGCGAAACCGAAGCGTCCCCTCGATCACGTACCACGCCTCGTCCTCCGATCGGTGAGTGTGGAGAGGGACTCCTCCTCGGGCCCGACCGGTGGGCTCGTCGACGTTCTCGAACACCCGAAGCTCGGTCTCGGGCGATCCGACGGAAGCGCCCCGTAACGGGGACCGGAGAAAATCCTCGAGATCGGCGGGGCCGGTCATCCTACGCACGGACATAGTGCTGGGCCCCCTCGATCAGGAACCGGACGTCGGCGCCGAGCGAAACGAAGCGGAAACCAAGGTCGAGGGCCGCGCGCTTCTCTTCCGCGTTGATGACCAGCGTTCCGGGGACCTTGCCGTGTCGCTCGCAGGCCTCCACGACCGACCTCATCGCGTCGCGGACCTTCGGATTCGCCCGATCGTCCAGGAGGCCCAAGCTCAGGGTCAAGTCTTGCGGCCCGACGAAGAGCACGTCAACCCCGTCCACCGCCGCGATCGCCTCCAGGTTATCGAGCGCCGCCTTCGTTTCGATCTGGACGCCCACGAGGGTCTCCGCGTTCGCGCTCCTCAGATACGACGCGAGCTCCCCTCCGTAGCGCGACCCGGCCGCCGCCGCCGCCCCGCGAACACCGGCGGGCGGGTACTTCGCGTAGGACACCGCGTCGCGGGCTTGTGCCTCGGTGCTGACCAGCGGAACGAGGATGCCGGCCGCACCGGCGTCCAGTGCCTGCTTGATCAGATACATATCGACGTTTCCGACGCGGACGAGCGCGGTCGGGCCCGACCGGCCGACGACCGCGACCATGGCCGCCAGCGTCTCGGGGTTGACCTGGGCGTGCTCGGTGTCGATCATGAACCAGTCGAACCCGAGGTCCTTCAGGACGTCCACTACAACGACCGACGAGGAGGAGATCCACGTGCCGAAGGAGGTCTTCTTCTCCACGAGCAATCGAGACTTGAGCGGGTTCTGCACGTTCGGGCCCGAAGGACCGCCTCCACTTATGGCCCGCGGTATTCCGGGACTCGCGCGACATGACCTCTCCGGAGATCCTGATCGTCGAGGACCTCGCCGTCGTCTTCTTCGTCGCCCTCGCCCTGGCCTTCGTCTTTCGTTGGCTCCGCCAGCCCCTGATCATCGGTTACATCGCCGCCGGCGTGATCATCGGCCCGTACACTCCGCCGACGTCGCTGGTCTCGAACTACGAGGTGCTGACGATCCTCGCGGAGCTCGGGATCGTATTCCTTCTGTTCGCCGTGGGGCTCGAGTACCCGATCTCTCGACTGCGTGCGGTGGGCCGTAAAGCGCTCGTCATCGCCCTCGCCGAGTCGATGTCGACGTTCGTCGTCGGGGTCCTGGTGGGACTTGCCTTCGGCTTCACGGTCTGGGACAGTTTGTTCATCGGACTTGCGATCTCGGTCACGAGCACCGTGATCCTCTCGAGCGTGCTCGAGGAGATCGGCGTGCTGCGCAGCGCCGACACGAGCTTGGTCCTTGGGATCACAGTGGTCGAGGACGTGATCACCGTCTCCGCGCTCGGCATCCTGCAATCGACCGCCCAGTCGGGCCACCTCGAACCCGTTTCGGTCGTCGTGTCGATCGGTCTCGTCGTCGCGTTCCTCGCTGTGGTGCTTCTCGTGGGACCGCGGACGCTCTCCCCGCTGATGGATCGGGCCCGGGGTTCCGGGCTTAACCAGTTGTTCCTGCTGGCCCTCGTCTCGCTCGCCTTCGGGCTCGCACTCGTCTCGAGCCTCCTCGGCATCTCGGTGGCGACGGGCGCCTTCCTCGCCGGCGTGTTGGTTGCCGAATCGAACTCTCAGGCCGACGCCCACAAGCTCGTGGCGCCGCTGAAGGACGTGTTCGGCCCGATCTTCTTCGTCTCGATGGGCGCGCTGATGGACATCGGGCTGCTTCCGAGATACCTCATCCCGATCCTGGCCTTCCTCGCCGTCGCCTTCGGGGTCAAGCTCCTCTCGACGTACATCGCGGCCCGGCGCATGAACGTCGTCGACTCGGAGGCGCGAAGGGCCGCGCTTACCCTCTCGGCTTCGGGGGGCGAACTGTCGATCGTCGTCGCCAAGGGCGGGACAGACATCAACGCCGTCGGCGCGTTCGTCCTACCGTTCATCGGTGCTCTCACGGTGGTGACGACCGTGATCGCACCGTTCCTGATCCGATTCGCCTGGCGACGCTCGCCGGCCACGCCGCCGGTCGAGTCGATCGGCGCCGGCTCGGACTGACGGGCTCGACGGGGGTACTGCTCGACCGATGGACTATGTCGGGTCCGCTACGAAGTTTCAGAGCGCCGGCTTCCAGGAAAATTCGTGCGCGCAGGCGGGACATCTCACGTTGACTGCCTCGCCGGACCAGCCGGACTCTCTGAACTCGACCGTTACCAGGGTTCGGCACCGGGGGCAGGGAATTTGGGGACTCAGTCGGCTCACAGGCTCGTGCCGCCGGACCAAGCCCGCCCGGGCATAAAGTCTCTCGACGGGGCGCGAAGGGCCCCCGACGCGCCGTGCGTGCGGGGTGCATTGCACTCTTCCATGAACGCGGACGAGCCGGTCGACCCCAGCGAGTTGCCGGGACTAGTTGCTCGTCTTTCCTCGCGGCGGCGCTGCGGTCGGGGGCTTGGTGGAAGTTGGGGGGGTTCTCCCTCCCCGACGACGAGAGGCTGCGATGGCCGCGCCAATGGCCGCTACGACGATCACTCCAGCGATGACCTCGTAATCGAGGTACGAGAGCCCGGACGAGGGCGGGGGCGCCGGGGCGACCGCGAAATGGAAAATCGACAGGATGTACGGGGGTGGCATGGGGTCCTGGAAGAGGTCCACATAATAGGTCCCTGTCGCGAGGCCGGTTGGGATAACGACGGTGCAGTCTGTGATCGCTCCCCCCGCTGAGGAAGTACACGTCCCCAAGAGGGTCGACTCCATTCCCGGCGTTGTATCGAGGTAGACGTCATACAGAGTGTTCGGGGCCAGACCGCTCACGGAGAACGTGATCGGTCCGGGAGTGCCTGTCGTGCTGCTCACGCCGACCACATCCGGGGCCGTCACCGTGAAGTTGTTTGTCGAGACGGTAAGGTAGACTCCGCCCCCGGACGACCAAACGTGGTAAACCCCCGCCGCCACGTCGGGAACGGAGAACGTGCACGTGAACCCGCCCGTCGCGTTGACCGGGATCCCGACACACGGATCGACCAGCGTCCCCGACATGAAAGTCGCACCGAACGCCAGTTCGGCCCCCGTCCCTGGTACGTAGCCCAACCCGGTGACGTTCACCAAAGTGCCGGGGGGTCCGGTAAGAGGGGTGCTCGAGAAGGCGAGCTCCGCCACAACCGTGAAGGTGTTCGACGAGGGAGTGAGGTAGACTCCACCGCCGGAGGACCACACCATGTACACTCCCGCGCCGACCTCCGGAACCGGGAACGTGCAGGTGAACCCGCCCGTCGCGTTGACCGGGATTCCAACACAGGCCGCCATGAGGATCGAGGTCGGCAAGGTCTCACCGAACTCTAGTTCGGCCCCAGTCCCCGGTACATAGCCCAGGCCGGTGACGTTCACCGAGGTACCGGGGGGGCCGGTCAGTGGAGCGCTGGAGAAAGCGAGCTCCGCTAGGATCGTGAAGGTGTTCGTCGAGGCAGTGAGCCCGACCCCGCCCCCGGCGCTCCACACGGAATAAACCCCCTGCCCGACTTCAGGGGCTGAGAACATGCAGATGAATCCTCCCGACGCGTTGACCGGGACGCCGATGCAAGGCTGCGCCGGGACCGCGGTCGGATACGTCACACCAAACTCTAACTCGATTCCGTACCCGGGCGTATACCCCGAGCCCGTCACTACGATCGAGGTGCCGGGCGGACCCGTCAGAGGTGTGCTGGTGATCGTGAGACCGGCCGTCACTGTGAAGGACGCGCTTGCAGAGTCTGCCGGCACGGCCGAGCTGTCCGCCCCGGTCGCCGTGATGGTGTAAGCAATCTCGGGTCCGGAGACGGCGAACACGCACCCCGTGAACGATCCCGCATCGCTGGACGAGCATGGGCCTGCGGACCCTATCGCGCCGCTGGTGCTGATCGAAAATGTGATGCCTACCCCCAAGGAGAACCCAGCGCCCGACGCCGTTACGACGGTACCGGTCGGCCCACTCATCGGCGACAGAGTAAGTTCGGGTGTCGTGAGCGTGAACGTAACCAACGCGGTCAGCTCGCTGGTGTTCGTGTCGTCGCCCTGCACGCTGTTAGATCCGGAAGTGGCCCATGCCGGAACGGTGAAATCACAGTCGAATTGCCCCAGGTCGTCGGGTCGGATCAGGGTGTGCGAGGCCCCGGCGGCACAATCGGAGCCTCCGGTCGGGGTGAGGAGTTGACCGTCGAAAGTAACGAAGGCCGCGGCCGGGCCGGCGCTGAAGTCGAATCCTGATACCGAAAGGAGCGAACCCCCGGGTCCGGCAGTCTGGTTCAACAGGATGGACGGGTAGAGAATGAAGGTGGCATTCGCCGTGTCACCGGGACCCCCTACCACGTTGCCGACACCGGTGATCGTCTGAGGTCCGGCGAGGCCGCCGTCTACTTGGAAGAAGCAACTGCCGGTGATGGAGCCGTCGCTCAGCGTGCAGGGGAGTGCGAACAGGAGGACCCGGCCAGTAATGGAAATCGAACTATCGGACACCGCGAATCCCGTGCCGGTTACAGTTACGTCGGTGCCGCCGGCCCCGGTGGCGGGAGTGAGAGCCAGACTCGGCCCCCCCGTGAAGTTGAACACGGCCCCGGCACAGTCGAAGCTGTCGTCGACCGCCCAGAACACGAAGAGTCCGACAGCGTAGCCTGAGGGCACGTCGAATGTCTGGTTGAACCATCCCCCGGGGCTGGTTGGGTGGGTTGTCCCAACGGTCTGCTCAGGAGACCCCGTCGCATTGGCCCAATAGATCGTCGTGTCCCCCGCGGGCGAGAATGACCGACCCTGCAAGGAGACCGGGGTACCCGACGTTCCGTTAGCCGGGATGGGCGACGTGATTCGAAGCTGCGCCGACCACGAGAGGCACCCGAGCGACGGTGGTGGAGCGCCGGTTAGGTCGAAAGCCGCGTTCGCGCAGGTCGGGACTGTGGTGTAGTTCTCCAAGGACCAGAACTCGTACGGCCCGGGGCCGAACGAAGCCGTGCCATTCGTCGACGGCACCGTGACATTTACAAAGAAATCCGTGAAGGCACCCGCCGGAACGTACGCTAGATAGAGCAGATCGCCGCCCGAGTAGTTGGCCATCCAGATGTTGAAGTAGCCCATGGGGGAGCCCTGAGACAGGTTGTAGTAGCCCGATCCTTCGAGCTCGAACACGGTGCCAACGATCCCGGCCGCGGGTGCGGTGATGGCATGAGACGGCGAAACAACTTGGAGCGACGACGCAAAGGCGATGCAATTGAATTGCGGGGGCGGCGTCGGTGGGCTATACCCGTCCTTAATCGGAGTCGGGTCCACCGGCGATGCGGACCGGCCGGTCGGGGATGCCACCGCGGCAAAGCTTACGGTGACCGAAATGACGAGCGCTAGTACCAGCACACCGCGCGCCCAACGGGTTGGTGAAAACCTCCTCGGCGGCCGGTTCTCACGTGGGAATGCACGGCTTGAGGAGAGGCTCGTCAACTCTCGTCCATCGAAAAGGAACGCACGTTCCGGCGATCGGTTCGCATCCTTCTCCAGCAGAACCCACGACCGAAGAGGAATCGGCTACCCGTCCTTAAAGGGGTTAGAGTGTCCGGGAACTGCCCACGTCGTCTACTTTACACGCCCGGACTCGGAGCGCGTTCGGGTCCGGTCTGGTTGCAATGTTCGTTGCACCCCTTTCCGCCTACGCGGTCCGGAGTTCTTGCAACAGTCGAGTTAGATCCTTCCGGAACCCCTGGTAGGTGGTAGGGTCACGTCGCCGAAATCGGATGAAATAGACCGAACCCCGCCGTACGATGTAGACTCCCCTGTAACCGGGCGGATGTCGATTCGAGTGAACGGCTATCCGGAACAACCCTGGTTCGCCCCGCATAGGGCCCGTCGAGATATCAAGATCGAGCGAAGACGGGGGCTTACCGGGAGCCTTTTCTAGATCAAGAATGGCCCATGCGAACGCGGCGCGAGCCTCTGACGGGAGGGACTGCAACTGAACAAATGAGTTGCCCCAAAATCGAACGCGCTCCACAGTTCAGCGTCCGCCCCAAGAGCGCACCTCTCGCCGTACCTCACTCAGGGGGGTGAGCCTCGCCTTTCCTAGTCGGATCTCAGCGATGGCTTTCCGAGCCTCGTCCAGTTCCTCTCGATCTGCTGTCCACTCCAGCCACTCCCGAAAGAACTGGTCCCAACTTTGCGCCCCGGTCTTCATCTCCTGCAGCAGGCGAAGCGTCGACGAATGAAGCGACACGCTCGTGACTGGATCGGATGTGCTCATTAGTTACTCTAATGTTTAACATTATTTAACTGCAATTGATGCGTTGAAAAGAAAGTAGGGTCAGAACGACCGCATCGAACTGTGGACTCGAGCACTTCTCGGAGCTTGGTCACGTGTCCGGCCCTGGCCAAACTGGGCGCTGGCCTCCGTGAAAGCCGCGGCCGAGCGTCATCCAACGGTGAATGCACTGCGCCACGGCCCGAGTCGATCGAGCACAGTCGAGAGTAGCGGCCCGTTGGCTGGCGAATCGATCCTGCGGCTCGAGGGAACACCGAGCGCGGCCGAAGCCGAGACCACAGACCTCGGGGCCCCGTTAGGCTGGCAAGGAGTGCGGACGTTGCCGCTGAGCCTTCAGCCCTAGAGACGGGTTGAAAACACTCGAAGTACGGCTCGACCGCTGTGTTCAAACCACAACGATAAGCCCCTGGTGCTGGGGGCTGCAATGTCTATCGCACCCGCTGGCTTCCAACCCACCGTCGGACAGCGGCTACGTCCACCCTTCAGAATCGGATGGGAAGCAGGTCCAGATCCTGCCACTGCGTCTTTGCGTATCCGATGACCACCTCAATTCGACTATCTCGCTACACCCGCGAGAAGCTGGTGGCCCTGAAGGCAAGCCGACGGGAAACCTACGATGAGATGCTCAACCGGCTGATCTCGCTCGTTCCAACTGGAGACGAGGAGGGCCTCTACCCCAACGCGTTCAGAACGGGATTGCTGAACGCACGACTCGACATCCGGGAAGGAAGAGTCGAGAAAGGCGATCTCGTCATGGAACGGCTGGGTCTCTGACGCGTTGAAAGATTCAGGAGGCCGACACCGCGATCTGTGAACTCCAGTCTTTAGATCGTGTAAGCGCGTGCCGGGACGTCGAGCGACTGGAGCGAGCCGCTGCGCATCCGGATCCCTACCCGAAAGACCCGTCGGGTCGGATGAGCAGAAGCTTCGCGTGCGCAACTTTCGATTGCTCGCCCTGCGCTTCCCTTCCGGCCGAATGACTTTCGTCGAACGCGTGGACCATCGGCGTCGATTCTCGAAACGGAGACCGATTCCGGGCCTCAGTTCGGGGAGACATAATCACGGCACCCCGTTTAGAACTACTCGCGGACATCCTGTGGTCGACCGGTGGAGTTATTGGTCCTTAGACGTCAGGGGACCTGTGTGTCAGTTCTGCACCTCGACCGGTAGCTCCGACGAGGAGGGGTCCCCTCACGAATGCGAATGCGATTGTCTCCCGAAAGATCTACTACCGAGCCCCAAGCGTTGCAGGGTCTGCTACCATGATCTTCGAAGGATAGACCCGAACCAAGAGTGAGGGTTTTCTGCTGACCGCCGGGTTTCCCGGCGTACGTGGTTGCAACCTCCATTGCACCCGCTTCGTGCCCGCTCAGGGCATCGAGTCAGACAGGGGCTGAGGCCCAGCCAAACCCCGCGATCAGGGTCAGTCCGAAGAAGAGCAGGATCACTCCCCACCCCACCGCGGGAAGCCCCACGAAATTAAACGTCGCGAGGCAGCCTGGACCGGCCCCGCACCGCAGCGAAAGCCCGATGATCGCAAGGCCCGAGAGAAGCACTGCGGCGCCTACGATGATGGAGATCTTTCGTGCGGTCGAGAGCACGGCCGGCGAAGGAAGTTCCGGAATAAGAGTAGGTGCGCCCAGATATGCCGCGACTACTGGCCGAGCTCGCCGCGGCCCCAAGGCTGGAGGCCAGGCTCGGTGGCTCGGACCGTACGGTCAGACCGCCACGTCCAGCTCACGATGTGAGGATCACAGTATCGGCGCGGTAAACGCAATCGTTCCGGCCACACTGTAGTTCCCATTGCCCGACCCGAATGCAGTGAACTGGAAATCGCCGCAGCTTGCAACGGAAAACGTCGTGCTGTTGTTACCTGCGGAACTCGTCCAAATCAACGACCCGTTTGCAGCGGTGATGCGGAACGTGAGCTCGAGCCCCTGGCTCCACAAGCTGACCCCGACGTGAGCACCGGAGGGGCAGAGAGATTGGGTGTCGCTGTTATTGAACGAGGTAACCGGCACGCCGCCAGTCGAGAACGCGAAGCCGAATTGGTTACTTTGATGGATCGGTACGATCGCCAGAGCTGTGAATGCCACGATACCGATCGAACCGATTACGATCGCGAGCACGTAACGCCCCCGGAGGCGCCGACTGCGGTACGTCGGAGGCTGCGGTGGCAATTCGCTCATGGGCGGCCCACGCTCCAAGCTACCAAGGTCTACGACTTTGAGAACAAGCCCCTAGCGTTTGAATCTTCGGTGCGCTTCGGGTCGGCGCGAGAACTCGCGCTTGCGCTGGACTTTTTGTGAGGGACGCTTGGTTTGAATTCAGCCCGCCAGTTTCTGGGCGAGGGGGCGACTAGGGGCAACATCGGTTGAGTGGGGGGGTACGCGTGCAAGACTTGGAGGGGGACAGGTCGCGCTGTTGAGTGCTGTTCACCTTCCCCGAGCGGGCCGTCCGGCGCGATAGTCCGCCTCGAGGGCCGCGGCGAACTTGGCCCAGGTCTTCGCAATCTGCGCGCGCAGCTCACCGCGGGTCGGGAATTTCGGGGTCACCCAGCGTTCGGTGGACAACAGCTGAAGCCGCGTCTTGCCGCGGCGGACGGCGCTGACCCGGTAGTCCAGCGTCTGTCGGTCGGTTTCGTCAATCTGGTCGAGGTGCCAGGAGTGCGGGGGATTGAGACTAACCGACTCGAGCGCAATCCTAGGATTGCGACCGGAGCCCCGGGAAGTTCGAATCCGGACCACACGGCGGGGCGAAATCTTGATCACGCGGTAGCTCGACCGGCCGTTCGAGAATCGTCCGTCGTCGCTTCGGTAGTCCGTGCACCAATCGTACACGTAGCGCGACGGGGCGTCTATCAGCAAAGACACGCGCACCGTAGTGGTACCGTAGATCCGGTGGCCCCGCTCGGGCATGTTCGACGAAAACGGGTGGGGCGACTTAAGTCCGGCGTCCGTGAGAGGGCGCGAGCTCCCCCCGAGCGCCGTCCGATCTGCCCGGGGGCCAACTTCCGACCGGGAGCTGTCGTGTGGTACTCCAGCCTGATGACTCCCCATCGAGTGTTGGCGTCTCTGCACCGGTCGAAGCGATATCCGATGCCGTCAGCGTCAGGTCGGGTCGGTCGACTCGATTAACATTCAATCGCCACTAGGTGACCTTTAGTCGCGAAAGGCGTTTCCCAATCTCCTCCGGTTCAATCTCCCGATAGCCGTCGGCCGATATCGCGGCAATCGCGTAGCCATCACCGCTCGCCGAATCCCGCTTCATCGCAGTCGTGAGCCCGCGCAGGCACAGATCGATTCCATCCGAAATCGTAGGGATACCCTTCCACGCATCCTCAAAGACGCCGTACACGAAGGGAGAACCGCTGCCGACGGAAACGAACCTATCCTCGACGCATCCTCCGCCAGCGTCCAGCGAGAACACGTGGCCCCCAGAGGCGTCTGTCCCTCCCACGATGAGCCACGCGAAGTACGGAGTGTAACGGTTCGCGTTGAGAATGTTGGCGGTCAGCGTGGCCGCCGACTCGACCCGGACCGGACCCCCTCGGCGCAGGCGATACAACGCCACTTCCGCTTGCATGTACCGGATGACCGCCTGGGCATCCCCGAGCGATCCGGCAAGTGTGGCCCCGATGTTCTTGTCAATTCGAAACAGTTTCACCGTCGTCTTGTTGGCAATGAAGTGACCCATCGTCGCACGGCGCTCGGTGGCCAAGACGACGCCGTCTCTGCAAACGAGTCCGATCGTTGTCGTTCCTGTGTCCAAGCTATGAGCGAACGGCCGCCCACTGGTCGAATCATGCCGGTGCAACTCCATGCGCCTCCGCCTCGGCGAGGCGCTAAGTCCCGGCCTATTTACGGAGGGGCTGAGTTACGGTGTTTTCCCCGCCGGGTTCCAGCGTTCCGGGCTGGGATCAGTTTCCCACCCGCCCAGAACAGCGGGGCTGCGGCGGCAACTCGTTCTAGGCCCACAATCCGGGGAGCTCGTCGATCCACGGCATTCCCGCCGAGGTGTTGGGCGGTAACTCAGTCTGGTCCAGCGGGCGAGGACCGGGAGGGTTCAAGGGTGCCGGGGGTGCCGACGAGGCCGGCTCGGACACGTGACCAGAGTCTCCACCGCGCATAGAGGGGCCCGCGTGATCCGAGCCCGCCCACTGGGGAGACCCCGGACGAGGGTCCCCAGCCGGAGTCTTGGAACGCGGTCTGCCAGAGGGTCGGCCGGAGCTTCGGGCCTTCCGATATCTCCGCATGTAAGCGGCTCGTTGCTCCCGGTGGACAAGCCTCCACTTTCGGGCAGCCTGCCTCCTTCGATCCGGATCCTTGTACGGCATCCTGTGGCCCGTGTGACGTGAGGCGTTCCGATATTTATCGATGGGATTAGTTACGCAGTTTCGCGGGTCGAAACACCGTTGGCAGGGGGTGCGTCGGTCCGGCTCTGCCCTGGCGAGTTACCCGGGAAGGGGGGGCACACCGATCTGGAAGCGAGCGAGTTCGCGCGAGAAACGTCCGTTACGTCCATCCCCCACTCTCGGTTAGACGGTCGAGCTGGGGTGTCCAGTCCGAAATCCGGATTCCAACGTGAGATGGGATCCAACTACAGAATCGGACTCGTGTAGTTTCCGCTCACGGCGGTTGAGACTCCCTCCGCCGCGGCCGTCTCGAAGAGACAGTACGGGGCCCCCGATTTGAATGCGAAACTGCCAGAGGTTCCACTCGCCGAGTAGACGACTGTTCCGAAAGGCGACTGTACGGTGAGGTTCTCAGGGCCACTTGCGCCGTTGGGATTGCTCACCTGCCACCAACGACCGGTCACAGAGGATCCGGACGGGAGGGAGAGGTTGTTCTGCGCAACCCATTCACGGGTACTGGGATCGAATGACTTGGAAACCATGGTGAACGAAAAATTGTGCAAGGAAAACTCGTACGCGGCCAGCGCGACGACTACCACGACGAAGATAGTTACGACCGCGATGTAGAGTCGTCTCCGATTTCGGTTTCGTCCGGTTAGGACGTCGCGCGGTACCGGTGGATAGGGTTCGGTCTCCGAGGCTGGTTCGAGATTGGGGGGTGAGTCCACGGCTTGATCAAAGCTCACGGAGCACAATCGATTTCAGCGACGCTTGAATCAATCAAGAAGTTGTTGGCTTGGATCGGTACTTCACTATCGGCTGGCGGCCCCCATTGATGCAGCTCACCGAGCGGCTTGCATTCGTTGGGTGAGACGATCATCGCAACCGCGCCGGGCGAAACCAGGCAGTCGACGCCCGTGTCAGCAACGCGTCAGTGACCTACGTACAAATCCCGACCTCCACCGGGCTGGTTACGGCAGGAACAACGGAGCGGTGGTCCCCGAGTAGCTACCAATCCCGACCGCCACGAACGTGTAGCCCTGTCCCGCCGGGTTAACGGTGCCCATATCGATCACGATCGTGTAGAGCGTCGTTAGTGGACTGGACGGTGTGCAGCTAGTCCCGCCGCAGGCCCCGGAGGCCGCGTTGTAGGTCGAGAAGGGGCCCGTCATGGCCATGAGCGCCGACGGCCCGCTCGTCGCAACCGCGACTCCGTCCACATTCTCGAGCGCAAAGCTGCCGACGTTGATTCCCGTCAGCTCGAGAATAGCCCCAGTTGATGTTACGACTTCGAACTCCAGGCTCCCGAAGGTAACCGTCGAGCTTTCGACCGTTAGGGTATAGGTGTAATCACCCGCCGTGCAGCCGCTCACGTTGTAGGTTTCGCCGGTCGGGCATTTCGAGATGAAGGGGTTACCCGCGTTGAATGCGGTCCCGATTGCGGTCGAGGAGGGCGGGCTGGTGCCGGGCCGGGACTCAGTGGCGGACAGAAAAACAGTAACCCCGATCACTAGGACGACCACGATTGCAATCGCTGCCACGATAATGATCGTCTCGATCCTCGGACGTCCCGGGCCCGGCGGTCGAGGCTGCGGAAGAGACGAAGGTGCAGCAGTCATGACCTCACCGCCCCTCTAGCAGGTACAGGACGCGCGGCTCGCTTATGGGCTCGAGGTCCGGGTCGGTTCGCGAGCGAGTTCGCAAGGAGTTGAGCGGAGTTCCAATCCTCCGGACGCACCAGGTCCGATAAGGCGCTCCTCCTCTCGAGTGGCGATTCCGCTCTCGGTTGCGTGGGCGCTCGCCCGGCGGGTGGCATGACCATTGTACCCGCTGTGCATTCTGTGGTGACGCAACCACAGAGCCGAGAAGCTCGCTGGTCGCCAAGGCTCACTCACCCGCTCAATGTAAGTGGGGAACCCCCGCCTCCTGTCCGGTACCCCCGGCCCCGGCTGTTACGGCGGACGGGGTGGTCCGCTACTGGTCGACGCGGGCGCGGTTGCCGTTGTCGAGATGCCGGCACCGTAGGGCACCGGTGGGGGAGGGTTCTTCGGTTTTCGGAGCCAGAGCACAGCGAACGCCGCCGCCAGCAGTGCGAGAGCCACGACGGCCCCAATCAGCACGAGTCCGTACCCCGATGAGAGCCCGGTTGACGAGCTGCCCGACGACGTGCTCCCCGATCCGACGACCACGCTCAGATTGGAGGAGGCAGAGCTCCCCCACTCATCCATCAGCGTGACCTGGACACGGTACGTTTGCGCGCTGGAGTAAGTGTGCGACACGACCGGACCCGAAGCGGTCGTGCCGTCCCCCAGATTCCATTGGATCGAATAGGGTGGCGTACCTCCGGTCACCGTAGCGACAAGACCTGCCGCGCTCCCCGCGGTCGGCGCGACCGGTGTGACGGTGATCGCGACGGTCGGCGGGGCTGCGACCAAGATCGCCGCGGCTCCGACCCCTATCTGGCCGGCAAAGTCGACAACGGTCGCACTCGCAGTATAGAGACCGGGAGCGTCATAGGAGTGCGATGGGGTCGTCGCGGAGCTGGTCCCACCGTCTCCGAAGCTCCACGACAGTCGGTTTGGCGAGAGGCCCAAGGAAACCTGGGAGCTCAGGGCCACGGGCGTTCCGACGTCAACCCGGGCCGGCGAGGCGGATACGTTCACCGAGGGGGGAGCGGAAAGCGACCATGTCTCCGAATTGCTGGAGGCGAGGGTCTCGATCTCTCCGCCGAAGAAGAGGATAGATTCGTCCGCCGGATCGACGGCGGACCCCGCAAATGCCTGCGGCAGCGGACCTGCCCCGGATATCCCGGTAAGATTGGTCCAAGCGCCGTTGAGGTACTGCCACGTGACGGTGGGGATTACGATCTGGTCTCCCGCCTGGTCAATGACCAGGCCGCACGTGAGGAGGATTCCCTCTGCCGGCGAGACGTAATTCATGTTGGCCGCAAGTATGGTCGGCGGGTGCTGCGTCAGCGAGGGGGTGAGGTTCGTCCACACTCCTGCGGCATAGAGGAACGAACCGGTGTAGTAGGGCGCCTTGATGCCGTTAGAGTACGACATGAGCCCCTCCATGAATACGCCGTTCTGCGAAGGATCGTTCGCGAGGACCGGGATGATCAAATTCGCCGGTATCACTGAGTGCGATGTGACGTTCGTCCACGTGGTGTTCTTGAACACCCATGTTCCCGATGGGACGCCCCCGCTCGCAATGCCACCGGTCATGAGAATCTCACTGGCGCTCGTGTCGTAGACGAGTGCCGGGAGCTCCCTCGCCGACGGCGCGGGCCCCACGCTCGTGGTGAGGTTGGTCCACACGTCCGCATGATAGCTCCACGTGGCGTTGGCGAACGCGACTGAGTTGTATTCTCCTCCGAACAGGATGACACTTCCTCCGGGTGGGTCGTACACCATGGAGGCACCGGCGAGGGCTGGCGGTGAGCCAACGACTAGGCCGGTGAGGTTGGTCCACGTCCCATTGAGATACGACCATGTGTCGTCCAGGGGCCCCAGACTCGTAGTGTCGTTAACAACGACCTCACCGCCGAAGAGGAGGACGTACCCGTCGGCCGCGTCCCAGGTCATGGCCGCATACCGGGGACTCGGAGCCTGCCCGACGACGCCTGTGAGGTTCGTCCAGCTGTACTGAGGCGAGTTCGCGAGCGGCGTGATGTCGACTCGGAATCCATCGTTGCCGTGCGCTGGTCCGGCTCCGCTGTGAAGCGAGGATTGAGCCGCCGCGAGTTGCGTATCCTCTTCAGCCGTACTGAGCGCCTCAAACGAGGACGAAGCCGCGTGAGTCGTGACCGCAAAACTCGCCGCGAACGAGGCGATCGCCAACGCCAGGGCAAGCGCGATCGCGGCGGCGCGGGTCAAGCCCGGCGAGCGGTGTCCCAGGCGGGGCATACTGGAGACGGGAGTCTCTTCGGTATTTATGGGCCTATGGCGGGAACAGCGGCCCGGGTAAAGCGACAGGGTGGTGACTTTAACGAGTCTTGGACCCCGGTCCCCCTCACTGTAGCGGCGGCCAGTTAGAGCGGAGCGGGAGCTCGTCAATTCGCGCGATCAGGGTCACTCGCCGAACGAGAGGACCGTTGAGCGAAGCAGCGGCTACCCGCTTCACGAGCAAGTTGCCCTCGCGTTCAGAAGCGACTCTCCCCTCAAACAGTAAGGCAATGACTTGGCCACTTCGGCGTCACGATTTCGCGAGTTTTCGCTTGAAAAGATAGGCGACTGTACTTGTCACCCAGGCAATCGCCAATCCAATACCAACTCCTCTGAAGTACGGATTACCCGTAAGAATTGAGAGAAAAAGGAAGGCCGCGCTGAGGACCAACTCGAATACGATCAGTACGACGTCCAAGCGCCTCAAAACCTCCAGTCGCCACGGAGTCGCGAGAATGCTCTCCTTCTGCACGTTCATGACCCGTCCGTCCCAATATGACGCCCCTGATTACGTTAAACGAAGGTTGGTTGGGTTCGTGCCGAACTCATCGCGGTCGGTTCTCTGGGTTTCGGACGGCTTAGAAAAAGCCCCTCGAGAGGAACGTAGGCTGCCCACTCCGTCGTAGTTTGTCGCTTGCGACCG
>Ga0335073_10000776_pt1 | contig 41861 bp, 31 predicted proteins | sample Lox_Sample_22_FD_207093 | JGI IMG/M metagenome (GOLD analysis project Ga0335073, IMG submission 207093) | Soil microbial communities from Loxahatchee National Wildlife Refuge, Florida, United States - Lox_Sample_2.2 | ecosystem: Environmental > Terrestrial > Soil > Wetlands | place: USA...
GGTGCGCAGCGCGACCAGCACCTGCTCCGGGCCGAGCTGGGACACCGCGCACAGGGTGGCGCCGTAGTCGCCGGCCGACGGTGGCAGCACGGCGGCCGCCTCGACGCCGGGAACCCGGTGCGCGGCCGCCTCGACCTCGGTCACGCTGATCCGGGTGCCGTGCTCCTTGTAGAGGTCGTCCCGCCGCCCGACGAAGTACAGGTAGCCGTCGTCGTCCAGCCAGCCGTGGTCCCCGGTGCGCAGCTGCGGGAACAGGCCGTCCGCGCGGGGGAACCGCTGCTCGGTCAGCTCGGGGCGGCGCCAGTAGCCGGCCATCACGTTGGGGCCGCGCACCACGATCTCGCCCACCTCGCCGGGTGGTTGCCGGTGGCCGGCCGCATCGACGGTGAACACCTCGGTGCCGGGCAGCGCCTGGCCGCAGGCACCGGGCCGGCTCAGGTCGTCGTCCTTGCCCATGATCGTCGCGCGCTTGCACTCGGTCAGGCCGAACATCAGCTGCACCTGCAGGCCCGGGATCCGGGCCCGCAGCTCGCGCAGCACCTCCGGCTGCATCGCGGCACCGGTGTTGGTGAGCAGCCGCAGCGGCGGCCGGGCGGCCGTCGGCCGGGACAGCAGCCTGGCCAGGCCCGCGGCCAGGCTGGGCACCGCGGGGAGCACCGTGGCGCCGCAGTCCGCGAGCGACCTGAGGAGCGTCGGCCCGGCATCGCCCGGCCGCCCCAGCTGCAGCCGGGCACCGGCCTGCGGGGTGAGCAGGAACTGGTACATGCCGTAGTCGAAGGACAGCGGCAGCGGGCAATACACCACGTCGGTCGGCCGGTAGTCCAGCCGCGACTGGATCGCCGTGGCGGCGAAGACCAGCTGGGCGTGGGTGGTGACCACCGCCTTCGGCATCCCGGTGCTGCCGGAGGTGTAGATCAGGCAGACCGGGTCGACCGCCAGCGGTGGCCCGGGCAGCTCGCCGGGCACCCCGGCGCGGCCCAGCGCGACGTCGGCGACCTCGGCCAGCCCCGCCAGCGCGATCCCGCGCTCACCGGTGGCCGCGGCGGCTCGGTGCGGGTCGGTGACGACGACCAGCGCCGGCTCGGCGTCGTCGAGGTAATGGGTCAGGATGACCGTCTGGTCGTTGAGGATGCTGAACACGGCGCCGATCCGGGAACAGCCGTAGGCCAGGGCCAGCACCAGCGGGTCGTTGGGCAGCACCAGCAGCACCCGGTCGCCCCGCCGCACCCCGCGCCGGGCCAGCCAGCCCGCGATCCGGCCGCCGGCGGCGGCGAGCTCGGCGTAGGTCAGCTGCGCCGGGCCGCCGGCCGGCTCCGAGCCGGCCCGCGCCACCGCGACGGCGTCCGGGTGCTCGGCGGCGGCGTCGTCGAGGAGGTGATGCATGAGGGTGGCTGTCATGACATGAGAACCTCTCGCCGGACCGGCAGGAACAGCTCTTGCAGGCCGGCCAGCGTCCGCAGGCTGTCGCCGGCCAGCCGGTCGGGATCCAGCTGGACGGCCAACCGGTCCTCGGTCCGGCCGATCAGGTCGACCAGGCGGAAGGAGCTGAAGTTGGGCAGCTCCCGCAGCACCACCTCGGCGGGGTCACCGGCCAGCGCCAGCCGACCGTCGCCGGGCAGCAGCGCCGACAGCTCCTCGACGAGCACCTGGTGCACCAGCGGCTCGGCCGATTCACGCGCGAACTCGGCGTCGCCGAGGAGCAGCGCGGCCAGGTCGTCGAACAGCGAGTCCGCCAGCGGGGTGCCGCGCTGGGTGCGCCGGGCGGCGACGAAGGTCTGCAGCGTGAACCCCGCCCAGGCCTCGGCCCGCGCCAGCGCCGCGGCAGCCACCGGGCTGCCCGGCAGCGCCGAGTCGAGCCAGCGCGCGTGCAGGTCGCGACCGCGGCCCAGCAGCCAGCTGTCGAGCACGATCCGGTCGATCACGCCCTGCTCGGTCCGGTGCTCGCGCAGCCCGGCGAGGTAGTCCGGGATCAACGGCAGCGTGCCGGCGAGCGCGGCCGCGTTGCCGACGGCGACCTGCTCGATCGGCAACGCGGGCAGGCCGAGCGGGGTGAACCGCAGCACCGTGGCCGGCGTCGCCGCCGCGGCCAGCTCCGCCGACGGCACCCGCCAGACCCCGGGCCGGGCGTCCCCCCACGGTGTCGAGTTGTGGTAGCCGTCGGCCACCAGGCAGTCGGAACCGGCGCCGACCAGCAGGAAGCTGTGCTGCAGGTGCTGCTTGCCGGCCATCGGCAGCCAGCCCATGGCGTGGGCGTCGGCGACCACGTAGGCCGGCGCGGCCGCACCCGCCGACCGCACCAGCGCGTCGCCGGTCGTCCCGTCCTGCCGCTCGGCCACCGCCAGCCCGAGCAGGTGGCCGGCCTCGGCCAGCCGCTCGGCCAGCGGCACCGATGCCTCGAGCAAGCTGTCCGGACCGGCCACCAGCGGCAGCCGGAGCCAGGCCCCCAGCGCCAGGTGGCTGCCCGGGCCGTAGGCCTGGTCGGCCAGCGCGGCCAGGTTCACCTGCAGGCAGTCCATCGACTCCGACCGCAGGCCGGCGAGCAGCGGGGTCCAGGTGCGGCTGCGGGTGGCCACGGCGGTGCTCGGGCTCATCTCGCCCCGTCCAGCAGGTCGAGGTCCAGCACCGGTCGCAGGTCCGCCACCGCCGCGCGCAGGCTCGCCTCGTCGGCCGCCTGGTCGGCGGTGTCGCCGGCCTCGGACCGGTCGTAGGCCGCCAGGTCGAGCAGGCCGTGCCCGCTGACGCAGACGAGGATGCCGGCGCGGGACGGGGCCAGCGGCCCGTCACCGACGGCCAGCGCCGCCGCGGCGGCGAGGGCGTGCCCGGACTCGGGTGCCGGCACCACCAGCTCGGTCCGGGTGAACGTCCGGCCCGCGGTCAGCGCCTGCTGCTGGCCGACCGCCAGCGCCTCGATCTGGTCCCGGCGCCGCATCGCCGACAGCAACTTCGCCGCGCCGTGGTAGCGCAGGCCGGCCGAGTGCGACGGCGGGATGGCGAAGCCGCTGCCCACCGTGTACATCGCCTCCAGCGGGCTGGTCCCGGTGGCATCGGTGCGGTCGTAGGCATAGATCCCGCGGGTCAGCTTCGGCGTGGCGCTCGACTCGGCCGCGACCAGCCGGGTGGCGCCGGGCCCGGCCGCGAAGAACGGCAGCGCGACGCCGCCGAAGTTCGAACCGGCCCCGACGCAGCCGACCACGGTGTCGACGGTGGCGCCGGCCTCGGCCAGCTGGTCGATCGCTTCCAAGCCGATCACCGACTGGTGCAGGATGCTGTAGGTCTCGCCGCTGCCGATGCAGAACGCCCGGCCCTGGCCGCCCCGGGCATGCTCGACCGCCTCGCCGATCGCCAGCGACAGGCTGTTGCGGTCCGCGGCGCCCGAGCCGGCCAGCACACCGAGGTCGGTGAGCGGGCTCGGGCTGGCGTGCACCGTCGCCCCGAGCAGTCGCATCAGGCTGCCCCGGTACGGCTTGCTGCGCAGGCTGTGGCCGACCATGAACACGGTGCACGACATGCCGAACACCGCGCACGCGGCGGCCAGCGCGGTGCCCCACTGGCCGGCGCCGGTGCCGGTGACCAGTTCGGAGTAGCCGGCGCGCTGGTAGTAGTAGGCCTGCGCCAGCGCCGTGTTGAGCTTGTGGCTGCCGGAGATGTTGCCGCCCTCGTACTTGACCCAGATCGGCACCCGGGACCCGATCGCCTGCTCGTACCCGCGTGCCCGCCACAGCGGTGACGGCCGGTACCGCCGGTACTGCTCGAGCACCGGTTCGGGAATCTCCCAGTACTCCCGCCGGGAGATGCTCTGCCGGATCAGCTCCAGCGGGATGCCCGCGGTGATCGGGCCGGAGCTGCTGTCGGGCGTCAGGTCCGGCGGCAGCTCGTAGCCGAGGCTGGGCAGCACGCTGCGCCAGCGGCCGGGAAGCCGAGTCACGGCCGGCCCCCGTCGCCGGACGGGCCGGCCACCTGGCCGGCCACCACGTCGATCAGGTCGGCCACGGTCCCGAACGTCCGGCCGGCGAACAGGTCGTCCGGCAGCTGCACGTCCAGCTCATCCTCCAGATGGACGAGCATGCCGAGGAAGCCGAGCGAGTTCACCTTCAGCAGCTCGCCGTTGAGCGGCTCGTCGTCGGCGATCGCGCTGGGCGGGATGGACAACCGCGACTCGCGCAGCACCAGCTGCTTGACCAGCGTGCTGACCTCCGCCCGGCTGGCCCCGCTCACGAGGTCGCCTCCGGCAGGCCGCGGACGGCGCCGTTGCCCTCGATCACCCAGCTGTAGGTGAGCAGTGCCGACAGGCCGACCGGCCCGCGCACGTGCAACCTGCCGGTGCCGATGGACAGCTCCGGGCCGAGCGACATGGTGCGGCCGTCGTGCAGCCGCATCGACCCGTTGACCACCAGCGCGGCCGCGTCGACCGCGCCGAGGAACTGCTCGATCACCGCCGGATCGGTGGCGACGATGCCCTCGGTGTGCCGGGAACCGTACCGGTGGACGTGGCCGATCGCCTCGGCCGGGTCGGACACCACCAGCACGCCGAGCGAGCGGTCCAGGAACTCGCGGCCGAGGTCGTGCGGCGCCAGCTCGGTGACGGTCACCAGGTCGGAGTCCAGGCGGCCGAAACCGTCTCCGTCCTCGGCGGCGAGCCGCGGGTCCACCCGCACCGCCCAGGTCAACCCGGCCGCCCGGCCGGCCGCGACCATCGCGCCGACCAGTTCCGCCGCGATGTCGGAGTGGGCCAGCACCAGCTGCACGGTGTTGCAGGCGGTCGGCTCGTAGAGCTTGCTGTCCAGCGCCAGCTCCGCGGCCAGCCGCGGGTCGGCGCTGCGGTCGACGTAGAGGTGGTTGACGCCACCGCCGCTGGCCAGCACCGGAATGGTCGAACTGCGCTGGCAGAACTCGATCAGCGTCGGGCTGCCCCGCGGGATCAGCACGTCGATCGCGTCATGCCGGCCGAGCAGCGTCCGGACGCCGGCCCGGTCCACCTCGGTCAGCACCTGCACCATGCCGTCGGGCAGCCCGGCGGCTGCCGCGGCCCGCGCCGCGATCGCGCCGAACGCGGCGTTGGTCGCCGCGGTCTCCGAGCCGCCGCGCAGGATGGCCACGTTGCCGACCGACACCGGCAGCAGCGTGCCCTCGACGGTCACCGTCGGGCGTGCCTCGTAGATCATCAGCAGCACCCCGAGCGGTTTCGGCAGCCGGCGCACCGTCATGCCGTTGCCGGCCTGCCGCGGCTCTCCCGAACGGGTCACCACGGGCAGCGCCCGGCCGACCTCGGCGGTCAGCTCGACCAGCGCGTCGAGGTGCCGCTTGGAGACCGACAGCCGGTCCAGCAGCTCGGCGGGCAGGCCGGCCGCCTCCGCGCGCGCGAGATCCTCGGCGTTGGCCGCGCTGACCGCGTCCCACTCCTGGACCAGCAGGCGCCCCAGTTCGGCGCAGTAGCGCTGATACCGCGGATCCCCCGGCGGCGGTGCGAGCCGGCGCGCCTGCGCGGCGGTGGCCAGCACGTTGTCCAGATCGGTCACCACATGAACTGCCCTCCGTCGACGATGAGCTTCTGCCCGGTGACATAGCTGCTGGCCGGGCCGACCAGGAATTCCAGGGCGTCGGCAATCTGCTCGGTGGAGCCGATCCGATCGAGCGGGATCTGATCGAGGACCGCCCGCCGGCGTGCCGGGTCGTCGAGCTGGAATCGCTCCACCAGCTCGGCGGTCTCGGTCATGCCGGGGATCAGGCAGTTGACCCGCACCCGCGGCGCGAGTTCGAGCGCCAGGCACTTGGTCAGCTGCAGCAGGCCGGCCTTGCTGGCGCAGTAGTTGGCTCCGTCGCGGCGTGGCCGGATGCCAGTCGTGGCGCCGATGTTGACGATGACCCCGTCCTGATCGGCGGCCAGCATCGCCGGAGCCAGCGCCCGGGTCAGGTAGAACACCGCGGACAGGTTGGTGTCGAGCACGGTGCGCCAGTCCTGCGTCGACATCGACAGGAACGGGCGGTCGATGTTGACGCCGGCATTGTTGACCAGCACCCGCGGGGCGCCGTGGCGGTCCAGCCAGCCGGCGACGTGCTCGGCCACCGACTCGGGTCGGGTGAGGTCGAGCTGGACGGGCACCAGCGCCTCGCCGTGCTGCTCGGCCGCCCGGTCGGCCGCCTGCCGGTCGCTGCGGAACGGCGCCAGCACCCGGTAGCCGAGCTTGACCAGCCGGCCGCTGAGGGCCAGCCCGATGCCCTTGGTGCCACCGGAGACCACGGCCAGCTGCTGCCCGGTCATCCCGGTGCCCCGACGGTGGGTGGGCCGGCTGCGGCCGGCTCGCCGGCGAGGAGGCCTGCGGCCAGGAACGGATCGAGCCGGCCGACCAGCTCGTCGATCCGATCGGCCCGCAGCGCCTCGAAGTGGCCGGCGGCCAGCCGGCCGGTGACCAGCCGCGGCGCGAGTTCGGCCCACCGGGCGAGTTCCCGGCTGCGGTCGCCGAACTCCTCGTCGGTGCAGGCCAGGGCCAGCGTCGGTCCGGAATAGGTCTGCGCGGGCTGGTGATTGGCCATCGCAGCCAGCTGGACGGCCACCAGCGCGGCCACCCGGTGCGCCACCGTCGCCGGCACCGCGCCGAGCATGCTGCTGATCCGCAGGCCGATCGCCCGGTCGGCGGCGGGGGTGGCCCGACGGCGGAACGGCGAGCTGTCGAGCAGGACCAGGCGCGGCGACCGGCCGCGCGCCGCCAGGCGCACGCACAGCTCCCAGCCCAGCACCCCGCCGAACGACCAGCCGAGCACCAGGTCCGGTCGCAGGCCGGCCTGGTCGAGTGCGGCCAGGGCCGAGCCGGCCATCTGCCGGACGGAGGTCTCGGCCGGCTCGCCCTCGACCAGGCCGGCGGCGCGCAGCGCGTACACGCCGAACCGGCCGGCCAGCCGGCCGGCCAGGTCGAGGTACTGCCCGGGGGAGCCGCCGACGCCCGGCAGCAGCAGGCATGCCGGGCGGTCGCCGCCGGCGGCCATGGTGACCAGCCGGCTCGCCGCCGTCACTGGTCGCTCCGGCCGGCTCGCACCAGCTCGGCCAGCGTCGCGACCGTGGGCGAGGCGAAGAAGGGCACCATCGGCACCGGGCTGCCGTAGCGCTGCTGCACCTCGGCGAGCACGGTGAGGATGTTGAGCGAGTGGGCGCCGTACTCCAGCAGCGGCCGGTCCCGGACGATGCCGGCCACGCCCAGCGCCTCGGACCACAGGCCCGCGAGCTGCTCCTCCAGCTCGTCGGCGTAGCCGGCCGGTTGCTCGGCCGCCTGCACCGCCTGCGCGGCGAGCAGCTCGTCGGCACGCAGGACCAGGGCGTCCCGGTCGGTCTTGCCGGTCGGCGTGACCGGGATCCGGTCGATCTCGTGGAGCCGGGCCGGGCGCATGTAGGCGGGCAACGACTGCTCGAGCCTGCTGCCGATGCCGGCCGGATCGAACTGCTGGCCGGGCTCGGTCACCACGAACAGCACGAGTTCCCGATCGGCCCCGGAGCCCCGCGCGACAGCGGCCGACAGCCGGACCGAGGGCACCTGGTTCGCCGTCGACTCGATCTCGCCGAGCTCGATCCGGTAGCCCCGGATCTTGACCTGGCTGTCGACCCGGCCGAGGTAGCTGAGCACGTCGCGCTCGTCGCGCACCACGAGATCGCCGGTGCGATACATCCGCGCGCCGGCGGTGCCGGCGAACCGGTCGGGCAGGAAGCGTTCGGCGGTGATCTCCGGGTCGTTGAGGTAGCCCTCGGCCGGGCACCGGCCGCCCAGGTGCAGCTCGCCCGGCACGCCGGGCGGTGCCAGGTGCCCGCTGACGTCGACCACGTAGGCGAACACGTTGGGGTACGGCAGGCCGATCGGCACGTGCCCGGGCCAGCCGGCGTCGCGGGCGGACAGCCGGTGCGAGGTCACCGCGTGGGTCTCGGTGGGCCCGTACAGGTTGACCAGCTGGCAGTGCGGGTGCTCGGTGAAGAACCGCTCGATCTCGTCGTCGACCAGCAGCTGCTCGCCCGAGACGCAGACGAAGCGCAACGCCGGCAGCCGGATGCCGTGGCCGGCCGCGTGCTGCACGATCGGGCGCAGCGCGGTGGCCGGCAGGTAGAGGTGGCTGACCCGGCTGTCGGCGATCCGCTCGACCAGGGCCGGGAAGAGCCGGCGGTCCGGGATCGCCCGGCTGACCACCGTGCCACCGGCCACCAGCGTCGGCACGATCTCCTGGAACGACACGTCGAAGCCCAGCGGGGCGTACTGCAGGAACCGGGTCTCGGCGGTCATCGCCAGCGCGCCGAGCTGCCAGGCGGTGAGGTTGGCGAGCGGGCCGTGGCCCATCAGCACGCCCTTGGGCTGGCCGGTGGAGCCGGAGGTGAACATGACGTAGACCGGTCGGCCCGGGTCGGCCAGGGACGGCGTCCGGGGCCGGTCCCCGCTGTCGAGCTCGCGCACCGTCGCGCCGGGCACCGATGGCACCAGGGGGCTGCCGATCACGAGCCGGCACCCGGACCGGGACGCCATGTAGGTCAGCCGCTCCAGCGGCAACCCGGCGTCCAGCGGCAGGAAGGCCGCACCCCGCCGCAGCACCGCGAGCATCGCGAGCACGGTGTCGCCCAGGTCCTCCGACACCAGCCCGACGACGTCGCCGGGGCCGATCCCGCGCGCGGCCAGGCCGTCCGACACCCGCGCGGCGGCGGCCAGCAGCTGCCGGTAGGTCAGCCGCCGCCCCGCCTCCTCGATCGCCGGGGCGTCCGGCAGCCGGTCGGCCGTGGCGACGATCCAGTCCAGCAGCGCGCCGGGCGGCTCGTCGCCGGCCCAGCCGTCGCTGTGGCGGCTCGCGGCTACCGAGGCGTCCTCGGCCAGCTCGGCGAGGGTCCGGGAGCTGTCGGCCAGCGCCAGCCGCACCGCGGTCCGCAGCGAGCCGAGCAGCCCGTCCGCGATGCCGGGACCGATCAGCTCGCGGTCGTACTCCAGCTCCAGCCGCCAGCCGCCGGCCACCGGGGTGACCCCCAGCCAGAGGTCGAACTTGGCGCTGCCGTTGCCCGGTTCGCCGACACCGCGCAGCGGGCCACCCGGCGCGATCGAGATGCCGTCCTGCATCGCCAGCATGCAGCTGAAGAGCGGGTTGCGGTTGCTGCCGCGGTCCGGCCGGGCATCGGCGACCAGCCGGTTGAACGGGATGTCGACGTTGCGCCGGCAGTGGTCGACGGCCTGGCGCACCACCGTGTCCAGGTGGTCGGCGAACGGCCGGTCCCAGGCGACCTCGACGGTCACCGGCAGCGTGTTGACGAAGAAGCCGCCCAGCTCGAAGGCACCGGCGGTCCGGCGGGCCATGAACGGCGAGCCGATCAGGACGGTGCCGGCGCCGGCGTGCCTGGCGACCACCGTGCTGTAGACACCGGTGAAGAAGACGAACGGGGTGAGCTGCAGTCGCCGGCACAGCCGGTCCAGTTCGGCCGCCTCCGCCTCGCCGAGCGACCAGCCGATCCGGTCGCCGAGGAAGGACGGCTCGCTCGCCCGGCCGGGCAGCGGTGCCAGGGTGGCCGGCGGCACCTGGCGCAGCCTGGCGGCCCAGTCCCGGCTGCGCTCGGCCAGCCCGGCGGCCTGGCCGCTGCGCACCTGTGCCCGCAGTTCGTGGGCGAAGGCCCGCTCCCGCCGGTCCTGCTGGTCGGCCAGGTCCTGCCCGGCCGGCGGGTCGGTCAGCAGCCGCTGCAGGTCCGCGACCAGCGGGCCGGTCGACATGCCGTCCAGGACGATGTGGTGGTAGCACAGCAGCAGGGCGCTGGCGTCCTCGCCGCGGACCACCGCGAACCGGCAGGCCGGCCCGCGCGCCAGGTCGAACTCGGCGCGACCGATCCGCACCGCCGCATCGGCGACCGCCTGCTCGAACTGCCCCGCCGGTGCCCGGTGCTCCAGCAGCTCCGGCTCGCCGGGCTCGGCCAGCCGGGCATGCGGTTGGGGCAGCACCTGGAAGACCTGCCGCAACGCCGGCTGGATCCGGGCCAGGTCGGCCAGCGCGCTCCGGATCCGTTCGGTGGGCACGCCCGGGTCGAGGTCGAACCGGACCAGCTGGTTGTAGAGCACCGCGGCGGCCGGCGTGCGTTGCTGCACGACCAGCAGGCCGGCCTGGGAATCGGTGACCGGCAGGCTGTCGAGGACCGGTTCGGTCAGCACGCGGACTCCGGCCTGCCGGTGCCGGCCACCGCGCGGAGCCAGTCCTTCAGGTCCGCGACGGTGCGCAGGTCGACCAGCCGGGAGGCGTCGATCTCGGTGTCGTCGTCGGCCGCGACCGCGGCGACGACCCGCAACATGGTCAGCGAATCCAGGCCGGCCGCCACTAACGGTGTGGTGTCGGTGAATCCCGGCGAGGCGTAGTTACCGATGACGGAATCGAGGTCGGTCCAAACTGACATACGTTTGGGCTTTCATTGTGGGGGAGCGGGCACAAGATGCTGAGGCGCGCGACGGGGGAATCGCTTAACCCGGTGAAAGCATCGAGGTATCCGATGTTTTTGCGATGTTATTTCGATATGGCGCGCGGGTTTCCGCCGTCACTTCCACCACCCGCCGGGGTGCCGCGGAGGAATCGCGCGACGACCTTCCGCGCGAGGCAGGCAGGCGGTAGCGTATGCGGACATCTCACCCTGGGGGACCCGATGCCGGCCTGTCTGACCCTGTCCGTTGTGCCGCTTCCGGCCCGAGTGCGGGTGCCGTTCGGGCGATGAGCACGAGCCAGGCCCCGACCGTCACCGCAGCCCAGGGCCAGCGCAACGAATGGCTGTTGGTGTCGTTCACCGCGACCACCAATATCGCCGACGGTGTCATCAAAGTGGCGCTGCCGCTGCTGGCCGTGCGCATGAGCCATTCGCCGATAGTGATCACCACCGTGGCGGCCGCGCTGAGCCTGCCCTGGCTCATCGCCGCCCTGCACGTCGGCGTATTCGTGGACCGCCTCAATCGCCGTACGTTGATGATCGGCGCCGAGACCGTCCGCATGCTCTCGGTCGCCGTCCTGCTGGCGACCTTCCTCTCCCACACCCTCACCCTTCCCCTTATCTATGCGATGGCATTCGTGCTGGGCGTCGCGGAGGTGGTCGCGCTCGTCTCGGCCGCCTCGATCGTGCCCAGCGCCGTCCCCAGGCGGCACTGGCAGCGGGCCAGCGCCCGGATCACCGGCATGGAATACCTCTGCAACGGCTTCCTCGGCGCCCCGGTCGGCGGGTTCCTGGTCGCGGCCGGGTTCGGCCTGGCGCTGATCAGCACCGGGAGCATCTACATCGTCGGCGCGATCCTGCTGGCCCTGCTGGCGGGCAACTTCGCCGTGCGCTCCACCACCGCGCGTCGCGCCGTGCACGAGGAGATCAAGGACGGCCTGGGTTTCCTCTGGCAGCACCGGTTGCTGCGCACGATGGCCCTGCTGATCACGGTGATGGCGGGCTGCTGGGCCGCCTGGCTCGCGCTCATCCCGGTCTACGCGGTCGGCGGCCCGCTGCAGCTCACCGCCCGCCAGTACGGCCTGCTGCTGGCCTGCCTCGGCGCGGGCGGGGTCGCCGGCAGCGCGGTCGTCGGGCCGGTGAACCGGCTGCTCGGCCGGCGCTGGTCCATGTTCGTCGACATCGTCGGCTCGTTCGTGCTGGTCGGGCTGCCCGCGGTGCTGCCGGCCAAGCCGGCAGCGGCCTGGGCCATCGGCCTCGCCGCCTTCGTCGCCGGCGCCGGCGGCACCATGTGGACGGTCAACTCCCGGGTGATCACCCAGTCCTTCGTGCCGCAGGAGCTGCTGGGTCGCTTCAGCGCCGCCAGCCGCCTGGTGTCCTGGGGCATGCAACCGGTCGCCGCCGCGACCGCCGGTGCGCTCGCGCTCGTCTCCTACCGCCTCGCCTTCGGCGCGTTCGCGGTGCTCTGCCTCGGCCTGGTCTACCCGTTCCTGAAGGTGGTCACCTCGGCCGCGATTGCGCCGGCCGACGAGCCGGAGCCGGCCGACTCGGCGCTGGCCGCGACCCCGGACCGGGAGCTGTCGGTGACGGAGCCGACCACGTGAGCGGCACCCTGTTCGAGCGGTTCGCGCGGGTCGCGGGTGCCCAGCCGGCAGCGCCCGCCATCGAGGTGCAGCACCACGAACTGAGCTACGCCGAGCTGGCCGGGCTGGTGGAGCGGCTCGCCGGCCGGCTGGCGGCGGTGGCCGGTGGCCGCCCGGCAGCCGTCGGCATCCTGGCCAGCCGGAGCCTGGCCGCCTACGCCGGCTACCTGGCCGCGCTGCGACTGGGCGCCGTGGTGGTGCCGCTGGGCCCGGGCATTCCGGCCGAGCGCAATCGGGTGATCTGCGCCGGTGCCGGGGTGCGGGTGCTGGTCGCCGACGAGGCCGGCCGGGAGACCGCCGGGGCGGTCACCGCCGGCAGCCCGGTGCGGGTGCTGGAACTGGTCGATGACTGGCCGGACCGCCTGGCCGACCACCCGCCGGACGATCTCGTCGCCGGCCCGGACGACATCGCCTACACGCTGTTCACCTCCGGTTCGACCGGCGTGCCGAAGGGGGTGCCGATCCGGCACCGCAACCTCGGCCAGTTCCTGGACCACATGATCGACCGGTTCGAGGTGGGGCCCGGCTGCCGGCTGTCCCAGGCCTTCGAGCTGACCTTCGACCCGTCGGTCTTCGACATGTTCGTGTCCTGGTGCGCCGGTGCCACCCTGGTGGTGCCCGATGCCTCGGAGATCTTCACGCCGGTGCGCTTCATCAACGGCCGGCAGATCACCCACTGGTACTCGGTGCCGTCGGTGATCTCGCTCGCCAGGCGGCTGCGGCTGCTGCGTCCCGGCTGCATGCCGGACCTGCGCCACAGCCTGTTCGCAGGCGAGCAGCTCACCCAGAGCCAGGCCCGGGCATGGCTGGCCGCGGCACCGCGGAGCACCCTGGACAACCTCTACGGACCGACCGAGCTCACGGTCACCTGCACCGGATACCGGCTGCCGGCCGACCCGGCGCACTGGCCGGACACCGCCAACGACACCGTGCCGATCGGGCGCCCCAACCCGCACCTGGAGGCGGTGCTGCTCGACGAGGACGGCATCGCCGCCGACGATGGTGAGCTCTGCGTGCGCGGCAGCCAGCGCTTCGCCGGGTACCTCGACCCGGCCGAGAACGAGAACAGGTTCCTCGACTACCTCCCGGGCGACGGCGCCGCCCGGGAGGCCCCCGGCCTGCCCACCGAGCGGCACTGGTACCGGACCGGTGACCGGGTCCGCGTGCAGGGCGGCCAGCTCGTCCACCTGGGACGCCTCGACGACCAGGTCAAGATCCACGGCTACCGGATCGAGCTCGGCGAAATCGAGTCGCTGCTGCGCAAGCACCCGGGCGTGCACGACGTGGTGTTGCTGGCGGTGGCCGCCGGCGACGGCGAGCTGCGCCTGTGCGCGCTCTACACCGGCGACGAGGAGGTGCCGGACGGCTCGCTCAACGAGTTCGTCGGCCGCCGGCTGCCCGGCTACATGACCCCGGCCCGCTACGTCCACGTCGACGGATTCCCGGTCTCCGGCAACGGAAAGATCGACCGGCGGCAGCTGGCCGCGAAGGCCGGTCTCGCCGACGCGCCGTGACTGCCGCCGGACCGGCCACGCGGACGATCCGGTTCCGGATCCTGGGGGCGGTGGAATTCTTCGACGGCCGGCACTGGCACGCCATCGGCCCGGCCAAGCAGCGCACCCTGCTCGCCGTGCTGCTGCTGAACGCCAACCGGGTGGTGTCGGCCGAACGGCTGATCGCGGCGCTCTGGCCGGATCGGACGCCGACCCGGGTCCGGGGGGTCCTGACCGGCTACGCCTGGCGGCTGCGCAAGGTCCTGGGCGATCCGGGCGGCGAGGTGCTGACGACCAGGAGCACCGGCTACCAGCTGTTGCTGCCGCCCGGCGCGCTGGACGTCGAGCTGTACGAGGAGCGGGCCGCGGTGGCCCGGGCCCGGCTGGTGGCCGGCGATCCGACCGGAGCCGTCCGGGCCTTCGACGAGGCGCTGGCCTTCTTCCGTGACACTCCCTACGCCGATGTCCCGGCGTTGCCGCTGGTGGTGGCCCAGCGAACCAGGCTGGAGGAGTCCCGGATGTCGATGCTCGAGACCCGCACGGCGGTCGAGCTGACCCTCGGCCGGCACGAGGCGTTGTTGCCGCGCCTGACCGAGCTGGTGGCCCAGCATCCGCTGCGGGAGCGGTTCTGCGCGCACCTCATGCTGGCGCTCTACCGCTGCCTCAACCAGGCCGACGCGCTCGCCGTGTACCGCAACCTGCACAGCCGGATGGTCGACGAGCTGGGCATCGAACCCAGCGCGCAGCTGCGCGACCTGCAGCAGCTCATGCTGCGCGGCGACGCCCGCCTGATGGAGCCGGCGAGCGCCGTCGGGCTGACCGTCACCTGGCCGTCGGCCGGCGACGCGGGCGGGGTGCCGGATGTGACCGACCGGCGGCGCCACCCGGCGGTGCCGCTGCCTCCCGATCCACGGGCCGCGCTGGACCCGGGCCAGGTCGCCGCCGTCACCGAGCTGCTCCTCGGCCCCGGCCGGGTGTGCGTCATCGGCGGTCTGGCCGGCGCCGGCAAGACCGCGCTCGCGCTACGCGCCGGGCACCGGGTGGCGGCGCGGTTCCCGGCCGGCACCGGCTACCTGGACCTGCTCGCGGGCGAGGGCGGTCCGGTGTCGCCGCCCGCCGCCGGCAGCCTGCTGGTGCTCGACAACGTCAGCAGCCCCGACGAGCTGCGCCCGTTGCTGCCGCTGCCACCCGGCGCCGCCCTGCTCGTGGTCGGCCGCTGCGCGCTGCGGGCGGTGGACGGCCCGGTGCACGTCCGGCTCGGCCCGCTGAGCGCCGCGGCCGCCGTCGAGCTGCTCCGGCAGGCGCTCGGCCCGGCCCGGCTCGCCGGTGAGCCCGCCGCGGTCCGGTCCATCGTCCAGGCGTGTGAGCAGCTGGCGCTGCCGCTGCGCATCTGTGCCTACTGGCTGGCCGCCCGGCAGAGCTGGCGGCTGGCCGACGTCGCGGCCCGGCTGGGCGAGCCGGCCGGCTGCCTGGACCTGCTCGCCTATGAGGATCTCAGCGTGCGGGCCAGCCTGGCCGACGGTGTCCGGCTGCTGCAGCGGTGGCCGGACCCGGGCGCCGAGACGCTGCTCGCGCTGCTCGGCGCGCTCGACCTGCCGGTGGTCACCGTCCGCACCGTGTCGGCGCTGACCGGCCGCACCGAAGCGGGGGCACGCGGCGGCGCCGAGCGCCTGGTGGACGCCGGCCTGCTGGAGACCCTCGGCTTCGACCGGTACCGGGTGCCCCGGCTGCTGCGGCTGTTCCTCGCCGAACGCGCCAGCCCGCCGGCCGATTCGGCGGCGGCGGTCGGCCGGGTGGTCGAGCACCACACCGACCTGCTCCGGCAGAAGCTGTCGGCGCGGCCGCACACGCCCGCCGGCACCGCGGAACTGGCCGCCTGGTACCGGGCGGAGCGGGACGTCCTGCGCCCGCTGGCCGCCCGGACCGCCGACCAGCCGCTGCTCGAGTTGCTCGACCAGCTGCACCGGATTGTCCGGCCGGCCGCCCGGGTAGCGAGCTGACCCCGCGACGCCGGCCGATCAGCCCGGCAGACCGTCCAGCGCGGTGACGAAGTCGGCGACCAGGTCGGGGCAGTCCTCGATGCCGGCGGAGATCCGGACCAGGCCGGCCGAGATGCCGACCCCGTCGAACTGTTCGCTGTCCACGATGCCGGCCCACATCGAACGCGGATGGACCACCAGCGTGCTGACGCTGCCGAAGCTGGCGGCCCGCTTCGCCAGCCGCAACCGGTCGAGCAGCGCCGCGGCGGCCGGCTGGCCGCCGTGCAGCTCGACGCTGAGCAGGCCGCCGAAGCCGGTCATCTGCCGGCACGCCAGCGCGTGCTGGGGATGGCCGGCGAGTCCCGGGTACAGCACCCGGCTGACCGCCGGGTGCGCGGCCAGCGCCTCGGCGAGGCCGAGTGCGTTCGCGTTGTGCTGGCGCACCCGCAGGGCGAGCGTGCGCAGCCCGCGAAGCAGCAGCCAGGCGTCGAACGGACCGAGGGTGGATCCGGTGACGATCGAGGTCTGCCAGATGCGGTCGATCAGATCCGCCTCGGCGACGACGACGCCGGCGGAGACGTCGGAGTGGCCGCCGAGGAACTTCGTCCCGCTGTGCCAGGCGATGTCGGCTCCGTGTCGCAGCGGCCGCTGGTTCAGGGGCGTGGCGATGGTGTTGTCGACGGCCACCAGCGCCCCCGCGGCGTGCGCCAGCTCGCTGACCGCCGCGAGATCGGTGAGTTCCAGCAGCGGATTGCTGGGCGTCTCGAGCAGCACCAGCCGGGTGGTGGGCCGCATCGCCGCCGCGAACTGCGCGACGTCGGTCTGGTCCACCTGGTCGTAGGCGATGCCGAGCCGGTGCAGCAGCCCGGTGACCAGGGACGTGGTGCCGCCGTAGGTGCTGCGCTGCACGATGACGTGATCGCCCGCGGCCAGCAGCGCCAGCGCGATGGTGCTGACCGCTCCCATCCCGGAGGCGGTCAGCAGCCCCGCCTCGCCGCCCTCCAGCTCGGCGAGCACCGCCGCGACCTGGGCGTGGTTGGGGTTGCCGTACCGGGTGTAGAACTCCGGCGGCCGGCTGGCGGTGGCGATCGAGCTGAACTCGGCGTCACTGCTCGCGCTGAACGTGACGCTCTGCATGATCGGCGGCGCCACCGAACTTCCCGAGCGGAGCTCGTCGTCGGCATGCACGCTGCGGGTGCTGTCACCGGACATGGGCATGACTCACTTTCCGATGTGGGCGTCGGGCAGATCTCGATCAGCAGTGTGCCAGCTGCTCCCGCACCGCGCAGCAGAGCTCGGCGACGGTCTGGGCGCGCAGGATCTGGATCAGGTTGATGTTCACGCCGAACGACTGCTGGATCACGCTGGTCAGGTTCGCGGCGGCGAGCGAGTCGCCGCCGACCGCGAAGAAGTTGTCCAGCACGCCGAGCTTTCGCTGGCCGAGCAACTCCTGCCAGAGCAGCACCATCCTCGCCTCGACCTGATCGGCCGGCGGCTGGTAGCAGCCGTAGTCCCGGTCGCCCGGCACCGGCAGCGGATCGCCGTCCACCGAGTCCACCTGGACGATGTGCCGGGGGAGTTCGTGGTCCGGCAGTTCGAGACTGAGGTAGCCGCGCAACTCGATCGGGTCGAGGTCCTGCTCGCCGGCGACGTAGGCACAGCCGCCGACGACCCTGGCCGCGGCCACCGCGGGGTGGCCGGCCAGCAACTCCTGCAGCGCGCTCATCGCCGCACCGCCGGCTGTGGGGCGCCGGGTGCCGCTGCGGTCTCCGGCGCCGGCCCGGTGCCGGGCTGCGCGGCGGCAGCCCCGACCGCGGCCTGCACCTCGGCGCGCAGCCGCGGCTCGGCCCGGGCCAGCAGGTCGTGCCCACCGGGCACCGTCACCACCTGCACCGGCTCGGTGGTCAGCTCGGCCCAGGCCGCGACCCCGTCGGCGGACAGGTACGGATCCTCGTCGCCCACGACGACGGTGATCGGCACGGCCAGCCGGTCCTGGCCGCGGAACCGGTAGCTGCGGCCCAGCTCGAAGTCGGCGCGCGCCGACGGCAGCGCGGTGGCCATCAGCTCCGGATGGGCGGCCGCGGCGGCCGGCAGGGTGCCGAGCGCGGCGACCTCGGCCACGAAGCTGGCGTCGTCCATCGCCGCGTAGTCCGGCTGGGGTTCGGCCACGTGCGGCGCGACCGCGGACGAGACGACCAGCCGGGCCGGCGCCCGGTGCCCGCGCAGGCACAGCCGCCGGACCAGTTCGTAGCCGACGTAGGCCCCCAGGCAGTCGCCGTAGACGGCGTAGGCGGGCTCGAGGTGCGGCGCCAGCACCGACTCCAGCGCCTGCACCAGCTGGGTCATCCGGCGCAGCGGTTGCTCGGCCAGCCGCTCCCGCCGCCCCGGGTACTGCAGCGCGCACAGCTCGACGCCGCTGCTCAGGCCCGTCCGCCAGGTCTCGAACGCGCCGGCGTTGCCCCCGGCGTAGGGCAGGCAGAACAGCCGCAGCCGCGGCCGGGCAGCCGGCTTGCGCACCACCAGCCAGGGTGAGTCAGGCATCGGAGCCCACCTTCTCGGCGAGCGCCCCGAGCGTGCGCAGCTCGGTGAACTCGGCCAGCGTGATCCGGCTGCCGTGCCGGTCGCGCAGCCCGGCGACCATCCGCAGCGCGCGCAGCGAATCACCGCCGGCGGCGAAGAAGTCGGCATCGGCGGTGTGCGGCGTGGTGCCGATGATCTCCTGCCACAGGCCGGCCACCGCCCTGGTCCACGGGTCGGTCGCGACGGCGACCGGCGCCGGACCGGCCGGTGGCAGCACCTGCCGCGGCTCGGTGGCGGTCAGCAACCTGTGGTAGCTGCCGGCCAGGCCGGCGATCCGGTCGTCGTCGAAGCGGCGCGCGTCGTAGTGCAGGTTCAGCGCCAGCTCGTCCCCGCCGGGCGACAGCTCGACGTCGGCGGCGAACGCGAACGCCACATCCACCGGGATGCCGCGGCTGTCCACGATGCGGCTGCCCGCCGTCTCGGGCAGGTCGTGGAACCGGGTGAAGTTGAAGAAGGTGTCGAAGAGCGGCCGGCCGGCGATCCGGGTCAGTTCCGCCAGCGGGAAGCGGTGGAAGCCGACGAGGTCCCGCTCGGCCCGCCACGCCTGTGCGGCCAGGTCGGCCAGCGAGGCGCTGCCGGTCAGCAGGCCGACCGGCAGGGTGTTGAGGAACAGGCCCAGGGTGCGGTCGGCGCCCTCGTCCTCCGGCCGGCCGCCGAAGACCAGGCCGGTGACCGGGTCGTGGCGGCCGGTGCTCTCGGCCAGCACGCGCAGGTGGACGCCGAGCAGGTAGGACTTGACCGGCACGCCGGCCTCCTCGGCGGCCTGCCGCACCCGGCCGGCGGTGCCGGCCGGCAGCGGCACCGGCTCGATCCGGGTGATGCGGGGCGAGGGCTCGCTCAGCAGCAACGGTTGCAGCGCGGCCAGCCGGTCCGACCAGTTCCGCCGGATCACCGGATCGGCCAGCGTGGCCCGCTCCAGCTCGACGAACCTGCGGTAGCCCGGCGGTGGCGCCACCGCCGGGGCACCGGCGCCCAGCCGGTGCCGGTCGTAGCCGACCAGCAACTCGTGCAGCAGCAGGTGCAGGCTCCAGCCGTCCAGGATCGCGTGGTGCTCGGCCACCAGCAGCCAGAACGACCCGGCGTCCCGGGTGGCGGCCTGCAACCGGACCAGCGGCGGCCGGGCCCAGTCGAACGGGCGGTCGCGTTCCTGCTCGACCAGCTCGTCGATCCGCAGCCGCTGCTGCTCGGCCGGCAGGCCGGCCAGCTCGTGGGTGAGCAGTTCCGGCTCGACCTCGGTGTGCACCAGCTGCAGCGGTTCGCTGAACGTCCCGAGCACGAAGCCGGTCCGCAGGATCGCGTGCCGGTCGACCAACTCGACCAGCGCCGCGCGCAGCGCCGCGGCATCCAGCGGCGCCGAGACCAGGTGCGCGGTGACGTTGTGGTACATCGCCGGATCGCCGGACACCTCGCAGTGATAGACCATCCCCTGTTGCAGCACGGTCATCGGGTAGGCGTCGGCCAGCCCGGCGGGCAGCCGCGACCGGTCCAGCGGGTTGATCCCGGCGAACGGCTGGTCACCGGGCGCGCCGGCGGCCTCCGGCAGGTCGCCGGGCTGCCGGTCGGCCAGCTCGATCTCGCCGTGCTCGACGAGTTCGCGCACCGTCTGGTAGGTGAAGATGTCCCGCAGCCGGAAGGTCAGGCCGGCCCGGGCGGCGCTGGCCTGCACCTGGATGCTGCGGATCGAGTCGCCGCCGATCGCGAAGAAGTTGTCCGTGACGCCGATCTGGTCGATGCCCAGCGCCTCCTGCCAGGCCGCCAGCAGGATCCGCTCGGCGGCGTTGTCCGGCGCCACCACCCGTCCCGCGGCGGTGGCCGGCGCGGGTGCCGGCAGCGCGGCCCGGTCGAGCTTGCCGTTGCGGGTCAGCGGGAACCGGTCGACCAGCACGAGCACGTCCGGTACGAGATAGCCGGGCAGCCGCTGCGCCAGCCAGCCGCGCACCTCGGCCAGCTGCTCGGCCTCCGGCACCGCGGGGGCGATCCGGGCCGCCGGTCGCGGATCGTCGGCGTACTCGGGCCGGGCGGCGTGCAGCATGTAGCGGTCGGTGCCGGCGAGCAGCGCGTCCTGGCTGATCGCCACCTCGAAGCCGTGCCGTTCCAGCAGCTCGGTCAGCTCGTCGACCCGGCCCTCGGTCTCGGTGCCGATGGCATCGTGCACCTCCATGGCGATCTGGTCGATCAGCGCCCAGTGCCGCTCGGCGATGCCCGCCAGCACGTCCGCCTCGGCGCGCTGCACGTCGATCTTCAGCAGGTCGATCCGCGGCGGGGCGGCCGCGTCGATGACCGCGGACAGCGGCTGCAGCGTGACCCGCACGGTGCTGGCGGTGAAGCGGTCCGCCAGCAGCTCGTCGGCGCGGGCCAGCAGCGTGGCGCCGTCGCTGTCGCCCTGGGCGACCTCGTTCGACAGGTAGCGCTTGATGACCGCCACCTCGGCCGCCGGATCGGCGTAGTCGGCCTGGCCGGACATCACGCTGTACCCGGGGTAGTAGGTGAACTCCACCTCGCCGGCCGTCGCCGACAGTCCGAAGTCGTGCAGCACGGCGGGGACCGCGTACCGGTCGACGTTCGCCCGCAGCGCCGAGTGCACCTGCGGGATCGGCTCGAAGGCGTGGATGGTCGCGCCCGGGCACGCCGCGTGCACGAAGAGCGAGAACATGCCGATGTTGGCGCCGACGTCGAAGACGACCGCGCCTTCGCGCAGCGTGATCCCGTGCTGCAGGTAGACCTGCTGCTGGAAGATCTCGTCGTAGAGGTACCGGGTCTCGTGCGGGTTGACGCCCTGCAGCTCGGCGAGGTCCACCGAGACCGCGGTGCCGGCCGGCCGCAGGTACCCGACCAGCCGCTTGCCCTGGCCGTCGTCGTCGCGGGCCACCACCACGGCCTCGCCGACCGCCGGGTGCCCGGCCAGCACCGCCTCGATCTCGGCCGGCTCGATCCGGTGCCCGCGGATCTTGACCTGATTGTCGATGCGGCCGAGGAAGTGCAGGCGCGCCTCGGCGTCGAAGCGCACCAGGTCGCCGGTCCGGTAGACCCGTCGCCGGCCGCCACCGGGCAGGCTCACCTCGACGAACCTGCGCTCGGTGGCGGCGTCGTCGCCGAGGTAGCCCAGCGCGACCTGCGGGCCGGCGACGCACAGCTCACCGCTGACCTGGGGCGGGACCGGGCGCAGGTGCTCGTCCAGCACCCACACCTCGGTGCCCGGCAGCGGCCGGCCGATGTTCGGCTCGGTGCCCGGCAGCACCTCGGCCGCGGTGCTGTCCACCGTGCACTCGGTCGGGCCGTAGACGTTCACCGCGCGCACCGAGGGGAGTTCGGCCAGCCGCTGCCACAGCTCGGCCGGGATCGGCTCGCCGCCGATGAGCAGCTGGCGGGGCAGGTACGGCTGCGGCGCCGCCAGCAGCAACTGCAGGTGGGACGGGGTGATGTCGAGGGTGCCGACCTCGTACTCGGCCAGCGTGGCGGCGAGGTCCTGGCCGTCCAGCCGCACCTCCTCCGGGATCAGGCACAGGGTGCGGCCGTTGGCCAGTTGCACCAGCTGCTTGATGGAGGCGTCGAAGGTGAGCGGCGCGTTCACCGCCACCCGGCCGGCATCCGGACCGTCGCGGTAGACGCCGGCCTCGAGCGCGGCCACCAGGTGCGCGGCGCTGGCCTGGCTGACCAGCACGCCCCGCGGCTCGCCGGTGGAGCCGGAGGTGAAGATGAGATAGGCCGGATCCAGCGGGCTGGACTCGCCTCGCTCGCCGGTCCAGGCGGAGCCGGCCGTCAGCTCCGCGACGGTGGCGCTGGCGACACCCTCGACGATCTGGTCGCCGATCACGAAGCGGGCACCGGCCGCCTCGACCAGGGCGGCCGATCGCGGCTGCGGGCTGGCCGGGTCCAGGGGCAGGTACACCGCGCCGGCCCGCAGGATGCCGAGCATCGCCGCGACGGTGCCGGTGGTCCGCCCGGCCAGCACCGCCACCCGGTCGCCGCGCCGGACGCCGGCCCGGGCCAGGCCGGCGGCCACCGCGTCGCCGGCCCGGGACAGCTCGGCGAAGCTCAGCCGGCCGTCCGCGGCGATCACGGCCGGCGCGTCGGCCGGCGCCGCGGCGATCCCGGCGTCCAGCAGCGCGGTCAGGGTGGTCGGCCGGTGCTCGGCGGCCTGGCCGGCGCCGCTGGCCCCGATCAGCCACGCCTCCTCCCGCGGGCCCCGGGCGGCCAGTGGCACGCCGTCGGCGAGCGCGGCCGGCAGGCCGGCCAGGATCGCCAGCAGGCTCTCCCGCAGCGGTTCGGCGGCGGTCAGCACCAGCCGGACCGCCTCGGCGCCCACCTCAGCGAACAGGCACGGCCCGCCGGGTGGCGTGGGCTCGCCGATCCGGACGCCGGTCGCGGCCAGGCCCGCCAGCGCCGTCGGGTCCGCGGCCGGCCAGCAGCCGAAGCTGCCCGCCACCGGGCCGGCCGGTTCGGTCAGGTGGTGGTCCTGCTCGGCCGCCTGCTGGGCGGTGTGCACCAGCCGCACCGCGGCAGCCGGATCGACCGGCAGCGGCAGCTCGACCCGGGCCCGGGCGAAGCCGCCCAGCGGCCCGACCACCGTCTCGGTGCCCGGCACGTACCGGCCGTCCGTCCACGCCGCCAGGGCCAGGCCCGCGTCGGTGGTCCCGGGCGCCACCTCGGCGAAGCGGGCGAGGGCCATCGTCCAGGCGGCCAGCAGCAGGCTCCCCACCGGCACGTCGAGTTCGGCGGCCCGGGCGCGGAGTTCGGCGGCCGGCAGCAGGTGCTCGGTGGTCGGGGCCGGCGGGTGGGCGACCGCTGCCAGCGAGGCATCGGCCGGCGAGGCATCGGCCAGCGCCGCCGGCTCGCGGCTGCCGGCCGCCTCGCGGGCCTCCCGCTGCCACTCGCAGACATCGAGGTACTGCAGCCGATCCGGGTCCTCGGCCGGCGGCCGGCCGGCGTAGGCGGCGGCGAGGTCGGCCAGTACCAGCCGCAGGCTGGCCGGGTCGCCGAAGAGTGGCGTGACGGCGAGCGTCAGCGTGGCGCCGGCGACGGTCAGGCTCACCTCGCCCTGGCCGCCGACGAACGGCTCCCGCCTGTCGTCGACGTCCTGCAGCGGCACCCGCAGGCCGGAATGCCGGATCAGGGTCAGCCGCAAGGCCTCGTGCTGGCCGACCACGGCCGCCCAGGCCGCCTGCAGGCGGGCCGGCTCGGGAGGCTCGGCCAGCTCGACCCGCGCGGTCAGCAGCGGGAACCCGCCCTCCCAGGCCAGGCGCTGGCCGGGGGACAGCCGATAACCGTTCATTCACAGGCTCCGGTCGGTGTAGAGGTCGGACATGGCGACCAGGATCCGGCGGTCGCCGGCGAAGGGTTCGCGACCGTGCGTGGCGAGGAAGTTGTCGACGACGAGGACGTCGCCGGTGTGCCACGGCACCGAGACGGCGTGGTCGCGGTACAGGCCGCCGATCGCCTGGATCACCTCGTCCTCGATGGCCGTCCCGTCCCCGTAGTAGGCGTTGCGCGGCAGGCCGTCGGTGCCGTACTCGCGCAGCAGGGCGGCGCGGACCTCGGTGGGCATGTTGGACTGGTGGAACAGGTGCGCGTGGTTGAACCAGAGCCGCTCGCCGGTGCCGGGGTGCGTCGCCATCGCCTGCCGGCGGGCGACCGTGCGCAGGCCGTCCTGGCCGACCCACTGGTACTCGGTCGCCGTCGCGTCGCAGTACGCCTCGACCTCGCGCCGGTCGCCGGTCTGGAACGCCTCCTGCCAGGGCAGGTCGAGTTCCGGCCGGTAGTTGCGGACGTAGCGCACGCCGTCGCGCAGGAACCGGTCCCGGATCTCGGCCGGGATCCGGGGGGTCACCAGCCGCTCGCTGGTCAGCGGCGTGGCGCCGCCGCCCTCGGTCGACGGCAGCGCGCAGTAGAAGTACAGCAGGCTCGGCCAGTTGTGCGAGTACGACATCTCGTGGTGCAGCGGGATCCACTGGTCGGCGGCGAACTCGGTGGAGGTGAAGACCCGGTCGGCGACCTCGGTGCGGGCGGCGGCGCGTTCGAGGTAGCCCAGCAGTTCGGGGGAGACGGTCCGGGCGGCCCGGCTGAAGTCGGCGGCCGAATCCACCGCGAAGCCCCGGAACATGATCGCCGCGTACCGGGTCAGCTCGGCGCGCACCGCCGACAGGCAGCCGGCCAGCCAGCCGGCCAGGTCCAGGTCCGGCACGGTGGCCTCGATCAGCAGGACGAACGCCTCGCCGCCCAGCACCCGGCGGGTGACGAGCTCGGGCACCGTGCCGCTCGCGCGCCGCCGGGTGATCGGCCCGGTCACGGCGCGCTCCCGGCGGCGGCGTACGGATCGGCCATGGCGGTGAGGATCCGGCGGGGTGGCGTGTAGGGCTCGCGGCCGTGCGCGACCAGCATGTTCTCCACCATGAGGACGTCGCCGCGCTGCCAGGCGAAGGCCCGGGTCTCGGCGGCGTACGCGGCGCGCAGCTCGGCCAGGACCGGGTCCGGGATGGGGGCGCCGTCGCCGTAGTAGGTCTGGTACGGCAGGTCCTCCTCCGCCAGCGCCTCGCGCAGCGCGCGGTGGACCTGGTCGGGCAGCGAACTCGCGTGGAAGAAGACCGCATGGTTGAACCAGCTTCGCTGTCCCGAACCGGGATGGGTCCCCAGTGCCGGCCGCGCCTGCCGGGTGCGCAGCTGGTCCTGGCCGACCCACTCGACCTCGATCTCGTTGGCCGCGCAATACGCCTCGACCTCGGCGCGGGACTCGGTCTGGAATGCGGTCTGCCAGGGCAGGCTGATGCCGGGCAGGTAGTTGCGCTGGTAGAGCACCCCGCGGCGGTCGAACTCGGCGACCAGCTCCGGCCGCAGGGTGGCCAGGATCCGCCGGCTGTCGGCGAGCGGGGTGCGGCCGCCGCCGCCCGGCGCCACGTCGCAGTGGAACACGATCCGCAGCGGCCAGTTCAGCGTGTACGACTGCTCGTTGTGCAACACGATCGGCTGGTCGGCGGGGTGATCGGTCGAGGTGTAGATGCCGTCGGTCACCTCGCTGCGGGGTGAGGAACGCTCGCCGTAGCTGAGCACCCCGTCCGACAGCGCCCGCATCGCCGCGCCGAAGTCGTCGGCGCCGCCGACCTCGAAGCCGCGCATCAGCACCGCGCCGTGTCGCCAGCCGAGCTCGGTCAGCGCCGTCCGGTTGTCGGCGATCCAGCTGGCCAGCTCGACGCCCGGCACGTTGGCGCGCACCAGCGCCGGCAGCGGGCCGTCCGGCCAGTCGGCCCCGATCTCGACCATCGGCGCGGGGGCGGTGCGCCGGCGGATCACCGGGCCCGCGACCCTCTGCTCAGACATCGGTCTCTCCTTCACGCCTCGAAAAGTTCCCCGACCGGGCGGCCAGGCTCCGCGGCCGCCGCCTGCAGGGCGGCCTCGAAGCCCAGCTGCCAGTGCGCCACCTCGGCGCCGTCGATGAGGTCGCTGCGATAGGTCCACAGCGCGTCCAGCCCGTCGGCCCGGTCGTCGAGCCAGAGGGTCAGGTCCAGCCGGACGGCATGCGGATCCAGCTCCGTACCGCGGAACCAGCTGCCGGCCCGGCTCCGGTACTCGGTGGGCAGCCCGGCCCGGACGCCGAAGGCCACCTGCACCAGCGGATTGCGCCCGGGCCGGCGTTCCGGGCGCAGTCGCTCGATCAGCAGCTCCAGCGGCACCAGCTGGTGCTCGGCGGTGAGCAGCGTGGCGGCCCGGGCCTGGTCCAGCAGCTCGGCGAGCGGGCGGTCCGGCCGGGGGCGCAGCCGCAGCGGCAGGGTGTTGATGAAGCAGCCGACGCACGACTCGGCGGCTGGCTCGGTGCGCCCGGCGAACGCGGTGCCGATCAGCAGGTCGGTCTGGCCGGTCCGGGCCGCCGCCACGGCGGCGAAGCAGGCCAGGCCGGTCATGTAGAGGCTCAGCCCACCGGCCCGCGAGGCGGCCCGGACCGCGGCCGCGAGTTCCGGATCGATCCGCCGGCGCAGGTGGGTGCCAGCAGGCTGCGCGGACCGGCCGGCCGGCCGGGGTGGCAGGTCGAGGACGGTCGGGGCGCCGGCGAGCGCGGCGGTCAGCGCCTCGACCGAGTGCTGCCCGGCGCCGGCCAGCCAGGCCTCGTGCGTCCGGGCGAAGCTCGCCGGCCCGCGCTCCGGGAGCTGCCCGTCCCGACCGCTCCCGGCCGTCCCGCTCGCCTGGGCGAGTTCCCGCACGATGAGGCTGAGCGACCAGCCGTCGCACACGATGTGGTGGACCACCAGAAGCAGCGCGGCGCGGCCGGCCGGGTCGACGATGCAGCGGGCGCGCAGCAGCGGCCCGCCGGCGAGATCCATCGGCACAGCCAGCTCCCGGGCGGCCACCTCGCCGAGCTGGTCGGTCACGCCGCGCCCGGGTTCGTGCGGCAGTTCGGTGAAGTCCAGCCCGACCTCGGCCCGGACCTCCTGGTAGGGCGTCCCGCCGGCCAGGCCGAAGACGGTCCGCAGCGCCGGCTGCCGCTCGACCAGCACCCTGGTGGCCGCGGCGAGCTCCCGGCCGGTCACCGGCGCCGACACCTCGACCACGAAGGCAAGCAGGTAGGAGGTGTCGGCCGGGTCGAGCTGTTGGGCCACCCAGAGCGCGCGCTGGCCGGGTGACAGCGGCGCCCGGCCGCCCGGTGGCACCGGGGTCTCCGGCTCGGGGGCCGGCGCGGCCGGCGCGCCGGCGAGCCACTCGGCCAGCTCGGCCGGCGTCGGCCGGTCGAACAGGTCGGCCGTGGTGACCGCCCGCCCGAGCAGCTGGCGCAGCCGCCCCGCGCAGCGGACGGCGAGCAGTGAGTCACCGCCGAGGGCGAAGAAGTTCGCCGACGGATCGGTCACCGGCCGGCCGAGCACGCCGGCCCAGACGTCGGCGACGGTGCCGGCCAGGCCGAGCACGGCCTCGGCCGGCGGCTCCGCGGCCGGTTCGGCGGGTGGCGGCAGCGCGGCCCGGTCGATCTTGCCGTTCGGCGTGGTCGGCATCCGGTCCAACCGGACGACGATGGCCGGCACCAGCTGGGCCGGCAGGGTCGCCCGCAGCTCGGCCAGCGGGTCCGAGCCGGGGTCGCCGGTCACGTAGCCCACCAGCCGGGGATCGCCGGACGGTCCCGGCAGCACCGCGGCGACCGCCTGCTCGACCCCCGCGCAGCGGGCCAGGGCCGCCGCCACCTCGCCGAGTTCGATCCGGTACCCGCGCAGCTTCACCTGCTCGTCCAGCCGGCCGAGGTATTCGAGCTGGCCGTCCGGCCGGATCCGGCACCGGTCACCGGTGCGGTACATCCGGGTGCCGGGGTGGAAGCGATCCGGCAGGAAGCGCGCGGCGGTCTCCTCCGGACGGTTGACGTAGCCCCGTGCCACCTTGTCGCCGGCCAGGTAGAGCTCACCCGGCACCCCGGGCTCCACCGGCAGCCCGTCCGGGTCCAGCAGGTAGGCCCGGGTCCGGGGCAGCGGCCGGCCGATCGCCGGTGTGGCCTCCCCGGCCGGGACCTCCGACCAGGTGGAATAGGTGGTGTCCTCCGACGGGCCGTACAGGTTGCACAGCCGGCGCACCTGGGGCTGCTGCCACACCCGCTCGGCCAGCGCGCCGGTCAGCGCCTCGCCGGCCAGGCACACGGTGCGCACGCTGGCCGGCAGCGACCGCGCGGCGAGCAGTTCCGCCATCGCGGACGGGACGGTGTTGACCATGGTCACCGGCACCGGCGAGATCAGCCCGTCCAGCGCCAGCACGTTCGGCACCAGGACGATCCGGCCGCCCCAGCACAGCGGCCCGAATATCTCGAACACCGACAGGTCGAAACAGACCGAGGTCGCCGCCAGCAGGCCGCCGAGCTCCTCGTCGTCGAAGGTGTCGCGCACCCAGCGCAGCAGGGCGCAGGTCGCATGATGCTCGATCGCCACCCCTTTCGGACGGCCCGTGGAGCCCGAGGTGTAGATCAGGTATGCGAGATCGGTTCGCCGCGTGGCGATCGCCGGCCGCGGCACCGGGTCTGCGTCCGCGGCCGGGTCTGTGTCCAGGTCCGCTACGACGAAGGCGCGGTCGCCGAAGCGGTGCGCCAGGTCCGGCTCGGTCAGGATCCAGCGGGCAGCGCAGTCCTCGGCGATGAAGTTCGTCCGGGCGTCCGGGTAGGCCGGGTCCAGCGGCACGTAGCAGCCGCCGACCTTGAGCACCGCCAGCATCGCCGCGACCAGTTTCGTAGTGCGGGAAAGGCAGATCCCGATCCGGTCGGACCTGCCGGCGCCGGCGTCCAGCAAGCGCCGGGCGAGCAGGTTCGCCTGCGCGTCCAACTCCGCGTAACTGGTGCGCCGGGCGCCGCAGACCACGGCGATGCGATCGGGTGACCTGTCGACCTGCGCCTCGACGAGGGTATGGACGCAGTCGCCGGCCGGTGATTCCGGTGACACCCTCGAAGTCGATCCTTGTCGCCGCACCGGCCGGGACAGCGTCATCGCGTGCCGATCCAGAGCCAGCGGACCAACATATGAATTCCTTGCCGAGTAGCCGGGTCCTGCAAATGGCGCACTATATGCACTGGCGCAAGTAAGTGATTGTCATTGCGAATTGGACCTTTAGGGTGTTCGTGCGATGCAACCATGCGCACCCGACGGTGTCAAGGGGTCGGGGCGCCCTCCGACCTGTCGGATTCGGCCGGCCCGGCGTGGGTCGTGGTGCCGGCCAATTCCCGCCTTCCGCCGGGCCGATGTCGGGCGAGTGCGGAAAAGGGCCGACCCGGGCCGGCTGATGCATTTCGGTGGGGATATCGAGCAATTCGTGATCGGTGGGGCGGGTGGGACTTGAACCCACGACCCAGGGATTATGAGTCCCCTGCTCTGACCAGCTGAGCTACCACCCCGTGCCCGGGAGCGCCCGAGCCAGGGCAAACCTACCGCAGCGACCCGCGCGCGGGGCTTCCCGGCGCTGGCTATGGTGCCGGCACCCGCCGACGGGGCTGGCTCAGGGGACCACGGTGACCGGCCACTTGCCGGCGCGTACCAGCCGCACCGCCAGCGACCCGACCAGCCGGTGGCCGGCCTGCGCCGACGCGCCGACCACCACCGCGTCGACCCGGTTCCGGTGTGCGAGCCGGCAGATCTCGCCGTAGGGATCCCCGTGCGCGGCGATGAACTCGATCGCGATGCCGAACTGGGCGGCGCTGGCGGTGACCTCGGCGCGCAGCTGCTCGCTCAGCTGGTCGAGCGCCTGCTGCACGTCGACGGCGTACTGCGGGGCCAGCGCGGCGGCGGTGTCGGCGGCGACGAAGGTGACCACCAGCTGCGAACGCTGCCGGCGAGCCATGCCGGCCGCCCACGCGGCCGCGCGCATCGAGGTCGGCGAACCGTCCACGCACGCCAGGATCCGGGACGGGCCGTCCCGGCCGATCTCGAACCCGTGCGCCACCTGGTCAGCCGCCCGACCGGCATCCAGCGATCATCGCCGCCCCCTCAGCAGATCGTGGGCTCACTGTAGGCCGGAGCGCCGGGCGGCGCAGGGCCTTCGCCGAGCTGCCGGTGGCCGGCCGCGCCGCCGCGTACCGTGTAGCGATGCCCGGACCGGCATCCCGCCACTACCTGCCCGCCGACGGCAGCCCGCCGCCCGATCCGGCCCCCTTCGCGGGCACCCCGGCCGGGCGCCCGTCACCGTTGCGGAACCGGGTGCTGCCGACCGGCGAGATCGTCGCGGTGCCGCACCGCGGCCTGCTGATGGGCAACCGGGGCTGCCTGCACGGCACCGGCCGCGAACTCGGTGTCACCCGGTGGCGCTCGAAGATGTGGATCAGCTGCGTGCTGCGCTGGGGCGACGTCCGCCGCGACGTGATGCCACCCGGCCGCTGGACCGCGCTGTTCTTCCTGGACGAGGCCACCGCGCTGGCCGCCGGCCACCGCCCGTGCGGGTACTGCCGGTGGCAGGACCACCGGGACCTCGGTGAGGCCTGGCGGCGGGCGGCCGGCCTGGCCGAGCGCCCGAAGGCCGCCCGGATGGACACCGAGCTGCACGCCGAGCGGGTGGATCGACGGCGGCGCAAGCTCACCCGGCCGGCCCGGCTCGGCACCCTGCCGGACGGCAGCATGGTCCGCGCCGGCGGCGGCATCTCGCTGCTCGCCGGGGGCCGGCTGCTGCCGTGGTCCTGGGAGGGCTATGGCGCCCCGATCCCGGCGGATCCCGCGGCTGAGGTGGAGCTGCTGACGCCGCCGAGCATCGTGGCCGCGCTGTCGGCCGGCTACCAGCCGCTGGTGCACCCGAGCGCCGGGCCGACCGCGCTGCGCCGCCTGGTTCCCCGGCCGGGGTGATCGGACGAATCGGCCCGGGTCGGCTCGACAACCGTTAGGCTGCCCCGATGATCGCGGACGCTGCCCCGGTCCGGCCACTTCTGCTCGGCGATATCGGCCGAAACGCCGGCTACCACGTCGGCGACGACGCCATGCTCGCCGGGCTGCTGCAGGCCGCTCGGCGGCAGGGCGTGCCGCTGGCCGCCACCCTGCTCGCCGCCGACCCGGGGACTGCGGCGGTCCGGTTCGGCCTGCCCGCGACGCCGCTGTTCGGTTTCGCCGAGCTGCCGGACGGGCAGGCCCGCCGGGAACGGCTCGCGGCGGTCACGGAGCGACCGGAGCAGCAGGCGGCCGGCCAGCTCGCCGCGGTCCGGAACTGCGATGTGCTCATCGTGACCGGTGGCGGCAACCTCAGCCAGAGCTGGCCCGCCCTGGTCTACGAGCGGCTGGCGGCGGCGCGGCTGGCCGGCCGATGCGGCGTCCCGGTCCTGCTCACCGGGCAGAGCATCGGGCCGTCGTTCGGTGCCGAGGTCGGGCCGCTGGTGCGGGAGCTGCTGGCCCGCGCCCGGCTGGTGGCGGTCCGCGAGCGCGTCAGCCACTGGCTCGCCGGCGAGCTGGGCGTGCCCGGTGACCGGCTGGTGCTCGCCCCCGACGACGCCGCCGGCCTGCCCGCCGAACCGCCGCCGAGCGCGCCGGTGCTGGCCGGCACGGAGTTCATCGCGGTCACCGTGAACGACCTCGGCGCCGACCTCGCCGGGCTGGCCGAGCAGCTGCGCCACCTTGCCGGGCGCACCGGTGCCCGGCTGGTGCTGGTGCCCCACGTGGGCGATCTGGCCGGCGAGCCGGTCGAGGATGTGGCGGTGGCGCGCCGGCTCGCCGGGTTGACGGGCGGCCTTGCCGTGAACCTGCCCACGCCCACCGAAGCGGTCTGGTACTGCCGGCACGCCGCCGTCGTGGTGAGCAGCCGCTACCACCCGATCGTCTTCGCGGCAGCCAACCAGGTGCCGGCCCTGTTCCTGTCCCAGGACGGCTACACGGCCATGAAGGGGATCGGCGCGCTGCAGCTGGCCGGGCTGGACGGCTGGCGGCTGCCGGCGAGCGCCGCCGCGGGCGGTGCCCTGCTGCCGCTGGGGCTGGAGCTGTGGCAGCGCCGCGCCGAGGTCCGGACGCACCTGCGGGAGGCGGCGCCGGGCGACGGGTTCCTGGCCGCGCTGCTCGGCCAGCTCGCGACGATCGCCGGGGGAGGCGCCGCCCAGCTGCCCGATCTGGCAGCCAGCCCGGCGGTCGACGGCCCGCGACCGGTCGGCGTCCCGGCCGGGCACCCGTTCACCTCCGGCGAGGTGATCGAGCTGGAGCTGGCCGGCGCGGCGACGGCGCTGTCCGACGCTCGGGACCGGGCCGGCCGGGCCGAGGCGTACGCCGCCGGCCTGCTGGAACGGGCGGAGAGCGCCGAGCGGTACGCGGCGTCGCTGGAAGGTGCCGTGCGCAGGGCCGAGGAGTACGCCCGGTCAGTGGAGCTTCGAGCGGAGCGAGCCGAGCAGTACGCGACCTCGCTGCGGCAGGCGCTCGGCGACCTGGCGCAGAACGGCGGCTGACCGGCCGTCCGGCCGCCGGGCGGCCTGCGCGCGGGCGGCGGCCAGCTCGGTTTCCAGACTGCGGGCGTACTCGGTGGCCGAGCGCAGCGATTCCTGCAGCCGGTCGTTGTCTGCGCGCAGGCTCAGCGCGTACTCCTCGGCGGCCCGGGCGGTCTCCGAGCGGCCGGCGAGATCTGCCCGCACCTGGTCCAGGTACGGGTGCGCCGTCCCGCAGGATGTGCCGAAGATCAAAGGGAAATGCTCACCGGTCAAGGTGTTGCGGGTGCGCGAGTCCAGGTAGCAGGCGGTGAACGCGCGCCGGGGCTGGTCGGTGGGGTTCACCCCCGAGCGGTGGATCAGCCAGTTGTGCAGCAGCACGGCGTGGCCGGCCGGCACCTCCAGCGGGTGCACCTGCTCCGCCGGGCAGTGCCGCGCGGCGTCGGCGTCGCTGAGGGTGCTGCCCTGGTCGGTCAGCAGCCCGAGCCGGTGGCTGCCCGGGATGACCTCGACGCAGCCGTTGGCGGCCGTCGCATCGTCCAGCGCGATCCAGATGGTGATCAGCGGATCGCGGTCCAGCGCCCAGACGTCCCCGCCGTCCTGGTGCCAGGGCAGCACGGTGCCCTGCTGGGCGGGCTTGTTCATCACCATCGCGCGGAACAGGGTCGCCGACGCGTGCCGGCCGTAGTGGTGGTCCACGATCTGCCGGAAGACCGGCCGGGTGAGCACCCCGCCGAACAGGTCGTCCGTCTCCAGGCCCTGCACCTTGCGGTAGCGCAGCGTGCCGGTGCCGATCTCGCTGGACGCCTCGGGCAGCTCCTCGTAATTGCCGCCGGTGTCGAGCTGCAGCTGGACGGCCGGGTTGCGCACCCGGCCCAGCGCGAGGTCGTCCACCCGGGTGCGCAACCGCTCCAGCCCGGCGGCGTCGACCACCGGGCCCAGGTGCAGGAAGCCCTGCTGGAAGTACATCTCCCACTGCTCGTCGGAGATCGGCTCGTCGGCCACCTGCTCGGTGGTGGCCCGGGTGCTGGTCATCCGCGGGAGTCTAACGGCAGCAGGTCCCGGCCAGGCGAGGTCCGTCAGCGACTGGCCGCCTTCTTGTACTGGTGCACCGACAGCGGCACGAAGACCAGGAGCAGCAGCACGACCCAGCCGAGGGTGTAGAGCACCGGGTGCTGCAGCGACCAGTAGCCCGGGGTGGGCACGTTCGGGTTGGTGTTGCCGAACAGGTCCCGGGCGGCCTGGGTCACCGACGAGACCGGGTTCCAGTTGGCGATCGCCTTCAGCACCGGCGGAAAGTTGTTCGTCGGCACGAAGGTGTTGGCGATGAAGGTGAGCGGGAAGATCACCATGAACGAGGCGTTGTTGACCACCTCGGGGCTCGGCACCAGCAGCCCGACCCAGGCCATGATCCAGCTGATGGCGTAGGCGAAGAGCAGCAGCAGCAGGAAGCCGGCGAGCGCCTCGCCGGCCGAGCTGCGGATCCGCCAGCCGACCAGCAGGCCGGTCAGCGACATGACCACGATGACGATCACGTTGTTGCCGACGTCGCTGGTGGTGCGCCCGACCAGCACCGCCGAGCGGGACATCGGCAGTGACCGGAAGCGGTCGATGATCCCCTTCTTCATGTCGTCGGCCAGGCCGGCGCCGGTCAGCGTGGAGCCGAAGATCACCGTCTGCGCGAAGATGCCGGGGATCAGGAACTCGCGGTAGCTGACCCCGGGCACGTTGATCGCGCTGCCGAAGACGTAGGCGAACAGCAGGATGAACATGATCGGCGACGCGGTGGTGAAGACCAGCAGGTCGGGCACCCGCCTGATCTTGATCAGGTTGCGCTTGGCGACGATGGCGCCGTCCAGCAGCGCCTTGCTCGCGGTCATCGGGCGGCCTCGCTCATCGGCTCGGGGTCGGCATCGGGTTCGGGGGAGTCGGCCGGGCGGCCGGTCAGGGTCAGGAACACCTCGTCGAGGGTCGGCCGCCGCAGCGAGACGTCCACCACCGCGATGCCCTCGGCCTCCAGCCGGTGCACCGCCTCCACCAGGGTGGCCGAGCCGCCGCTGACCGGTGCGACCATCCGCCCGGAGTGCTGGTCGAGCTCGACGGCGCCGTCGGCGAAACGATCCAGGATCTGCCGGGCCTGGCCGGCCTGGGCCGCGTCGGCGACGGTCAGCTCGATCCGGGCGCCGCCCACCTGGTCCTTCAGCTGGCCGGCGGTGCCCTGCGCGATGGCCCGGCCGTGGTCGATCACCAGGATGTCGTGGGCCAGCCGGTCGGCCTCCTCCAGGTACTGGGTGGTGAGCAGCAGCGTGGTGCCCTCGCGGACCAGCCCGATGATGACGTCCCACATGTCGTTGCGGCTGCGCGGATCCAGGCCGGTGGTGGGCTCGTCCAGGAAGAGCACCGGCGGCCGGGCGACCAGCGCGCCGGCCAGGTCGAGCCGGCGCCGCATGCCACCGGAGTAGGTCTTGACCGGCCGGTCCGCCGCGTCGCTCAGGGTGAACTGGTCGAGCAGGTCGTGGGCCCGGCTCCGGGCGGCGGGCCGGGACAGCCCGTACAGCCGGCCGACCATCTGCAGGTTCTCGTACCCGGTCAGGTACTCGTCCACGGCCGCGTACTGCCCGGACAGGCCGAGCCGCTCCCGGACCCGGCCGGGCTGGTTCACCACGTCCACCCCGGCGACGGTGGCGCTGCCGGCATCGGGCTCGAGCAGCGTGGTGAGGATCCGGACCGCCGTGGTCTTGCCGGCGCCGTTCGGTCCGAGCAGGCCCAGCACGGTGCCCTCCGGCACGGCCAGGTCGAGCCCGTCGAGCGCGCGCACCTTGCCGTAGGTCTTGACCAGGCCGCTGGCGGTAATCACGTCTGCCATGCGCTGCACGCTAGAGCACCCCACCGACAGCGTCGTCGCAATTACGGTGTGGGCGAAACGGCCCGGCTCAGAGCAGGTCGTCGGGGGTGTCGAGCACCGTCCGGTCGAGCCGGGCGAGCAGGTCGAACATCGGCCCGGTGCGCGGCAGTTCCCAGCCGAGGAAGTACGCCGCGGCCCGGCGCTTGCCCGCGTAGAACGGCTCCGGCCGATCGGAGGCCACCAGCAGCTGCTCCAGCCACAGCCAGGCCACCACCAGGTGCCCGGTCGCCTCCAGGTAGACGGTGGCGTTGGCCAGCGCCAGCTCCGGGTCGCCGCTGCCGTGCAGCGCGAGCGTGACCTCGAGCAGTCGGGTGAGCGCCGCGCGCAGTCCCCCCGCGTACCCGCCGGCCTCGCCACCGGTGGCCTCCGCCCGGGTCAGCGTCGCCTCGATGGTCTCGGTCAGCAGCCGCAGCCCGGCCCCGCCGGCCATCGTCACCTTGCGCCCGAGCAGGTCCAGCGCCTGCACGCCGTGGGTGCCCTCGTGGATGGGATTGAGCCGGTTGTCCCGGTAGAACTGCTCGACCGGGTAGTCCCGGGCATAGCCGTAGCCGCCGTGCACCTGGATCGCCAGGTCGTTGGCGGCCAGGCACCACTGCGACGGCCAGCTCTTGGCGATCGGGGTGAGCACGTCCAGCAGCAGGCCGGCCCGCTGCCGGTCGTCCTCCTCGGCGGCGCTCTGCTGCTCGTCCACCAGCCGGGAGCAGTACAGCCCGAGTGCCAGGCCGCCCTCGACGTAGGACTTCTGGGCCAGCAGCATCCGGCGGACGTCCGGGTGCCGGACGATCGGCGCCGGTGGGCTGGCCGGGTCCTTCTCGCCGGCGGGGCGTCCCTGCAGCCGCGTCCGGGCGTAGTCCAGGGCGTGCAGGTAACCGGTGTAGCCCAGCGCCGTGGCGCCCATCCCGACCCCGATCCGGGCCTCGTTCATCATGTGGAACATCGCGGCCAGCCCGGTGTGCGGCTCGCCGACCAGGTACCCGACCGCGCCCGCCTCGCCGCCCGGCAGGTGCGCGCCCTCGCCGAAGTTGAGCAGCGTGTTCACCGTGCCGCGGTAGCCCATCTTGTGATTGAGGCCGGCCACCACGACGTCGTTGCGCTCGCCGGAGGCCAGCACCTTGGGCACGACGAACAGCGAGATGCCCTTCACCCCGGGTGGCCCGCCGGGCAGCTTGGCCAGCACCAGATGCACGATGTTCTCGGTCAGCTCGTGGTCGCCGGCCGAGATCCACATCTTGTTGCCGAACAGCCGGTAGCTGCCGTCCGGCCGCGGTTCGGCGCGGGTGGTCAGGTCGGCCAGGGACGAGCCGGCCTGCGGCTCGGACAGGCACATGGTGCCGAAGTAGCGCCCGTCGAGCATCGGGCGCACCCAGGTGTCGACCTGCTCCGGGCTGCCGTGCGCGACCAGCAGGTTGGCATTGGCCATCGTCAGGAACGGGTACGCGGCGGTGCCGACGTTCGCCGCCTGCAGCCAGGCCATCGCGGCCCGGGCCACCGTGGTCGGCAGCTGCAGGCCGCCCAGCTCGGCGTCGAAGGTCGCCGCCAGCAAACCCGACTCGGCGAACTTCGCCAGCGCCCGGCCGGTTTCGGGGATCAGCCGGACGGTGCCGTCCACCAGCCGCGGCTCGTGCTCGTCGGCGAGCCGGTTGTGCGGGGCGAAGTCCTGGGTGGCCAGCTGCTCGGCCAGGTCCAGCACCGCGCGGAACGTCTCGGCCGAGTGCTCGGCGTAGCGCGGCCGGCCGGTCAGGGCGGTCACGTCCAGCCACTCGAAGAGCAGGAAGTCCAGGTCGCGGCGGGACAGGATCAGCGACGCGGTCATGCGCCCCAGCCTAGGCGCGCGGTCAGCCGAGCCCACCGGTCGCCACGATCAGCGCGACGCCGATCGCGGCGCACCCGATGATCGCGGTGAAGACCACCCCGGCCCGGCGCGCCCGGGCCGCCCACCCCACCACGACCAGCACCGCGCACACCGCTACCAGCCCGAGCGCCGTGACCAGGCCCGGTTCCTGCACCAGCAGCAGCACGGTGGCGGCCAGAGCGGCGGCGCCGGCCACCGCCGCCGACCGGGCGAAACCGGCCGCCTGCGGGAGACCGCGCACCCCGGTCGCCAGGTCGGCGGCGAGATCGGGAAGCACGTTGGCGAAGTGCGCCGCGAGCCCGATCAGCATCGCGGCCAGCACCACCTGCCACGGCGGCAGGTGTGGCTCGGGCAGCGCGGTGGTGGCGATGACCGGCAGCGCCCCGAACGCGACCAGGTACGGCAGCGGCGAGAGCAGGGTGAACTTCAGCCGGACGTTGTATGCCCAGCCGGCCGCGACGGCGACCAGGTGCACCAGCCCGGGCAGCCAGCCCAGTGCCAGCGACAGCGGCACGGTCAGCAGCACCGCGATCGCGCAGGCGGTCCGCAGTTCGCTCGCAGCCAGCTCGCCCGCCGCCATCGGCTTGTCGAGGCGCCCGGCGGCGACATCACGGCCGCGGTCGATCAGATCGTTCGACCAGCCGATCGACAGTTGGCCGGTGAGCACCGCCAGCGCCCCGAGCAGGCAGGTTCCCGCGGGATTGCCGGCGCCGGCGAGGAGCACCGTGCTCAGCGTGGTGACGGCGACGGTCGGCTGCGGGTGGCAGGCCGTGGCCAGGTTCGTGGCCAGGCGCAGCAGCGGCATCCTGGCAAGGATAGGCGCTGGCCGACATACGCTGGGTCGATGACGACCATCGCCGCCGCGCGGGGAGTGCTGGCAGAGCATCGCTACGCGCAGGAGGAGCTGACCGATGCTTTCGCGCGGGCCTGCGCGAGCACCGACCGGGAGACGGCGCTGATGCGGAGATTCCACCGCAGCGCCAAGGTGAAAACCCGTTACCTGACGCTGCCGGTGGAGCAGACCTGCCAGCTGGCCGACTTCGGCGCCAAGAACGACACCTTCATCCGCGAGGGCACCCGACTAGGCGCGGCCGCGCTCACCGGCGCGCTGGAGGAGGCCGGGGTCGCGCCGGACGAGGTCGACCTGATCCTCTTCACCTCGGTCACCGGCCTGGCCGCGCCGTCGCTGGACGCCCGGATCGCCGCCCAGGTGGGTTTGCGCCCGGACGTGAAGCGGATTCCGATGTTCGGACTGGGCTGCGTGGCCGGCGCGTCCGGCATCGCCCGGCTGCACGACTACCTGCTCGGCCATCCGGAGCAGGTCGCGGTGCTGGTGTCGGTGGAGCTGTGCACGCTGACCGTCCAGCCGGCCGACCGGTCGGTGGCGAACCTGGTGGCCAGCGGCCTGTTCGGCGACGGCGCGGCCGCGGTGGTGGCGCTGGGCGCGGGCCGGGCCGGCCGGCTGCCGGGCCCGGTGGTGGTCGACTCGCGCCCCCACCTCTACCCGGACACCGAGCGAACGATGGGCTGGGATATCGGCAGTTCCGGGCTGTCCATCGTGCTGGATGCCGAGGTGCCGGTGCTGGTCGAGCGGTACCTGCGCCAGGACGTGCAGGCGCTGCTGGACGCCCACTCGCTGGCGCTGGCCGACGTGACCGGATGGGTGTGCCACCCCGGCGGCCCGAAGGTCATCGAGGCGATCAGCGGCACGCTCGACCTGCCCCCCGAGGCGCTGGAGATCACCTGGCGCTCGCTGGCCGAGGTGGGCAACCTGTCGTCGGCCTCGGTGCTGCACGTGCTGGCCGACACGATGGCCAAGCGCAGCTTCGAGCCGGGCAGCCCGGGGGTGCTGATGGCGATGGGCCCGGGTTTCTGCAGCGAACTCGTCCTGCTGCGCTGGTGAGCGTGCTCGGCTACACGCTGCTGGTGCTCGCGGTCGGCCTGGAGCGGCTGGCCGAACTGGCCGTCTCGCAGCGCAACCTGGCCTGGAGCCGGGCGCGCGGGGGCGTCGAGTCCGGTGCCGGGCACTACCCGGCGATGGTGGTGCTGCACACCGGGTTGCTGGCCGGCTGCCTGGCCGAGGTCTGGCTCGGCCACCGCCCGTTCGTGCCGGCGCTCGGCTGGCCGATGTTGGCGGTCGTGCTGCTGGCGCAGGGCTTGCGCTGGTGGTGCATCGGCACCCTCGGGCACCAGTGGAACACCCGGGTGGTGATCGTGCCGGGCGCCGGGCGGGTGCGGGGCGGCCCGTACCGGTGGCTGCCGCACCCGAACTACCTTGCCGTCGTTGCCGAAGGTGTCGCGCTGCCGCTGGTGCACACCGCCTGGCTGACCGCGCTCGCCTTCACCGCGCTCAACGCCTGGCTGCTCGCGGTGCGGATCCGGGTGGAGGACCGCGCGCTGGCGGCGCTGGCGGCTCCGTGATCGACGTGCTGGTGGTCGGGGGCGGCCCGGTCGGCCTGGCGTCCGCGCTGTTCCTCGACCGCGCCGGGCTGTCGGTGACGGTGCTCGAGCAGCGGGCCGGCCCGATCGACAAGGCCTGCGGCGAGGGGCTGCTGCCGCCGGCGGTCCGGACGCTGGCCGGGCTGGATGTGCGACCGGCCGGCTGGGCGCTCGGCGGCATCCGCTACCTGGACGGCGGTCACCGGGTGGACGCCCGGTTCCGGACCGGGCCCGGGCTCGGGGTGCGCCGGACGGAGCTGCAGTCGGCGCTGGGTCGGGCCGTCCGGGCAAGGGGAATCCCGATCGAGCAGGTACGGGCCGGCGCCCTGGAGCAGGACGCGGCGTCGGTACGGGTGGCCGGCCTGACCGCGCGGTACCTGGTCGCCGCGGACGGCCTGCACTCCGGCATCCGCCGCCGGCTGGGGTTGCAGCGGGCCAGCCGGCGGCGGCCACGCTGGGGCCAGCGCCGGCACGTCGGCGTGGCCCCGTGGACCGACCTGGTCGAGGTGCACTGGTCCACGCAGGCCGAGGCGTACGTGACGCCCACCGGGCCGGAGCAGGTCGGGGTGGCGATCCTGTCGGCCAGCCGGGTGCCGTTCTCCCAGGCATTGCAATCCTTTCCCGCGCTGGCGCAGCGGTTGGGCGGGCTGCCGCACGGGCCGGTGCTCGGCGCCGGGCCGCTGCGGCAGCGGGTCGGCCGCCGGGTGGCCGGGCGCGTCCTGCTGGCCGGCGACGCGGCCGGCTACGTCGACGCGCTGACCGGCGAGGGGCTCTCGATCGGCTTGGTCACCGCGGCGCGGCTGGCCGGCTGCCTGGCGGCGGACCGGCCGGCCGACTACGAGCGGGCCTGGCGGCAGGCCACCCGGCGCTACCGGCTGCTGACCGAGGGGCTGGTCGCGCTGGCCGGCAACCGGGTGAGCCGGCCGCTGATCGTGCCGGCCGCGGCCCGGCTGCCCGGCGCGTTCGCCGCGATCGTCAACCAGCTTGCCGGGGAGCCCGGACCGCCCAGAGGATGACGCCGGCCGCGGTGAGCGCCAGCCCGGGCAGGCCGAGCGCGCGTGCGACGTGCCGCCGGTGGGCGACGGCGTCCTGGGGGAGCGGCACGCCGGCGGCTCGCAGGTCGGCCTCGGTCGGGTGCGGGGGCAGCGGGACGAACGTCGTCCAGCCGAACCCCGCGTAGTGCGGGCGCAGCGCCGAGCCGGTCACCCCGTCGGCGCGCAACGGCCAGAGCAGCACGACGACCGCGGCCAGGAACAGCGCGAGCCCCGCCGCCAGCGTCACGCGGATGACGGTTCGCATGGTCGGTCCTCCGCTCGGGCTGCGCGACCCTGCTCGGGCTCGGCGACAGTGTAGGCAGGGCGGAACGCAGAACCGACGCGAATCGGAATCGGCACCGGCCCTCTGCCGCCGGGCCCGGGACCGGTTGGGATGATGGCTCGGCAGGCGCACCGGGGAGGATCAGGAATGACCGAGCAGCAGCAGACCGATCTCGACGAGTGGCTGATCCGGGTCCGGCCGGGGGACGCTCCGATGACCGTCGAGCAGGCCCGGCAGCGGAGCCGGGAGTTGAACGCGCTCGCGCTGGCCCAGCTCGACCCGAAGCTGACGCCGGCCAGCCAGGCGGACAGCGGCATCGACTCGCCGCACGGCCCGCTGCCGATCCGGGTGCTGCGCCCCGCCGAGGACGCCGCGCCCCGGCCCACCGTGGTCTACTTCCACGGCGGCGGCTGGGTGGCCGGCGACCTCGACACCCACCTCGGCCACGCCCGCCGGATCAGCGTCCAGGCCGGCGCGGTGGTGGTGATGGTCGGTTACCGGCTGGCGCCGGAGCACCGGTTCCCGGCCGCGTTCGAGGACGCGGTGTTCGGCACCGAATGGGTGGCTGCCAACCTTGCCGGGCTCGGGGGCTCCGACACGCTGATCGTCGCCGGTGACAGCGCCGGTGGCCAGCTCGCCGCCTCGGTGGCGCTGGCCCGCCGGGACGCCGGCCAGCCGCTGGCCGCCCAGCTGCTGCTCTACCCGGTGACCGACGTGGCCGGCCGCTACACCGATTCCGACGTCAACACCGGCTACATGTCGCGCGGCCAGGCCCATCAGCGGTTCGGCCTGACGCTGGAGGGGATGACCGCGTTCGCCCACCACTACGTCGGCGCGGCGGACTCGGCCGACTGGCGGGTGTCCCCGATGCGCGCGGCGGACTTCACCGGGGTGGCACCGGCCGTCATCCACACCTCCACGCTGGACGTGCTGCGCACCGAGGGCAATTTCTACGCCGACCGGCTGCGCGAGGCCGGGGTCGAGGTGATCGCGCGGGAGTTCCCGTCGCTGAACCACTCCTACTTCGGCCTCGGCGGGGTGTCCGCGGTGGCCGACGCCGCGGCCGCCCAGGCCGCCGAGGACCTGCACGAGATCCTGCGCCGGGCCCGCTGATGCGCGCGCTGCTCACCTCGTCCGGGGTCACCAACGGCAGCATCCGGGACGCGCTGGTCGAGCTGCTGGGCAAGCCGATCGAGGAGTCGAACGCCCTGTTCGTCCCGACCGCCGTCTACCCGTTCCCGGGCGGTCCCGGCTTCGCCTGGCGCGCGCTCGCCGGCGAGGGTGCCCCGCAGCTGGCCGGATTGGGCTGGAGATCGCTGGGGATCCTGGAGCTGACCGCGCTGCCGAGCATCGACCGGGACGCCTGGCTGCCCTCGGTCCGCGACGCCGACGCGCTGCTGGTCTGGGGCGGTGACCCGCT
>Ga0335073_10000777_pt1 | contig 41807 bp, 27 predicted proteins | sample Lox_Sample_22_FD_207093 | JGI IMG/M metagenome (GOLD analysis project Ga0335073, IMG submission 207093) | Soil microbial communities from Loxahatchee National Wildlife Refuge, Florida, United States - Lox_Sample_2.2 | ecosystem: Environmental > Terrestrial > Soil > Wetlands | place: USA...
CAGCTTTAAAGTGTTCAAGACCAAGGATCCCGCGGAGATTGACTGGGCGGGCGTTGGGGCGGAGATTGTGGTCGAGTCGACCGGCCTATTCACGAAGGGTCCCGACGCGAAGAAGCACCTGCGCGGCCCGGTCAAGAAAGTGCTGATCACCGCCCCCTCGGAGGGGCCGGACGCTACCTTCGTGCTGGGGGTAAACGAAAAAAGCTATGACCCGGCGAAGCACAATGTCGTCTCCAACGCTTCCTGCACGACGAACTGCCTCGCGCCGGTGGCGAAGGTGCTGCAGGATACTTTTGGCATTCAAAGCGGGACGATGACCACGATTCACTCCTATACGAACGATCAGCGTCTCTTGGATTTGCCGCACAAAGACCTCCGCCGAGCGCGCGCCGCTGCGTTGAACATGATTCCCAGTTCGACCGGCGCGGCGAAGGCACTGCATCTAGTCGTTCCGGAGCTTAAGGGAAAGCTGGACGGGTACGCCATGCGCGTACCGACGCCCAACGTCAGCGTGGTGGACTTGACGGTGTTCGTGGATAAGCCGGCGACGAAAGAAGCCGTGAACGCAGCGCTAAAAGCAGCAGCCAACGGGCCCATGAAGGGCATCCTTGGTTACACCGAAGAAGAGTTGGTCTCCTCGGACTTCAAAGGCAATTCGAACTCCTCGATCGTGGACGCCGGCTACACGAAAGTCGTGGGGGACCGTTGCGTCAAAGTGCTGGCCTGGTACGACAACGAGTGGGGGTACTCCTGCCGTTGCCGCGATCTGATCAAACTGATGGCGTCAAAATTCTAGCCAGGTGGGATGGGCACTCTCGCCCCTTTCCTTCCGCAATCTCGAAACTAACCCGTACTAAAGAGTTGCAAAATCATGAACAAACTGACGATTAACGACCTCGATCTAAGCGGCAAGCGCGTCTTCATCCGCGTGGATTTCAACGTGCCCTTGAAGGATGGCGTGGTCACCGACGAGACGCGCATCCGCGAAACCCTGCCGACCCTCAACCTGGCAATCCAAAAGGGCGCGCGGCTGATTCTTGCGTCGCACCTGGGCCGGCCCAAAGGCGGCCCGGACCCGAAATATTCTTTGCTGCCGGTGGCGAAGAAGCTTGAATCCATGATTGGCAAAACGGTCCGATTTGCTTCCGATTGCGCGGGACCCGTGCCCGAATCCAAGAGCAGAACGTTGGCGGACGGCGACATCCTGGTCCTCGAGAACGTGCGCTTTCATCCCGAGGAAGAAAAAAACGACGAAGGATTCTCCCGGCAGCTCGCGGCGCTTTGCGACGGTATTTTTATTTGCGATGCCTTCGGCTCGGCGCACCGCGCGCACGCTTCCGTAGTCGGCATTACCCGCTTCGTCGAGCAGTCCGCTGCGGGCTTGCTCATGGAAAAAGAGCTGAACTATCTCGGCAAGGCGCTCACTAACCCCACGCGGCCGTTTGTGGCGATTCTGGGCGGAGCTAAGGTCAGCGACAAAATCGAGGTCGTCGAAAATCTCATGAAGATCGCCGATTCGATGTTGATCGGCGGCGGCATGGCGTACACCTTTTTCAAGGCGCAGGGCCTGCCGATCGGCAAGTCTTTGGTGGAAGAGGACAAGCTGGATTTGGCGCGGAAAATTCTGGCCGATGCCAAAGCCAGGAATTTCCGCTTGCTGCTTCCGGTGGATCATGTGATTGCGCCGGAATTCAAAGCCGACGCTCCCGCGACTACCGTCGAAATTGCCGCCACTCCGGCGGATCAAATGGGCCTGGACATCGGCCCCAAGACGGCTTCGGCATTTGCCTCCGAAATCATGCGAGCGAAGACCATCGTCTGGAATGGACCGATGGGCGTGTTTGAAATGCCGGCATTTGCTAAAGGCACTCTGGAGGTGGCGCGCGCAGTCGCAGGGGCCACCGCGAATGGGGCGACGTCTGTCGTCGGCGGCGGGGACTCGGTCGCCGCGGTGCATCAAGCCGGAGTTGCGGGCAAGATCTCGCACATCTCGACGGGCGGCGGCGCATCGCTGGAGTTTTTGGCCGGCGCCAAGCTGCCCGGCGTCGAGGCACTGACTAACAAAGCGAACCCGGAAGATGTAAGTGTCAAGATGGCCCAAGCGCGGCGACGCCGCGTGATCGCGGGCAATTGGAAGATGTTCAAAACCCAGCTGGAGACGGAAGTGTTCTTCGGGGACTTTGTGAATTTGGTGAAGGGCATCACGCAATGCGACGTCGTTGTCGCGCCGCCCTACACTGCGATTCACACTGCAGTGGGGGCAGCCCAAGGTTCGCAAATTGCGATTGGTGCGCAGGACGTTAGCTGGGAAAAGGAAGGGGCGTTTACTGGGGAGGTTTCGGCGAAGATGTTGGTCGAAGCCGGCTGCCGTTATGTAATTATCGGTCACTCAGAGCGACGCCAATACTTCGGCGAAACCGACGAGACCGTGGCCAAGAAAACCAAAGCCGCGCTCGCTTCGGGACTCACGCCAATCGTTTGTATCGGCGAAACCCTCGAACACCGGGAAACCGGCGCGCAAGAGCACATTTGCCGGAGCCAGTTTCTGGCCGGGCTCGGTTCGTTGACCGAAGAGGAGTTCTCCCGTATCCTGATAGCCTACGAGCCAGTATGGGCAATTGGCACCGGCAAGACCGCCACGCCGGAAATTGTCGCCGAAGCTCACCGCTTCATACGTGGCTGCGCCGCTGAGAAATACTCACCGGAACAAGCTTCGAAGTTGCGGATTTTGTATGGCGGCAGCGTCAAACCTGAAAATATCCAGGGATTGCTGGCGGAAGAAGAACTGGACGGTGCGCTCGTCGGCGGCGCCAGCCTTGATCCCAAGGCGTTTGCGGACATCGTGCGAGACTGCGCGGGGAGATAGAAATGCCAGGTTGGATGAAGTGGACACTAGCATTGTTGATCGGATTGCTGATCATCGTCGTCGGTTTTCGTTGGGCCGGCTGGTTGCTCACAAGTTTCTTCGTGATCAATTGCTTGGTGCTTATGGTGGTAGTGCTGTTGCAGAGCGGTAAGGCCGCGGACCTGGCGGGCGCGTTTGGCGGCGCAGGTAGCCAGACGGCGTTTGGGCCGCGGGGTGCCGCCACGATTTTGTCGCAGGCTACTACCTGGTGCGCGATCATGTTCATGGTTTGCGCGTTCGCGTTGGTGGTGCGCGTGGATAAGGGCGTCGAATCCAATGGTTCCGTGCTGCAACAGACTTCGCGTCCTGCACCTAAGAAGGCGCCGACCGGCACTCCTGCAACGAACCCCTCTGCGCCAAATCCGGCGCCGGCATCGCCGATTCAGTCGCCGCAACCGAATCCCCCGGCATCCAGCAGCACGCCAAGTCCGAAACCGCCGGCGTCGCAGCCAGCGCCGAAAAAATAGCAGAAGCTTCGTCGCGCCGCGGAGATCCGGCACCTGAAATTGGCACGATGCTTTGGTTGTTTTTTCCGTAACCGACGGTGATGCGCCAACCGTGAGCGGTGCATACCACGGGGAGTTTCTGTTACATTGGACCGTTGTTGCACAGCGGAGAGGTGGCCGAGCGGTTTAAGGCGCACGCTTGGAAAGCGTGTGTAGGTTAACCCCTACCGTGGGTTCGAATCCCACCCTCTCCGCCATTCCTTTTGTTTTTTGCACTTCACCACGACGAGGTTGGCCTAAGGCAAATAGCCGCGAGCATCTGTTGCAAGGCTCTCTCACAGACTCACTGAGCAAGGCCGTGCCATCGCGAAGCACACGGAAGCCTCACTACTCTCTCCTGAGATGACTGCAAGCCAAATGTCCTGCGCCTTTTCTTGCCTCGGTTTCGCTTCTTCACACCTAGCTCTCTAGAGCGTCGACAATAGTGATTGTGATTCGCCTGCACTGGAAGTTCTTACAGTCGCGATTTGTGGTGACGAAGGTTATTTTGAGGGACGCGATCGCAAAAACGCAGGCTCGCTAGAGCAGTGAAGAATGCAAAGAGGCTTCGACGGATAGGCATGATTTTCCAATGCTGTAAATGGCGACGTCTTCTTGTGGGTTCACTTTTGGCTACTCTAACGATTTTGTGGGTTTTGGAGCCCCCGGGGTTGGCTCAATCGCAGAAGTCTCCGCCTGCGAGACAGGAGCCTCGCTGGCCCAAGTCATCAGAAGCGGCAGGCGCTGCAAACTGGGAACAGTTCAGCCAAAACCCGGTGGGGGCAATAAGTGGAACAATCGCGGATGAAACGGGGGCGCTCATTGAGGGCGCCCAGGTCAGGCTTTCAAGTGAAGGTCACCCCGATCAGGAAAAACTCTCAGACCACGAAGGAGCGTTCTCGTTCAGCGGTGTCGTCGCTGGCCCGTTCGAATTGGAGGTCACGTTCGGAGGGTTCACGACGCACCTAGAGTCTGGAGTCCTGCATCCGGGAGAGAACTATGATTTGCCGCGAGTCACGCTCGTTATCGCTGCTATGTCGACAAATATTCAGGTGGCGATGTCGCGGACCGAAATCGCGGAGGCCGAGCTTAAAGATCAGGAAAAGCAGCGTGTACTGGGTGCTCTGCCCAATTTTTATGTGGCGTATGACCCGGTTGCGCCACCACTCACCGCGAGACAGAAATTCAAACTTGCGTGGAAAGCTACAATCGATCCCGTCAATTTAATCGTGGCTGCAGGCATTGCGGGAATGGGGCAAACGACGAACTCGTTCGCCAAATATGGACAGGGAGCGCAGGGCTATGCGAAGCGTTTTGGTGCAGCTTATACCGACTCTGTTGCGGGTACTTTCTTGGGGGATGCAATACTTCCGTCGGTTCTCAAACAGGATCCGCGCTATTTCTATAAAGGCACCGGAACTATACGTTCGCGCTTCTTTTATGCGCTCAGTAGGGCTGTAGTTTGTAAAAATGACAACGGACAGACGCAGGCAAATTACTCCGCAATGGTGGGTGGTTTCGCGGCCGCCGGAATCTCGAATCTGTATTATCCCTCGCATCTGAACCGTGGGGTCTCGACAGTCGAGAGTGCCCTCGTCGGGATTGGTACATCGGCTGTGACCAACGTCCTGCAGGAGTTTATCTTTCGAAAGCTAACTCCACACGCTCCCAACTACACGGCGGCTCCGTGACTATGCACTCGTTACTGTGATGCCCGGACTTGAGCGCCTGCCCTGCGATTTCTTTAGAAATCTGCGTCCCGAGCTCATTGAAGCCTCTAGGGAAGATGCCTGTAACTAGTAACAGTTAAAAGCATTCCGAACGACTGATAGAAAAATGGGCGGGAGCTTTTCCCTGAACTCTAAACCCGACGATCATGGTCACCAGCGAACAGAAGGTGCGTTGGATGTTGCGCTGCTTGGTGAGTTTCGGCACAGCGATTCCAACGCTTGCGCAAACTAACTCCGCTCCAGTTATACAATCACCAGCCACACTTGAACGCAGCGCCGGCGGCGGGATCCGGAAGGGCGTATCGCTGGTGACTACGCCGGTTACGGTACTCGATCATAGCGGAGAACTCGTGTCCAATCTGGGAATCGACGATTTCGCGATAAGTGACAACGGCCTTCGCCAGAAGATTTTGCATTTCGATCTGGGCAACGGTCCGCTGTCCTTGGTGATTTTGGTCGAGAACAGTTCCAGGGTTACCGCGCTACTGCCACATATCCGGACAGCGGGAATTGTTTTCTCCGAAAACCTGGTCGGCAGCGAAGACGAAGTGGCGGTATTGAGCTTTAGCGATTCCGTGGAGAAGCTTACAGACTTCACCGCTGATCGTGGAATAGTTGAGCACGCCATCAACGAACTCAAAGAAGGGTCGCAGAACTGTAAGCTTTACGACGCGTTGGCCACGGTTGTGCAAATGCTAAGCTATCGGCACGCGGCGCAGGCTGCACCCGAGTTTCCCGAGAGGCGCCGGATCATCCTAGTTGTTTCAGAAGCTACTGACGTGGGAAGTGAAGAGCATCTGGAGAGAGTCTTGCATCGCGCCCAGCTTTCCAATGTAACGATTTATTCCATTGGACTATCCTCAACTCTGGCTGAAATAAAATCACAGCCCAAAGACTTGCGGCCTCAAGTTGTCCCACAAGGAATCATGCCGCAGCCTGGACCCCCAGGTATCATGCAAACTCCGAATACGGAGGACTTGAAGTGGGGTTACGGGAACGTTCTGAGAGCATTGGAGTGGGCAGGGAAGAACCTGAAAGGCGAATTTGTGGGACATGCGCTCGAAACCCTTACTGCCGGCACGGGCGGACAGCATATTGCCACTTCGAATCGGCAACTGCTGGAAAGAGCAATTGGCGAGGTCGGCGGCGAGCTGCACCTGCAATATTCCCTAACCTACGAAACGAGCGAGAACGTGCCAGGGTTTCATCGGACGGCAGTCCATGTGAGCCGTAAAAATCTGAAAGTGCGGCAGCGCCCCGGATATTACGTTTCGCCATAAGAAAACCAGTCACCTTGCTGCGCATCCTGATACCGCACGCATCGGCGCGTCATTGTTGCACGTCAGCCAAGCATCGCTCGTCAGGATCACTCTTTCCTTTTGCCTCGTCCCAACAGGTCTCACTTCTCGGCTCCTAGGCCAAGACGGCTGCGGGCACTGGTGTGCGAGTGGCGAGTCCGAACGAGTCACGGTCTACAATCCGACCCACGTCAGGTGCTTCGTGGTCTTGGTCAGACTGCATACGATTGAAATCTCGACCAACGCCGATTTTGGCTTGGTGCTGGAGGATCTAGTATTGTTAGCGGCGGCCGATAAACTGGCAGCACGCCTTACAAAAAGCCCACAGTTCTCATTCTCGAGCCCGCACCGTTCCTCAGGTCTTCGATCTGTTTACAGGCGATGCTTTATCCAGTGTGGAGATTAGAGTCGCGGCGCTTGGTGGCGCCGCCACAGCGCCACCCATCACGACCTTTGTCGCCTGTATTTCCTGGCCGTAGAGATTCTTGTTCGCATCGTTGTCTGGCCGAAGCGTAGATCCCGCCAGAGAAATGCCAGCGAACACTCCGCGGGCTCGCGAGTAGGTCAGGATTTCGGCCCTCATGGTCACGTCGGTGTCCGCTGCCGCCGTGCGTCCTACGGGTCCCGCTGCCGCGGAGGCATCCCCGCCGAGCTTGACCTTGCTGCTTAGGATGGCGGAAGCAGATCGCGAGTTCATGAGCAGCAATACGAAATCAGTTGCCTCTCCACCTAGTTGCAAGCCGACGCTGCCACCTTCCAAAGCCATCATTGTTGGGGCTCCCCACTTTCCCTTGAAATCTTTTCCGCCCCGGCAAGTCATGACGCCTCGTCCGTAGCTGCCGCCAATGCCTATCGCAAATTTAACGACGGAAGGTAGCACCACGACGCAGTCCGCTTTGTCCAGCACGCTTTGCGGGATACTGTCTGGCGCATTCAGGATTTCTTTCACGACCCTGCCGGCATTCTCAACGCGGTCCTGCTCCTTCTTCTGTGCGGCGACAGGGAACGCAATGCCTATGGCCAGGACAGCTACGATCCATCTCGTCTTCATGCTGCCTCCTTCAATTTCCGCAACTTGGCAAGCCTCGATGCAATCAAGCGCCACACGACAGCCAACGCGCGTCGCGAGCGCCGCCTTCGGAAGATGCTTCTATAAAACAGATAAAGAACCATCGGTAACTGTCAAATTAGACAGCCCTGTCGAAAAAGGTCTGGGTGTCGCCCATTTCCTGGCTGCTCTTTCTAACAGGAACGCCGAGTGTGTTGGTCTCCAGGTCGCCCGCGTATCGATTGGCACCGTAGATTGTGGAGCGTCCATGCGTTAACTGTCGCTACAGAGAACTCAAAAGGATCTGCGAAGGGCTCCGAAAACACTTCGCGCCTATGTTCCGCGCGTCCCGTTCAAGTAAGGACGTGACCATAGTCCGCCTGTCACGTTTAGCAGTGTGCGCCGCGATTCGATATTTTCTAGAGTCAGGTTGTTGCGTTAGTTTTATGGCCCAACTCATCCTCGCCCGCGCCGGCCAGAAGGCACCACTTTTTTTTACCGTCTGTCTGCGAGCAAGCCGCAGTAATCGCCCTGCGTATGCCGGCTGGTTTTGTGAGATGACCCAGTCCAGAAACGCGCCAGGAGGAAACTGATGCAAGACCTCACGCAGAGCGGAAGCCGTCCATCCGGAATAGCGTACTTGGAAACAAATGAGCAGCGGCGGTTGAACGATGCTCGCGAAAAAGGAGTTCCTTGGAAAAAATGGGGACCATACCTTAGCGAAAGGCAATGGGGCACGGTGCGGGAAGACTACAGTCGCGACGGGAATGCCTGGAATTACTTCAACCATGACCAGGCACGTTCGCGCGCTTACCGCTGGGGGGAAGATGGCATCGCTGGGATTTCCGACGACAAGCAACAACTCTGTTTCGCCATTGCTCTCTGGAATGATCGCGACCCAATCCTAAAAGAGCGTTTGTTCGGTCTGACGAACAGTGAAGGCAATCACGGCGAAGACGTGAAGGAATATTATTTTTACCTCGACAGCACTCCAACCCACTCCTACATGAAATACCTCTACAAATATCCGCAGTGTGAGTTCCCTTACCGCGATCTCGTGGAAACGAACCAGCGCCGGTCACGCGAAGACCTGGAATATGAACTCCTCGACACTGGAGCTTTTGATGCGGGCCGCTATTTCGATGTCTTTGTCGAATATGCGAAGGCGGACCCAGAAGACGTGTTGATTCGGATCACTGTTCACAATCGCGGCTCTGAGCCGGCCGAAGTTCATCTCCTTCCTACATTGTGGTTTCGCAATACGTGGTCCTGGGAGGATGGAGCGACGAAGCCTTCTTTGCGTCAGGTAGACCAAGGAACGATCAAGGCATCCCACAGTGACCTGGGAGATTGGATGCTCGATTGTGAAGGGCATCCGGACCTGCTGTTTACGGAGAATGAGTCGAACGTCAACCGCTTATGGGGCCAGCCCAATTCCTCCCCATATGTGAAAGACGCTTTTCATGAGTACGTTATTCGAGGCAACCGAGAGTGTATAAATCCATCCCGTGTAGGTACAAAAGCTGCGGCGCACTATCGTCTGGAAATTCCCGGCAAGGACAGGAAGGTTTTGCAGCTGCGCCTGAGCGCCCGACCTTCAGCGAAGCCATTCGGAAACTTTGACAGCGTATTCACTGCTCGCTCAGTCGAGGCGGATGAATTCTACGATCGCGTCACGCCGGCCGCGCTGACCGAGGATCAACGCCGGATACACCGGCAAGCTCTCGCGGGGATGCTCTGGAGCAAGCAATACTACTATTTCGATCTGGACCGCTGGCTCACCGAACACGAAGCGCATCCGTTGATGGGCGAGGCTAACCCCAACGTGCGCAACAGCGAGTGGTTCCACATGCTGAATAGTGACATCATTTCGATGCCCGACAAGTGGGAATATCCGTGGTACGCGGCATGGGACCTGGCGTTTCACACACTGGCACTGTCTCTCGTCGATTTTGATTTCGCTAAGGACCAACTCCTGCTCATGCTGCGCAACTTGTATGCTCATCCTAATGGGCAGATTCCCGCGTATGAGTGGAACTTCAGTGATGTGAACCCTCCCGTTCATGCCTGGGCGACGCTTTTTCTATACAACATCGAGAAGGAGTTAGGTCGATCAGACCTTCGTTTTTTGGAGCGGTCCTTCCAGGGCCTAATGCAGAACTTCAACTGGTGGATAAACCGCAAAGATCCTGAAGGTAAGAATGTCTTTGCCGGTGGCTTTCTCGGATTGGACAACATAGGAGTGTTTGATCGCAGCGCGCCGCTTCCCACCGGCGGCCACCTGGACCAAGCCGATGGCACAGCGTGGATGGCGTTCTATTGTCAGTGCATGCTGGAAATTGCGCTAATCCTGGTGGAGTACGATCCAGTTTACGAGGAGGTCGCCTTCCGTTTTCTCGAGCATTTCCTGTGGATTGCCTATGCCATGGATCGGATTGGGGGAAACCACGAGAACATGTGGGACGACGAGGACGGATTCTTCTATGACGTTCTGCGTCTCCCGGACGGACAGACCATGCGGCTAAAGGTCCGGTCGATGGTGGGTTTGCTGCCACTATGCGCGTCGACCGTACTGGAGCCCACGGGCATTGTGGCGAGGAATCCACGATTGAAAAGTTTGGTCGAAACCTTCAAGAAGAGACATCCCGAAGTCTTAAAACATATCGCTCCTGCCGACGAAAGCTTCGTTGGTGTTGGTGGACGCCGATTGATGTCGGTTTGCAATAGACATAAAATCGAGCGAATCTTGCGGTGCATGCTCGATGAGAACGAATTCTTCGGTCCCTACGGAATACGCTCCCTCTCCAAATTCCATCTGGAGCATCCGTTTGTATTCCATCTGGATGGGCACGAATACAAAGTTCAGTATCTCCCCGCTGAGTCCAATACAGGCATGTTCGGAGGTAATTCCAATTGGCGTGGACCTGTTTGGATGCCAGTGAATCTCTTGCTGCTCCGGGCGTTACTGAATCTCTATCAGTTCTACGGCGAGGAGCTCAAGGTCGAATGTCCGACGGGTTCTGGAAAATACATGACCCTGTATGAGGTCGCCAGTGAACTTGGCCGTAGACTATCGAGCATCTTCTTGCGTGATGCAGAGGGCCAGCGTCCGGTGTACGGAGGAACCAGGACGTTTCAGGAAGATCCGCATTGGAGGGATTGCATTCTGTTCTATGAGTATTTCCACGGAGAGAATGGCGCCGGTCTGGGAGCGAGTCACCAGACTGGGTGGACCGGAGCGATTGCTCGCGTACTTGATGTTTTCGCTCGTGGGAGCGCGACCGATTGGCTCCGTGTTTCAAAGGCTGATCTCGCGGCCCGCATGACTCGCGCACAGGTTGCAGGACGCTAGCCCAAGTTCTTGCGGAGCAGTATTCCGGACTCATTAGTCGGATGCGGACGCTCCCGCAGCCTTCGCCCTAGGATGAAGAGGCACACGCGCGCGAATCGTAGTTCCATGCTGCAACTGCGAGTCAATTGAGAGTTCGCCATCGACGAGCTTCATCCGTTCCTTCATGCTCGCCAGACCCAACCCGCTCCCTTTAATCGCCTCTTCGGGCTCGAAGCCAACGCCCGAATCCTGCACCGTCAGTTCGATCTCATTCGTCCTACCCGTGAGTGATACTTGGAAATGCCGTAAACCGCTATGTTTCACTGCGTTTTGCAAGGCCTCCTGCAAAATACGGTATAAAGTAAGCGAAATATCGTCGCCCAGGCTTCTCGGAATATTCTCTGACCGGAAATCGATCTCGACATTGTGGCGCCGCGAAAGCTCCTTGCAAAAGCTCGACGCCGCTGCGGTCAAGCCCAGAAGTTCCAGTTTTGGAGAGTGCAGCCGGTGAGACAGGGCTTGAATATCTTTCCCAATCTCCCCGAGCTGCTCGTTTGCCGCAACGAGCTGTTGTTCCACTAAACCGGCTCCTGAAAGTTCCTTCTTCAGCCCGTCCAGCGTCACCGCCAATAGAGAAACGCGTTGATTGATGTCGTCGTGGAGTTCTCGGGCGAGTCGCGAGCGTTCCTGCTCCTGTGCCTGGATTAATCTCTGACTTACTTTGGACAGTGCTTCTTCGGCCTGTTTGCGCTGCGTAATGTCGCGGACGATGCCCGCCACACCCACCACGCTTCCGTTGGAGTCCCGAATGGGGGAAAGACTCATGGAGACGTCAATCTTCTCCCCATCTTTCCTAATACGTGTCGTCTCAACGTTGTCGAGGCGTTCTCCAGCCTTCAGCTTTGCAACGATCCGGATCTGCTCGTCTCGTAGTTCCGGAGGAGCAAGAATGCCAATATGCTGTCCTACTGCTTCAGCCTCGGTGTAGCCGTAAATGCGTTCCGCCGCTGGGTTCCAAGTCAGAATGATGCCGTCGAGGGTTTTAGAAACGATGGCATCTTGCGACGATTCAATGATGGCAGCGTCGCGTGATAGGGCTTCCTCGGCAAATTTGCGGCCGGTGATGTCCATCGCAGTCCCGAGCATGCGTTCGGCTTCGCCGTTGGCGTTGTAAAAAAAACGCGCCCGCGCCCCCAGCCAGTGCACACTTCCCTCCGGCCAGACCAGGCGAAACTCAACTTCGAGCTCCGCGTGTTCTTCCATCCCTCTCTTGACCGTTTCTTGCAGCCAGTTGCGATCCGCAGGATGCACACGCTCCCAAAATTCCTGAACGGACTCGGAATCGACCTCAGGTCTGATTCCGAGAACTCGCTTCTGGCCAAACCACAGGTTCTTTCCGCTCTTGATGTCCCATTCCAAACCCGCGATTCCGCCGGCCTCCATGGTCAGTCGGAGCCGTTCATTGGTTTCCGAGAGTGCTCGTTTGGCTAGCCGGCGGGCGGTTATATCCTCCACCATGGCCAGAGCTCCCTCGAACTCGTCATTCTCTGTGTAGAACGGGGTTGCTGATAGCTGGACCCATAATTCCGAACCGTCTTTTCGGCGCTGCCGCTCCTCGGTTCGCTCACGCCATCCGTGCCGCCGGCGGTTCAGAGCTTCCTTCTTGCATTCCAGGTCCTCTGGGAAATAAAAGTCGAAGACGCTCCGCCCAAGCATTTCATCTGGCTGGTACCCGAGCATCTCCGCGAATTGGCGATTCACATAAGAAACGTGAAGCGTCGCATCGATGAGTCCGACTCCCTCATTGGTCGTCTCAAAAATTCTGCGATAGCGCTGCTCGCTCTCGCGAATGGCTTGTTCCGTTCGTTTCCGGGCAGTGATATCAACGATGACTGCAACCCATCCGTTCGCTGCACCGTCGGCAGCAAATGTGGGAGTAAAAGTAGCTGAGATCCACCGAGGTTCGCCGCGGTTGTAGTTTACCTCGCGCTCGTAATTCACCGTCTCGCCAGCAAGCACTCGCTCGAAATAGGGCCGTACCACTTCAAATGCTTCGGCGCCCACTATTTCCAAGATGGCGTGGCCAACAATTTCATCCACCCGTCGCTGCAGCAAATCCGCATACCCTCGATTGACCCACATATACCGCAAATCACGGCTGCAGCGAGCGGCGGCGGCCGCCATTTCTTTCGTTACCAATTCCAGATCTTGCTGCGCCTGGAGCAGCGCTTCCTCCGCTCCCTTTTTCTCGGTAATGTCCTCGACCATCGCGATAACGAGTGGCGGCGTAGAGTCTCTTAATAGGGAAATACTCAAACGGCCCCAGACGAGAGAGCCGTCTCGCCGAAAATATCGCTTGTCTAGGCGATACTGATGGATTGCGCCCGTTCTTAGCTGCTCGAAGAGTACCAGATCCTTCTCGGCGTCTTCGGGGGGAGAAAAGTCGACACAGTGTTTACGCAGGAGTTCCTCTTCGCTGAATCCGAGCATCGAGCAAAGAGCTGGATTGACGAAAAGGGGACGTCCGTCAAGGTCTTCCAACGCAATTCCGATGGGGCTAGCCCTAAATGCGTTGTAAAAGACCTGAGCATCGCGCTGCACAGGATCTTCGCCTTTTCTTTGCATTCAACCAGACTCGGTACGGTAGCGTATAGCATCAGAACTGCCATAACTGCAACTAGCATTTATTGGTATTTGATAATCGTAAAAGTCACTGCTAGGCGTGGCTCCGGCAATTAGCTCGACTCTGAGAGCCTAGCGCCCGTCGGGGCCGGCAACGTCGAGCTCGCGACTGATGAACCGCTCACCTCTGAGAACTGCTTCGATGGCGACCGGTAAGTCACTCTGGGCGCTCGGTTTATGAACGTAGCCCGCGCCCAAGCGAAGAGCTTCCCTCACGATGTCAGGGTCCGCTAGGGCGCTGACAAAGAGGATTCGCGTCGCGGGAGTCAGCGTGCGAACTCGCCTCGCTACTTCAATTCCGTTGAGGTTCGGCAGGCCGATATCCAGGAGAATCAAATCTGGTCGCAGTTCTTGCGCCTTTTGGACCGCTTCCAGACCGTCCGCCGCCGTCTCGACTTGAAACTCAGGTCTTGATTTCAGCAGAGAGCAGACAAATCGCCGGAATTCCTGGGCATCTTCGACTACCAGGACCTTTAGAGTTGGCACCGCTCCTTCTTCCCATCTGACCCAACGGGCGGTCATCCTTCGATTGCGACACTTGCGTCGAACCGGACTCACTTGTCTGGCCTGTCGTCGCGGCGGAAGGCAGAGTTCTGTCTGTGCGTTACATAAAACAGTTAAAAGCGAAACCTTGAGAGACCGAGGATTGCGCGCAGGGGTGCGCAACGAATTGCTGACCTGGGCCTTTGAACCGATTTAACTAACAAAATAGAGCCATTTTCCCGTCAATGCAAGCCTCGCCGTAACCTGCACCGACCCTATACTCCGTGTAGTTGTATGCCCACAAGACGAAAACGACCACGAGCAGATTAGCTTGGCGCGAACGTATACTCTACTTAGTAAATCCCCTTGTCTAAGCCCCGAACCAGCCCCTCGGCGGAGACGTCAAAAATCGCGCAGATGCGCAGCAGAGTTGTTACTGTGATTGGGCGGCCCGCTTCAATCTGTTGCCAATGACGCGCCGAAAAACCAGAAGCGATCATGTCCTCTTGCGAATGGCCGCACTCACGTCGCAGTTCACGGACGCGTTTTCCCAAACGAAAGAAGAATGTCTGTTGGTTTGCGGCAGTTGGCGCCCGCTTTGGTCTCAGTTCCGAGCTAGGGCGAGAGAGCTTGCGCCGCGGCATGCCGCAATAGTAGGGGCGTCGGAGAAACCAGTCGTTGCTCCAGAACAATTATCGATGGCGCTCGGCATCTGATTGAGCCACAGAGCCGCGGAAGTCTTCCATTGCTGTCAACGGAGCCAGGGGACAGCTTCGCGAATACGATCGGCCCTGTAACTTTTGACAGTGCCGCCGAATCCTCCCGATTTGCTCCAATGCCCGCCACACTGGTTGTCTGGGAGGCTGTCATGTCGGCGCAGGCGCTGTTAACCCCAGCTTTGGAAGCAGCGGATTCGTGGATTGGACCGAGTTTCCCAATCCGAGTTTTGTTGTTGAGCGAGTGCAGGATCCTACGCGAGGCGTTCGGTCGCGCTCTGCAAAATCATAGGGAAATCGTATTGGTCGGTGCGCAGGAATTTTCTAGCACCACACCCGCCGATATCATCCAGTCCGTTTGCGATGTCCTGCTGATGGATCCGGTTAACATCAGCAGCTTTGATACTCGGATCCTTGACGCTCTCCAAGCTGTCTTCTTCGATTTTAGAATAGTCATAATCGATCTGCGGGCCAGTATGAATGATGTTTTGGCGACGGTCGTCGCTCTGGCGCACAGTCCGTGCGGCTTGGCTCGTGAAGCAAATTTCATCCGCCGCTGATGGAAAAGAGCTCTCCCGGCTAGCGACGTCTACCCCCTGCTCGCATCCGAGCGCCTCCAAAACCGCGCATGGAGTTGAAGTTCTGGGTACGCTGCGCGCCCTTGTTGCGCAATTGCTGCTGATTCTGCAGCTTTGGTTCTGGCCGGTTGGCGGGCTGCCAGCCACTGCCATTGTTGACTGACCAGCTGCCGCTGTCGCGATGATAGCGATACACGGTGCCGTCTTTGCCCGCAAAAACGTTGTTTTTCCCGCCGGCAATCCCTGCCTTCGTATTTGTGTTGTAGATGAACCCGCCGCGATTCGCGGCGCCCTGGCCAGTATAGATGTTGCCGACGTATCCGGCGCCACCCCCGGCGACGATTCCAGTGTTCGGGTTATATGTGGCGCCGCCGCGATATCCGTAAGTGTTCCCGGTGTAAATGTTGGTGTTGTAGCCTCTTCCCGCCAAGGTTGTGCGGCCGGTTTGCGTGTTCTGATACGCGCCCCCGCTCGCGGCACCGTAATTTCCGGTGTACGGATTTGCCCAAGCTGCGCCGGTGCGCGAATACGCTGTGTTGCCCCATACTCCGTAGACGTTGGCGATCGCGGCGCCGCCCCACGCACCCCATCCGTAGTACGGATACCAACAGCATCCGTAGTACGCCATCGGTCCCCACCAGGGGTAATACCAGGAATAGAACCACGGATCGTAGCCATAGCCGTACCCGAGGCTCCATCCGGTGTCCTCACTATAGGTAAAGCCGGCTCCGATGCCGTAAGTGTAGGGCCAGCCATACCACGCTATTGGGCTGATGTACGGCGGGTAGTACCACCCCGTTCCATACACCACGGTCATCGTGCTGGCGGAGACCACGGTTCCGTAGTAACCCGGCGTATAGCCGACGTGCACCACGTCTGGAGTAGAGTCGTAGATCCTGACGTAGGTGACGTAATTCAAGGGCGAGCTCGGAGGAATGTCATAGATCTCTTCTGGAACTGTATCGGCCACGAGCCACGGGCCGTGCGGAGACGGTCCTTTGAACCAGACTCCTGCTTCAGCGCAGTAATAACTCTCGGCGGACAGTTCAATGACTGGGGCGCTCGTGTTCTTTGCGTAGCTCATCGCTGTGCCTTCGATTGGGACAAACATCGGGTCGCCGTCGTACTGAATGGCCAGCTTGGCTTCCGAACGCGTGATAGTTGCCGTCTGCGGAATCGCGTTGGCGATCAACGCCTCTTTCGACTCCGGCGTTCCGGGCACCGAGGCCAGCACTGCGGCCTTGGGACCGGTGGCGGGAATCTTCGCAAAATCCGGGGGCATATCCGCGGTGCCCACGAAGGTCCACGGTCCCTCAAGGTTATTGGCCCTGAACCACCGGCCCGAAATAAGAACGTAATATTCGGTCCGGAGCCGGAAAATGTTGCCGCTCGTGTTGCTTACGTATTCGAGGCCAGTGGCCGCAATGTGAGTGTAATGGGGTTCGCCCTTGATCTCGAGCAACTCCGTCGGGCCAAAAGCGACCTGCACCACGGGGACTTCCACGAACTCCACTTTTCCGGCCGTCGCTTTCAGCGGAGGCTGCGCTTGCACCTGATGCTGGTCCGAGGTTTGCGCCTCGTTTTGAGTGACGATTTTATCCGCTCGTTTCATTTCATCCGAAAGTCTGTTCGCGTGCCCCCAAGGTCCTTCCAGTTGGTTGGCCTGAAGCCAGGAACCCTGCATGCGGAGATAGTAGGTTTGTTTGTCGTGGTCGTAGAGAATTATCGATCTGGTGTTGATTACGCTCTGAAGTTTTGTTCCGGGCACATCGCCTAACTGTGGCATGCCATCGACAAGAATCAGCAGAGAAGGTTTAGTGGCAATGATTATTTGAGGAGGTTCATTCTTTACGTTGACAGCCTTTACTTCTCCTCCGTCCGCTTCGAGCGCCGCCTCGAGCCGGTCAAGCGAAATCGTCTTGGTGGCGCCTGGCAGCTTTTTTTCCAAGAGTGCAGTCAGTTCGGCTTCCTTGTCCGGAGCTACCGGAAACCTTACGTTGGTGATCTTTGCTTCGTAGAGAGTTACTAGCCGGTTGATCTTATCGACTTCGGTCCGCGCTTGGAACCAAACTACTCCGTATTTCGCAGCGCCTGTTCCCATCTTCAGTTCAACGGCAGAGTACAGGTCTATGAGGTTTCCATTCCATTTATCCAGCTGAGGCTGGTACAGCGTGAAAGTGTTAGGGCCGCTGAGAATGGTGCGTGGCCAGCCGTTTTCCGGCGTGGGCGTGATTTGTGTGTGGGTATGCTTGGGCTTTGGAGTGTTCGGCAGTGACTGCTGCGCGTTAGCGATGCTAAGAAGGAGAAGACTCAGAAGGACAGCAAACGAGCAAAGGAGCGTCGCGGATGCTTCAAGCCGCTTCGATTCAACGCAGTTGTTTAGCAACGCAAATTCCGCCTGGGTTTTGTTTCCATGCCCGTGAGGCTGGGAATGCCGTGGAGCGGTGGCCATTGGTTGCCTCTTTAATCTGGATCATCCGTGGAAATCAATGCTTATGCCTTGCTTACCCGTGTGCACCCGGTTTACCGTCCAAATTAAAAGCGATTGGCCCTCCCCGGCACTGTTAGAAATTGCAGTTCGTCATTCCGCAACTAGAGTGCTCACTCCAGTGCCTCCTTCCAGCCAATCTGCGCGTGGTATTTCTCTGGCGCAATGTGTATTAAGGTGCGACGCCAATCGTTGTGTGCGTCCGATCAACGACATGGCTGCTGATTCGTATGAACATGTCGCGCGCAGCTAGCCTTTGTCCAAATCATTAGAAATCGAAGCGACGGATGGCGGCGCCTCACAGCCGGTAGTCAGACAACATGACCATGAAGGGAAGCACAGTGATCGGCAAAGTAAAATGGTTCAACGATAGAAAAGGATATGGATTTATCGGCCAGGAGGAAGGACCAGACGTTTTTGTCCACTATTCAGGGATCATAGCTGAAGGACATCGAACCTTACGCGAAGGCGACACCGTCCAGTTCGAAATTATTCAAGGGGTAAAAGGCCCACAAGCGGCCGAAGTAAACGTACTTCGCGATCGAGCGGTTTGAAATGGGCTGCCAAAAAGTCGATCGCTCGTTCTCGCAAGCGTCACACCGCACCTGAAAGTCCAAAGCCGGACCAAATACATCGAACCAATCTCCGGAGCCTAACGATCCGCGAACGTCGCGGTCTGTTAGTTCTTGCAGTACCGACTCCGCCCGCCGTCCAGCTAGCTTCGCTTTCGGGAGGCGGTTAGTCCCGTTTGGCGGCTGGTCCCGGGGACACAAAACATTCCAAACGGCCACTTCCCTGGGATCGCGCGGCAGCAAGGCTCGCATGATTTATTGTCTGGCCGATCCGATAAAGGTCCAGCGGGAGGATCGCGATGGTGTTGGGCACATGGACGGTGGCCAGACCGATCGTAGCGTGGCTGGCAGGCTGGGTGGTGCGGAGAAGAGGCGATGCCGTTTCTCTGGAATTCTTGCGCACGGTCTTTCATAGCACTCTGGGAACCTGGATCTTCACCGCGTTGGGAATCTCTCCTGCCGACAGCAAGTTACTTTCCATGCTTGCTGCATTTGTTCGTACCACACTAATTTAGTTTTGGGGCGCACGCGGAACCCAATCGGGAAGCTCGCGTTGTGGAGGCGCTTCTGATCCACGGGCCAGTCTCTTAGCTATCTCGGCCTCAACGGCTCTACGGCTCAGGTGCTACTTCATTGGAAGACGAAATCTTGCGCGAACTGCGGACTGAACAGAGGGTTCGGGGGGCACTGAAGTTAGAGGGGTGGTCAGAGGCGTGCCTCCCCGAATCCTAGTTTGTTGCCTGCGAACTTTTGTAAGTTGGAACAGCGTGTTTCGCCCACTGGTAAAAGAAACAGACTATCCGCTCGATTTGGCAGCCATCGCTCTGGCAGCGAGAGGCACTCGAACCTGAATTGTTGTTCCGCGTTGCTCCTGCGACTCGAGCAAGAATTCCCCATCGACCAATTTCACACGTTCCCGCATGCTTGTTAGACCGATGCCCGGGCCCCTCATTGCCGCTCCCGGATCAAACCCAATCCCTGCGTCCTTAACAGTGAGTTCGATGTCGTACAATCCGCCGATGAGAGATACCTCGAACCGTCGGGTTCCGCTGTGCTTCACCGCATTTTGTAGAGCTTCTTGCAGGACACGGAACAAACACAATGCAATCTCCGGAGGCAGCTTCTTCGGAACACCCTCAGAATGAAACGCGATATCGATCGTCTGGTGAACTGACAATTCTCTGCAGAAACCGGCGCACGCGGCGGTTAGTCCCAGATACTCGAGCTTCGAGGAATGCAAGCGGTGCGCCAAGGCCTGCATATCGTGCCCGAGCTCTCCCACCTGCTGAATGGCGTCTTTCAGAGCACCATTGAATTGACCGTAGCGCACTGGCAGACCTTTCGTTAGCGCGGTCAGGTTTACCGCCAGAAGAGTAATGCGCTGATTGAAGTCGTCGTGCAGTTCTCTGGCAATCCTGGTGCGTTCCTCTTCATGAGCCTCGATTAGCTTGCGGCCCACATTGGACAGAGCCTCCTCGGCCGCTTTGCGGTCGGTGACGTCGATGCACGAGCCAATGTAGCCGGCGAAGGAACCCTCTGCGTGGAACCGAGGCACGCCTTGATCGAACACCCAGCGATATTCTCCGTCGTACCGCCGCAATCGGTATTCCATCTGAAAAGATTCTCGTTTATCGAACGATTTCGAATAAATCTCCCAACATCGCTGCAAATCGTCGGGATGTACACCATCGGCCCAGCCGTTGCCGGCCTCTTCAGCGGCGGTTCGGCCAGTGAAGTGCAACCACCCGGCGTTGAAATAAGTGCACAGTTTGTCGGGATCTGACATCCAGATCATTACTGGTGCCGTATTCGAAACCAGGCGAAAGCGCTCTTCGCTCTCGCGTAACGTAGATTGGCTCCGAGATAATGCCGCGGCGGCGCGTTCGCGTCGCAATGCGTTCCAGAAGATGTCTCCCGCGACTTTGAGCTGATTGATTAGATCGTCGGTCCACAACAATTGGCGTCGCACAGCGACAAAGGAAATCGCTCCGTTGACTTCCCCACGCACCTCTAGCGGTATCGAAACGGCCGAGGTGATGCCCGTTTGACGGAAATATTGCCTTTCGACGAACGCACCTTGGGGAAGACTGTCCGCGTTTGAAGCGAGGGTCACTTCGCCGCTCAGCAGCTGCTTCTTCCACCAGGGCAGTTGGTCTGTATCTAAAAGGGGAGCAGGCATCAATTTGGGGGCGGTCCAAGAGCAGATTGTTACTAACTCTTGGCGATCCTTAGAAAACTCGAGAAGCGAAATTGAATCCAGTTTTAAGAATTCGCTGAGATGAGCGAGACTCTTCTTGATCTCTGTGTCTATTAGTTCTTCAGGGAGATTGATGAATATGGTGGACAGTTCCGAGAGCAAGCTCTCAAACTCTAAGCGCCAGACGAGCTCTGCCGCAATCTGTCTTCTCTTGGCTCGCTGCCAAAGCAGGGCGAAGATGGCCACGGACTCTGCTACCAGCACCAGGATGCCGGCGATCACGTACCGCCGATAGAGTTCCCAAAAACTCGGCGGTTGATTGAGTAGAATGCTGCCAGACGGAAGATTGCTTTCCTTAATCCCCCATCGCTTAAGGGCTGACCAATCAAACATGTAGGCGTCGCGGCTCGACACCACGGGCACATTCTCCGGCTTCTCGCCGTTGAGAACCCGAACAGCCATGCCAGCGGCAACGCGTCCATCAGCCGCCCAATTCACCAGATCGCCGCCTACCCCTCCGGCTCGCAGGTCTACATCGTCCATGACGAAAACCGGGGCATTCGCCGCTGCGGCGACTAAGGGCAAAGCTTGAGCCGAACTAATAAAGCGCTCTCCCGCCGCATCCTGCGAAATGGAGGTGTAGTAGACGATCGTATTGCTCGGCAGCTGCTCGAGACGTTTAAGGAGAACCGGCATGGTCAGGTCGGTGAGGTACGTGAAGTCAAGCTTCGACGGATAGTTTTGGAAAGCCTGCTTTGCCACGGCCTCCCATCCTTTGTCGAACTCGCCCAAACCACCGACGACCACCACGTGCTTCGTGCCGGGTATTAAATGCAGCGCCGCGTGCAAAGTTTCCGACGGATGCAGTTTCCCCAGTACGCCTGTGAAATGCATGCTGGACTTCAGTTGCTCCGGGATCTCTCCTAGCACTGCGCAGAAAATGATTGGCGTATCTCGGATAAAGCGTTCCTGAGACTCGGCAATGAATTTCAGGGACGCCGAGCCGGCCGCAATAATGACGTCGGGCTTTCGCTCGGAATACTTACCTATGAGTAATTCGCGAAATCGGTGTTGAGCAATTTCGTCCGGGAAAAGAGTCAACTGTAGACTCTCATGGTAGACCTCGACCCTGTAGGGTGCGCTTTGTAGGCCGTTCAAGACGGCTTGGTCGACCTCGGCGAATCCCGGTGAAGAGATAATGCTCAGATCGTTGAGGATCAGAACTCGCCGGGTTTGGTTGAGCTGTGGCCGCGCTTGCGAAACCGGCAGGAGGCAGCAAAGGAGCGTTAGAAGCACTCCCCACGATGAAGCCCGGGGCATGTTGGCTGTGCACCGCCCGCCAGAGGTCCGAGCAATCCGCCAACTCTTCAGCTTCGGCCGGCCTGCTATTGGGCAAATAGAATCCGCGTTCATTTTGCTGAGCTTACGAAAGACACACTGGTATGTCTGCCCCGGGGAGAAGGACTCTATTCACAAAACAATAGGATAGTACCTGTCAAAAATAACAGGTGCCCTCCGACGACCGGTTGTGGCTGTTTTGAGGCACCGTCTTGGGCGTTCGTCCCGCTGAAGATTACTGCCCGACGGGCGAAACGGCTGATACCCGTTTCTGCTGTCGCAAAAAATCTGCCTCGTCTTCGAGTTCTCATAATGTACAGGAATCTCAGTTTGCCTCGTCTGCTGCCTTGTACTCTCCGCTTTTGGCTCTTTCTAGTTCTTCCCGGCGCAGCGATTTGCAGCTCAGGCTATGCCCAGACCTCTGCAACCGGCGCTCTGACTGGCGTTGCATTGGATACGTCCGGAGCTGCAGTGCCTGGGGTTTCTGTGCAAGTCATCGAAGGGTCGGAAAGAATCGCGCTGTCCACCTCCACTGATGACGACGGACGGTTTGCGATTCCGCTCTTGCCCCCGGGCACTTATCAGTTGCAGGCGAGAAAGGCGGAGTTCAAGACGGTTGTTCTTCCGGATCTCCACATCCATGTGACCGAGACGCTCCGCGTTGAATTACATCTTCGACTCGCTGAAAGGCTTGAGAGCGCCAGCGTGTTTGCAAACGCTCGAATGCTCCAAACTGATAGCGCTTCCCTCGGGCGTGTAGTCAATGAAACGGCGGTCGATGGCTTGCCGTTGGCTACAAGAAACTTCGCACAGGTCGCCGGGCTCTCCCCAGGTGTTAGCGTCGGTGTCTTTAACGCCGGAGAATTGGGACTCGGCGCCGTCGCCGTTTCGCAAATTGCTGCGTCCAATGATGGAATCTATGCACATGGAGCGCGCTCTTATGACAACAACTTCCAACTGGATGGAATCAGCGTCAACGATGTGCAGGGCAGTGGAGCTGGCAGCGGTGGGATCCCTATTCCGAATCCCGACAGCATCCAAGAGTTCAAAGTGCAAACGGGACTCTACGATGCCGCCTATGGGCGCTATGCCGGCGCTAACGTATCGGTCATAACTAAGACAGGGAGTAACGAATATCACGGATCCGTCTTCGAGTTCCTTCGAAACGAAGTTCTCAACGCCAACGATTTCTTTTCGAACGAAACGAGACAGCCGAGAGCGGCTCTGCAACAAAATCAATTCGGATTTGGACTGGGCGGGGCCCTAAAGCGGGACAAATTATTTTTCTTTGCTTCCTACCAGGGGACACGGCAAGTCAACGGCCTTGCTGCTGGTCAGTCGAGGACCGCATGCACCGCCAGCCTGAACGAGCCACCGTTGACGAATGATAGATCGCCGGCGGCGCTGGGTAAGCTCTTTGGAGGCATGTCGGGAGCATTGGGGGGCGTCGCGGTTAACTCCGACGGCTCGAACATTAATCCTGTGACTTTGGCTCTCTTGAAATTCAAGCTCCCCGACGGCAACTATTTGATTCCAACACCGCAAACGATTGATCCTTCAAAACCCTTGGCGAGCCAGGGGTTCTCGGTATTCAGTGAGCCTTGCCACTTCAACGAAAATCAGTCGCTGGCCAATGTAGACTACGTATTTTCTCAAAGGAGCCGAATCGCCGTCCGCCTTCTGCTGGCGGATGACGAAACGGCTGTCACGTTCCCGGGTAATGGATTCAATCCGGCCGGCAACATTCCGGGTTTTGCTAGTTTCGACTATTCCGGCTACAGGGTCTTCTCTCTGTCGCATACCTACACGTTCGGCAGCAATTGGCTCAACGAGGCGCGCATCGGCTACGTACGGACGCGAGGGGAAACCGATGCTGATTCGCCGTTTAGTTGGTCCGACGTCGGAGCTGCCGAGGGCCAGATGAACGAAAATAATGAGTTGCCGAGCTTGAAGATACTGGGTTCCGTCAGTGTTGCTTCTGGATTTCCGCGGATCTTCGCGCAGAACAGTCTAGTGTTCAGCGATAACCTCAGTTTCGTTTGCAAAGCCCACACCGTTCGAATGGGAGGATCTGTCACCAGGCTTCAGGACAACGTTGATCTTGTGGGACTCGGCTCGTTTGTAGAGTTCCTGAGTTGGCCAGACTTTCTTCTCGGCCTGAGGGCCACCAGCAACGGCTCGGAGTTCAGCAATGTTTTTGCCTCCTTCGATGACTTCGGCTTGACTAGTAGGCAATACCGAGTCTGGGAGGGGGCGGGATTTGTACAGGATGACTACCGGATGAGTCAATCGTTCACCTTGAACCTGGGCCTGCGCTACGAGCACCTCGGACAATTCGCCGACAATCTGGGCAGAAACGCGAGCTTCGACGTTGCTAAAGCAGACCTTAACCCTCCGCCGACGGGCAGCGTAGCCGGTTATGTTGTCGCTTCGAACTTTCCGGGAGTTCTGCCCCCTGGCGTGACCCGCCTTGGCAATAAGTTTGGAACCTACACCGACGGACAAGATACGCTGGCACCGCGGGCTGGCTTTGCCTGGCAGATTTGGCCTGCTTCGAGTCGATTGGTTCTTAGAGGCGGTTATGGCACGTATTATTCGCGATCCACAGGGCAGGCGTTCTACCAGAGCGTCTTCGGCGCTCCCTTTTCTGAGTTTCGTTTGATCGCGGGGGCTGCAAATGCCAACGCGACGTTTCAGGCTCCGTTCCAGCAGCCATTTCCAACGCCCGACTCGTTCCCTTCGTTTCCGGCATATGGTCCTTTGGCCAACACGACGATTTACGGCATAGCTCCAGGTTTTCGACCTTCGCTAATTCAGCAGTTCGGATTGAACCTTCAGGCCGAAATCCACAGTGGTTTGTTGTTAGAAGTGGGATATTTCGGGGCGCACGGCACCCACTTGATTCGCCAGCGTTCCTTAAATCAGGCTCTGCCGGCCACAACAAACGATCCGATAAGGACCGCAACGACGGATACCGTCGCTAATATTCCCCTTCGAGTTCCCATTCTCGGTATACCGCCCGACTCGCTGCAGCTGATGGAGTCCGAAGGAGGCTCTTGGCACAACGGGTTGGAGGTAAGCCTGACGAAGCGGCTGAATCGCGGATTGCAGCTTTTGACTTCATACACTTTTTCCAAGACCCAGGATACGGACGGAGCGGATATCAATTCGACGTCGACAGGGAACGCGCTCACGCTCGGCGATCAAAACTCGCCCAGCCAACGCTGGGGACGTGCCAGCATTGATCGTCCACAGCGATTCGTATTTAGCACGACGTGGGCACTCCCAAATCCGTCGCGTGGTCTTCGGCGTGTCGTTCTGGGAGACTGGGACTTGGCAGCGATACTCGTCGTGCAGGCAGGCACTGCGCTCACGGTTGCGTACACAAATGCGGACAATGTGTTCGGAATCAGCGAAGATCGGGCACAACTGAGTGGCACATGCCAGAAAAGCCAGCTGATTAGCCCAGGTCCTATGGGTGCGAAACTGAACAATTATTTCAATAAGGCTTGCTTCACGACTCCGCCTGTAATCGGGGCGGACGGGATCGGTACAGCGTTTGGGGACAGCGGGACGGGTATCGTAGAGGGTCCTGGGCAAGCGAATTTGGACCTGGCCGTGACGAAGGTAGTGGCGATCCCGTGGCCGCGTGAAAGTAGCACTCTTGATTTGCGGGTCGAATTTTTCAACGCTCTTAACCATCCGCAGTTCGCCAACCCGGACACCAACTTCTCGTCGTCCACGTTCGGCGTCATCAGCAGCACGTCAGTAAACCCACGCGTTGGTCAGCTAGCGATAAGAATCAGCTTCTAGGGCCCGCGCTGGAACTCTCGCCTCGGCTGATCTAGTTAAGGTGTCCCCTCCCTGCTCTCGTAAGTGCCGGATTGCAGTCTGTCAGAATTGCCAGTGGCTTAAATATTCGGAAACAGATATCTATGGCGCGGGGCTGTCGTCCGATCACGTATAGGAACACTTGGTTCCTGAAATCTTTACCGCGTGAATAAGACCGATAAATGATTTTGTAAGGCGCAGGTTTTAGCGTCTTAGGTCAAATGCGGGTGACTGTCCCCTTCATTTCTGTTTAGGAGATAATTTTATGAAGCGATCGATCGCGTACCTGATCATTTCATTCGGAGCGTTGGCGTTCGCTGGTGCTGCCTGCGCGCAAAAAGACCTGTTCGTGCCAGCTGGCACACTTCTGCAATGCACCATCGATGAACCGAATTTTTCTTCCGCGACGGCCAGCGTGGGAGATCCGCTCGTGTGTCACCTGCGCACACAGCAGGAGTTCGGCAGAACATTGTTCCCGAGAGGCAGCATGTTAGGCGGGCATCTGGAAGCGGAGAAAGATCCGGGGCATTTCGTAGGCAAGGGCTATCTCAAGATTACTTTCGATCGGGTTATCCTGCCTTACGGTGACTTGCCCGTCCCCGCGAAAGTAATTCAGGCACGAGGATTCAAGGTCGACAAACAAGGAGACATCGACGGCAAAGGCCACGCGAAGCGCGACGCAGCGGAATGGATGATCCCGCCGTTGTGGCCATGGAAGGTTCTTTCTTTGCCGAGACGCGGTCCGCGACCGACGTTAAAGGGCGAAGAGCCTCTGGAGTTGCGATTGATGGAAGACATCTCTATTCCCGCGCTGCTGGCTTACGGGTCTTTCAAGCCGGATCGTCCACCTTACGGGCTGCAGCCGAGCAGCTTCACTGTCAGGAACGAAAACCTCGTCGAGCCAGCGTCGATGAAGGTGATTGCGAGTGATGCAACGTCCCCAGCCGCTACGAACAGGAACTCGCCGGTTCGGCACACGATTCTGGTACTCAAGTCGAACGAGACTCTTACGCTGAATAAGTACCGGAGAGACGGAAATGTGTTGATCTTCGAGGTGGCGGACGGGACCACAGGCGCGGTTGACGTAGACATGATCGACTGGCGTAGGACTACCGAGCGGAATCGGCCCATTTCCGCTGATTAAGGAATAGGCCGCAGTTTGCGGAAAGCCTGCTCTGCAGTCGACTCTTGTCACCGACTGGCACATTGCGTTGAAGGGGAGTATGGGCCAACGGGCGGAGCGCTGACGGGAGACCAAATACCACAGTTGAGGACACGGCTCCTGGACGAATCACCTCTTGGTGTTCTTCTTCGCTGAACTCAGATTAGTGAGGGACGCGGTTTGAGGAGTTTCACTGATCTCATATCCCGGTGGAATCTCAAACAGCGCCGCCTCGGGTTCAACTGTCTTAATATTTACGAGCCGATTTAAGAAAGTGATCCGTTTTCTGAAATCCAAAGAGACCTGCAACAGTGTTGCGCCAAGCTCATCGGACCGCCAGGTTTCTGTAGCTCGCACGGGCCGCCCATTCCAGTCGCCATCCTTGTCAGTTCCCAGCCACACGATCCTTATTCCGTGCGCTTGAAATCCTTCGAGACGCTGATTCCCCAAATCTTCCACCGCGACACCCGGAGCAGCTTTCAGTATCAACAGCAAAGTCAGATCGTACGAGTAAGGATGGTTGCTTTGCCGAAACGGCGGGGCGTGGACACACGCCTGTTTGACGACTGCAGTTCGCAAACCTGGCACGAGATAGACGCTCCTCCCGCCGAAGCTATCAAGTACATTGGCCGTGCCTAGAGCCCAGACCGTGTTTGCATCGTGATGAGACGAAGCGGAATAGAATTGCCAAGGCAAATTGTGTTGTTCCAGGTAAATACGGCCGGCAGTATCTCTCGCAACGAGATCAGGCTGGTGAAACGACTCGTCCTCGGAATTTACGATGCGCTCTGCCGTGAATGGCTTGTTTTTTTCGATGCCGACCCAATTAACGATAGCACCCGAGGAAGATAAGTTGTTTGAGTCAACACAAGAACTCTGGTCCTGTGCAGAAGCCACGAGCGAAGAACCGAACAAACAGACCATGGACGTGCTCAAAATTGCTGACAGCGAGAAACTGTCTCGGAAAGCAAGCATAGGTTGACCACCGGCAGCCGTGTCCGAACCTTCGCCACAGAGCTGCAATTTTGCCGTTAGTCTACCCGAAATTCGGCGCAAAGGAAGCGTGCGGCGGAGCGCTTCCGAGCAACACCCGCCACCGATGCGTTTCCACCGCGCCAAGCCATTCCAGCAAATGGTTGTGACTCGCGCCTGTCTGTTCTACCAGTTTCTGTTCATGCGTCGGAGGGACGATGCTCAGCAAGCTGCTTGGTCGCAGGCTCAGAAATGAAAGAGCCAGAGCGTTTTCCGGCAGCCGGCCTTATTTGTTAATCACAATAGGATGCCCGACGCATTCCAACAAGCGCTGCTGCGAAGCGAGAAAAAGCGAACGATTGCCATCATTCTCTTCCTCTCGTTTTTCGCTGTTCTGATGTTTGTTCGAATGCTCTCGCACCGGGCAGCAATGAGCCACTGGGGCTTTGTTGCAGTAACGATCTTAATTGCGTTCGAGTGCGGTTCTCTCTTCGTTGTTAGCCAAGCTATGCAGGTCGGCGGAGACGTACCGGATACGTTGTTTTATCTGTGCGAGATCCTTGAATCCCTTTGCCCTGCAGTGGGCATAGCGTTTGCCAGCAATAGCCACCTTCTTCCGGAATACCGGCCCTTGGCGACACCTTGGGTGCTGGCATTCTTTTCATTCACGCTCATGTCCGTGCTGCGATTGAAGCCAAGGCTCTGTTGGTTTTCGGGATGCGTATCGGCTGCAGGGTATTTGGGAGCCGCGTATCACGTTGGATGGCGTTTTGTTCCCGGACCAAACGGCTTCACAATCACGCAAACTGAGGTTTTTTATTTTGCGTTCTTCATGCTCGGTACGGGCGTTTTGGCAGCGGCCGTTGCCGCCGAAATCCGAACGTATGTCGTAGCTGCGCTGCGCGAAGCAGAAACGCAAGCTCAATTGCGGCAGGTCGAACACGAGTTGCAGACTGCGCGGTCGATTCAGCAATCCCTCCTACCGAAATTCCAGCCTCAAATCGCCGGGTTCCAAGTAGCCGGCTGGAGCCGCTCGGCGGACGACATCGGCGGTGACTTCTACGATTGGAAACGCCTGCCGGACGGCAGGTGGGTTGTCATACTCGCAGATGTCACTGGCCATGGCATTGGGCCGGCGATTTTGGCCTCAGTCTGTCGCGCATATTCGCGAGCTAGTTTTAATGTGCACGATGACCTTGCAACAACGCTTAAGAACATAAACCGCTCGTTCGCCGAGGATCTCACCCCTGAGCGTTTTGCAACTTTCGTAGCCGCCGTGTTCACCGAAGCCACTGATCAACTGGAATTGCTGTCCGCAGGCCACGGACCGGTTCTTGTGTATTCCTCAGAAAGCCGGTCGTTCCAATTCCTGGATGCGCAGGTTCTCCCCCTGGGCATCGTGCCGAATATAACTGAGGCATCCCCGGTTCGAATCAATTTGAAGACCGGGGATATGGTCCTGCTGATAACTGACGGTTTCTTCGAATGGGAAAATGAGGGTGGGGAGATGTTCGGAACCGACCGTCTCGCCGCAGTTGTCAGACGCTACAGTGAACTGGAACCCGAGCGCATCATCGCGAAACTACATCAAGCTGTGCTAGATTTTTCGCAAGGGACGCCGCAGAAGGACGATCTTACCGCCGTTCTGATAAAACGCGACTGCGTGCCGATATGCCCCAGCGACAGACCGGAGTCTTATTGTCGTGATGTCGCTGGCGACCAGGCGTCATCCATTTCACGGCCAATTAGCCGAAAGTAGTCTGCCTGCACGAACCTCGTCGAACAGCCCTGTTAATGAACGAGACGTGATATCGGCTGAGTGTGGACTAGCTCGAACTGCGTTTGAGATGCCTTCTCGGCGATGAGTACTCCATCGTCGCACATTATTTGCACGCGGCCGCCAATGCTTAACTGTTGGAGAAGTTTGTCGAGTTCAACGCGGTCGCCGTGGAAATCAATGAGCTGACGGTGCCCGTTGTCTGTCGTCCCGCCAGATTCGATCCGATGGCTCTGGGGATCGCGGGCGAGAGGGGAAATGATCTCTCGCACCCATCGCAACAATCTCCTTGCTGTTTTCATATACCAATCCAATCTCGCGAAGTGGCGGGAACTGATATTCTGAATTCCATACTCTTTCGCCATCGCTCATCTCCGGCAAAAGCGCCAATGCCCGTACAAGCGTATCCGCAGAACCGGAGGGTGTCGTTGCTCAGGAGCAAGAAAATGAGATGGCTGTTCGAAATTGCGCAGGTTTCTTGACAGGGTTCCACCACAAGGGTATATCTCGCATCGAATTCCGCGACGTTAGAGAGGTGATGAGGCCTCAGGGGGCTAGCTTGAGGATTACAACCGCGGCCATGTGTTTCGGGCTGGGTGTCGTTACGGCCGGTATGCTCCCGCCGATAGTGTGTTCACAAGTCAGATCGAACACGGAAATTGTCGCCCACGTCGAGTTGGTACAGATTTCGGTCGTGGTCTTCAACAACCAGGGGGTTGTGGCGGCAAATCTCGGCAAGAACGACTTCCGAATTGTGGATGACGGAGTCGAACAGAAAATACTTCATTGCGACAGAGAACGCTTGCCCGTGTCTTTTGTAATTCTTGCAGATGTAAGCTCAAGCATGGCTAAAAAGATTCCCTTCGTTGTGGAATCAGCGCTGTCTCTGGTTGAACCCCCCGAGGATGAAGAAAAGCCTATTGATGAGTATTCTATTCTGGAGATTGAGACCAGAGCAAAGATGCTCTTCCCGTTCACTCGCGACGAGAAAGATTTGGAGCAGAGGCTGCCCCTCCTGCTCCAGCCGACCAACGGTAGCACCGCGCTGTTCGATGGGATCTATTTCGGAGTTGGAACTGCTCGAACTCACGCCACTAACGACCACCGCGCGATGATCATCATTTCCGACGGTGGCGACAACCACAGCCGATACAACCTCAATGAAACGAAACGTATGTTGGAAGAAGCGGACATGCCGGTTTTTGCCGTCATGGCCGGACCATCTCTCGATCTGCCTCCGTTCCTTCTTCCGCCGGAACGCAAATCAAAGCGCTCACCGATCCCCGGCCCAGATCTGGGCTCCGGTGTGCCGACCGGCAGACCGGCTGCTGACTATATCGGTCCCGCCGAACTGCACGGCCCCCGCAACCTGAAAACTCTGACAGAAGCATCAGGGGGCGGGGTTTTCACCGCCCAAGAGCTCGATGACCTTCCACGCATAGTGCGGACGATCGGTGACGCGGTGAGATTTAGATACGTCTTGAGTTACAAACCACTCCGCGATCCGAGAGTGACAGAGGCTCGGGAGAAACCAAACGAACCCAATAAACACAAGATCCGTCTCGAACTACAGCCGAAGGGAAAATTTAAGGGATATTACGTCCCCTACTATAAGCGCGTTTACCGGAGCATCCCATCGCTGGAGGCTTCAGGCAATTAGCCTTTGGCCGCCATGAAATTGAGAGAACGCCTGTGTTTCGGACGGACCCTAATGCGCCTGCGTCGGCATCGAGGAACTGCTTGGCGAGACGCTGGCTGCGCTCCATTGCGAATCGTTGAGATTCCAACCGCCGCCTAAGGCTCGATATAGGTCAACTAACGCGAGCTTTCGCCCGAGATCAAACGTCACCGCAGAACTCTCCGCCGGATACAACTGAATTTGCGCGTCTACAATTTCGAAATAGCTGGCCAGACCGCTGTCGTACCTTACGGATGAGAGGTGAACAGATTCGCGGTAGGCATCAACCGAATTGAGCTGCTGGCGATACGCGCTCGCAAGTTGTTGATGAGCCGAAAGCGCCGTGGAGACTTCACCAAACGCCTGGGTGACTGCTTTCTCAAACGAAATTTTGGCCTGGTCACGCAACGCCAGCGACGCGCGATACTCGTTTTTCAACCGGCCGGCAGTAAAGAGAGGTCCCGCAAGATCGCCCACCAGGCTCCAAGCCTTGCCCGTTCCAGTCAGTTCGGACAACTGGGGGCTAACACCTCCAAACGCGCCGGTAAGAGAAAGCGTGGGAAAGAAATTTGCCTTGGCAACGCCTACGTTTGCGTTGGCGGCGACCAAGTTTTGCTCCGATTCTCGCAGATCCGGGCGTCGCTCTAATAACGCGGCGGGCAGACCGGCGGGCACATCAGGTGGATCATACTGGTCAATGAGTGCAGCGCCTCGTGCGATCGGGCCAGGATTGCGGCCAAGAAGCAAGTCCAGTGCATTCTCTTGCGCTACGATCTGTCTCTCGAAGTCCGGAATTGCGGCTGCTACGTTCGACAGCGCTGCTTGTGCGCGGGCAACTTCAAGCCCCGACGACGCTCCGCCTTCCAATTTCTTTTGAAACAGGTCTCGCGTCACCTGAAAACTCTCGACTGTGCGATGGGCTATAGCCAATTGCTCGTCCAGTGCGCGCAGCTGAAAATACCCTTGCGCCACCTCCGCGAGAACCACAAGGCGCACGTCCCGCCTGGCTTCTTCGCTCGAGAAGTACACTGCGCGCTGCGCTTCATTTAATTTGCGTAGCCGCCCAAAGAGATCGATCTCCCAGAACGTGCTGAAGTTGTAGCCATAATAGGTGTGGTTGGGGACGAGGGTGCTCTGCGCTCCTGAAACGCTCGCGTCGTAACCGACTTGCGGGTAATACTGAGAATGACTCACGCCAAGCAGGGCTCGTTCCTGCTCGACCCGGGAAACGGCCAGTTGCAAATCATAGTTGTTTTTCAGTGCCTCGCGGATAAGCCCTTGCAAGGTGGAGTCCTTGAATAGGTCCCACCAGGCGAGGTCTGCGATTGAATGTTCGCTGGTTTGCTGCTCGGTGTAATAATTGGTCGGCGGCTGTAGAACGGGGCGCTTGTATTTTGGGCCGACCGTGCATCCCGCGGGAAGAACCAAGAGAAACGCGATCGCGAAAAGCCGTCGCATTAGTCGTGGCCTCCCTCGAGCAGGACGGGTTGCGGCGCTGGGGCGTGCGCCTTTTTCTTCGCAATTCGCTCAATAATTACGAACAGCACGGGGACAAAGAAAATTCCCAACGCGGTCGCGGCGGACATCCCGGTGATCACCGAGCTTCCTAGCACCTTACGACCAATCGCGCCGGCGCCTTGGGCCCTCCACAGGGGAACGCAGCCGAGGATGAATGCGAAGGAAGTCATTAGAATGGGCCGCAGTCGTAAACGCGCACCTTCGAGAGCCGCAGCGACGAGCTCTTTTCCTTTCGCATACTCGAGAATCGCAAACTCAACAATCAAAATTGCGTTTTTGGCGGTCAACCCGATCAGCATGATGAGCCCGATTTGAGCGAAGACGTTGTTATCAAATTTGCGCAGCAGCAGACCGCCGTAGGCCCCGAGGACTGCCACCGGAACCGAAAGGAGAACGCTGAAGGGAAGCGACCAGCTTTCGTACAACGCGGCCAAAATCAAAAATACAAACACGAACGACATGCCGAATACGAGCGCTTGGCCCCCTTCGGCTTTCTTCTCTTGATACGACATGTCCATCCAGGCATAACCGAAACTTGACGGTAGGACTTCCGCCGCGACTTGTTCCATGGCCGCCATGGCTTGTCCTGAACTATACCCAGGATTAGGCGAACCATTAATCTGGATGCTTCGGAACATTTGGAAACGATTGGTGTACTCTGGCCCCGAAACACGTTTCACCGTGACCAGGGAAGCCAACGGCGTCATCTCGCCTTTCGAATTTCGCAGATAGAAATTATTGATTTTATCAACGCTGGTCCGATATTCCGGCTCCGCTTGCAGATAGACCTTCCACTGGCGGCCAAAGCGATTGAATTGATTCACATAAGCGCCGCCCAAAAAGGCCTGAAGAGTTTGGTAGACGTCTCCGAATTGAAGTCCTTGCTTCAGGACGCGGTCTTGATCCACATCGACGAAAAGCTGTGGCACCGAAGCGCGAAACGTGGTTACCAAAGAAGAGATTTCTGGCCGCTTCCGTGCGTTGAGAACAAACTTATCGAGCGTTTCGGTTAGCTGTCCGACCGTTCCGCTCCTGAGGTCTTGCAGCATGAACGTAAATCCCCCGGCAGTGCCAAGCCCTGGAATAGCCGGCGGCCCAAAGGCGAAGGCGATCGCCTCGGGGATTTCGGCTTGCATCTTCCGGTTTAGAAGGCGCATTAATCCATTAGCAGAAAGGTCTTCAGTCTTGCGCTCCTCCCACGGATCCAGCTGCAGAAAATAGAAGCCCGTGTACGAAGCAGATGTGTTCGAGAGCAAACTAAAACCTGAGATTCCACTGAAGCTCTGGACGCCATGTATATGAGAAAGCATGTCATCAAGCTTCCGCATCACAGCATCGGTGCGCTGTAGAGAAGCTGCGTCGGGTAGTTGTATCTGGATAAATGCGTACCCCTGATCCTCCTCCGGGATAAAACTCGTTGGAAGGCTTTTCCCCATGAACCCGCTAACCACGCTGATTCCCAACAACGCCAGCATCGCCAGTGCCCATCTTCGAATGAGCGCATCGCTCCAGCTTACGTATCCTCCGGTCATCTTCCCGAACCAGTGGTTAAACCAGTCGAAGAATTTCCCGAGAGGACCTTTGGACTTCTTGCGTGGACGCAGCAGCAGAGCGGATAGAGCCGGCGAAAGCGTAAGAGCATTGAACGCGGAGATGAGCACAGAAATGGCAATGGTAATTGCGAATTGCTTGTTCAGCAGACCTTTGATGCCGCCCATCGCCGCCATGGGGACGAACACGGAAGAAAGCACTAACGCGATGCCAACAACAGGTCCAGACACCTCTTCCATCGCTTTCATCGTGGCTTCTTTAGGTGTCAGGCCGTCCTCGATGTGGTGCTCAACGGCCTCCACGACCACGATCGCATCGTCTACGACAAGACCGATAGCCAGGATGAGACCGAACAGAGACAGCGTGTTGATCGAGAACCCGAGCAACGGGAAAATGACGAAGGTCCCGATGAGTGAAACTGGAACGGCAAGCAGAGGGATAAGCGTGGCGCGCCAGTTCTGCAGGAACAAAAATACGACAATGATGACCAGAACGATGGCTTCCAGGAGGGTTTTGACGATCTCCTTCATCCCTTCGGTGATAGGAAGGGTCGTATCCATGGCGATCTTGTATTCCAGATCTTGAGGAAACCGGGACTTCAGTTCCTCCATTTGTGCCTTCACCTTGTTGGCCACTGTGAGAGCGTTAGAACCGGGTGCTTGGTAGACAGCGATAATCACGGAAGGTTTCCGATTGAACCTGCCGATCTGCTGATATACCAGAGATCCCAACTCAATTCGCGAGACGTCTTTTAGTCTTACTGTTGATCCATCCGCGTTTTGCCGAACAATGATGTCGCCGAATTGTTCGGCGTTGGCAAGACGGCCCGGAGCGCGAACAGCATAGGTAAATTGCTGCCCTTTTGGGGCAGGCTCCGCGCCAACCTGCCCTGCCGGGTTCACTGCGCTTTGCTGCTGTACAGCGCTGGTTAGGTCAGAAACGGTTAAGCCGAGCTTCGTTAGTTGATCCGGCTTCACCCAGATGCGCATAGCGTAATCGGCGGCGCCGAAGTTCGTTACCTGTCCAACGCCGGGGATACGCAAGATGGCATCGTTAATGTTGATCGTAGCGTAATTGCCGAGGAACTGACCGCCATACGTGCTGTTCGGCGAATACACCGAGATCACCAGCAGAGGCAGACCCATCAGTTTTTTCACGGTTACGCCGTATTGATTGACCGAGGTCGGGAGATTGGGATTTGCCTGGGACACGCGATTTTGCGTGTTCACTTGGTCGATGTCGACGTTTGTTCCCACATCGTAGGTCACCTTGAGATTCATGGTGCCGTCGTTAGCATTGGTGGACATCATGTACAGCATGTTGTCCACTCCATTCATTTGCTGCTCGAGCGGCGTGGCCACGGACTGTTCAATTGTCAGGGCGTCCGCGCCCGTGTACGTAGTGGAGACATTGATCTGCGGTGGAACGATGTCGGGAAGCATCGCGATGGGCAGCTTTGACATCGCAACGATTCCGCCGATTACTGTGACAATCGAAATGACAATGGCAACAATCGGTCGCGAGATGAAGAACTTGGCCATGGCTAGTTCCCGCTGTTTCCTGCGCTTAGTTGAGTGTCCTTGAACGGGGATGGGGCAACGGTCATGCCACTCTTGATCCGCTGCAAGCCGTCGACCACAACCTTATCGCCGAGTTGCAAACCAGATTCGACTATCCACATGTCTCCGGTTTGCGGACCGAGAGCGATATTTCTTATAATTACAACATTATCCTCGGAGACTACGGCGACCTGATAAACGCCTTGCAGTTCGGAGACGGATTGCTGTGGAACCAGCAGCGCTCCTTTACGTAACTCCGTCACTGCTCGAATACGCGCGTATTGTCCTGGACGCAAGAGATTACTGGGGTTAGGAAACTCGCAGCGGACCTGAATCGTGCCCGTTCGAGAATCGACTTCCCGGTTCACGAACAGTGGCCGACCGCGACGCGCGAAGACGGTTCCATCTCCAAGGATTAGCTCTAGGCTCCGCGCACCGACTTCTGGTTTTTCACGCCGGAAGCGTAGGTAATCTTGTTCGGCGACGCTAATGTCAACGTAAATCGGGTCCACGCTCGATATCGTCGTCATGACCGTATTCGGATTCATCAAATCGCCGATCCCAACCTTTGCTACACCCGCGATACCAGAGATCGGCGAAGTCACGGCGGTCCAGCTGAGATTTAATTTGGCGTTGTCGACAGCGGCTTGGTTCGCATCTACTTGTGCGGTCGCTGCTTTTTCCATGCTCACTGCTTTGTCGAGTTCCGCTTGGCTCACCGCTTTTTGAGCCACAAGTGGAGTGTAGCGTCGGACATCAATCTGTGCCTGTGTCAGAGCTGCGCGAGCACGCTCCAGATTTCCTTGCGCTTGCTCCACCGCCGCTTGGGCCTGACGCTCGTCAAGCTTAAACATTTCTTGGCCTTTTTTGACGAATGAGCCCTCGCTATACAGACGGGTGAGCAGAAATCCATCGACCTTGGGTCGAATATCAGCATCAGTATTGCCGACCATCGTCCCAACCCATTCCTGATAGATCGGAACATCCTTTTGGATAACCGATGTGACTCTGACTTCTGGCGGCGGAGCAGTTGGCTTTGCCGCCTTCGAGGAGCAGCCACCGCAAACAACGAAGATGGCGATCACACCTTCTAGATAACGAAACCGTTGCATACCCAAGGGATTCACCTTCAGATGCCAGACCTTTATACTCAAAGAAACCCACGCCGGAGAGCTCATGCGGTTGCGAACTGAAATTTCAGCTGACCGAACTTCAGAAGATGGCATATGGTGCCGCGCGCGAGAGAAGGCCCATCATGTATCGGATAATCGTACGCACGGCCTCCACGGTCGTGTAACTGCTAAAAATGACAGCAGCTCTACGTTCACTCCGTGTATCGAGCGAGCAGAAAACCAAGGACAATGAGCATCGCGGGCCAGGCGATCCGAAAGAGGCGCTGCCATCTTTGTGGTGTTTCGGCCAGTGCATTTGCGAATGCCACGCCCAAACCAGCAGCCGCGAACCATCGATGCTGGTTCTGAACGTGTTCCATCGTTGCCATAGCGTCTGGGGCATGCATGTCGCCGCCGTGTGCATGGAATAGGAGGAGAATTGCTCCCGCCGCTCCCACGATCGGGAAGATGCTCGCTGCCCAAACCGTCTTCCACCGTCCACGCGCACGCTGAAACGCCACGCATCCCAGGGCCAATAGAATGAGTGCGAAGATTTTGTGCTGGAGATCCTCGGAGTTGTGCGTAACTGCATACCACGGAGACTGCGGGCCGAATGGCCAAATCTCTGTATCGCTAAAGATCAAGACAAATAATCCAGCGGCGACAAAGCACATCGGCCAGGCGTAGCGTGACAGCGGCCAATGCTTGCCGATTCTGTCTTCCGCTAGGATGAAAAGGCCGGCAAGAATTACCAGGAACCCGGCGAAATGGTGATTGAACTCGCTTTCCTGTTTATCGGCTAGCCGCTTGGCTGCCGCCAGCGGGTCATCGCTCGCAACTGGAGTTTCCATATTCATGTCGGCCATGGACTTCGCCGAGCTTTGCTGCGCCTGGGCTAGCGGAACAAATAAGAAAACCGAGCAACTGATCAGGAAAAATAGGGTCCTGACGTTACGGATCCACGAATAGATGAGTCCTGTCATCGGGTGCATAAGTTTTTCCTCGAGCGCCCTAGCCGGAGCCGAAGCGTATGACTGAGCTTGGCTGTGATTTGTAGCTCGTCAAAAGGTCGAACGCGCCTGTCAAAACTGACGGTTCCCGCTCTGTGACACGCACGTCTTTCCGCAACAACTAAAAAGCCTCGCCGACGCCCATGCTCCAAGTGTGGCTATCCCTCCCTTGAGCGAAGTCGACACGCAGGTTGACGTGATACGTCTTACTTAACTCAAATCGAGCTCCTCCTCCGCCGCTCGGCAAGAAGTTGGCCGTTCGGAAGAGCTGGTTGCCACCGGGGATCACTTCGCCCAGTCCGCCAAACGCCACGAGTCCAAATCGCTTCGGTAGCGCCAACCGGTACTCCAATTGTGTTGTGGCCATGTACCGATCAAGGTAGCGGCCCGCGATGTAGCCTCGTAATTGATTGTTTGTTCCGTAGATGCAGTTTCCATAGAAGGGTGGCTGCCCAGCGGTAGCGCAAGCGAATGTGCTGAGCGCCAGGACTTGGTTCTTGGTTAAGCTTCCATACTTGTTGAAGGAGACTTTATAGGACTCGAAGGAGTACTTACTGCCTAGGCTTTGCGAGAAGAAGTCACCCGTGACGTCTACCAAGGTCCCCGTCGTCGGATAGAAGCGGTTGGGACGGCTATCGCGAACCAAGCGGACGCCGAGGGCTGCCAACGTGGTGTGCAGGCCCAGGTCAGGAGGCAAAGGCGCGGTCCCCAGCTCAGAGGTTCCGACCGTGATGAGGGAGTTTCCCCATAGAACGCGAGGCCCTAAGAACACGCCCCAACCGAGACACCGGAGAAACTCGCCAAAATCAGCCTGACCGTTTTGATTCAGAGGTAGCTTAGGTTGCGAACTTCCGGAGCCCAAACCGTACAAGCTATAGTTCAGATCGCCGCGCACGAAGGCTGTCGTTGCCCTGTACCTATTTTCCCCGAAATAGAGCTCACCGCCCAGCGCGAGGGCCTGGCTCCCGTTGTTCGTAAGTAAGCCCGCGGCAGCCACGACAGAGGGCAGGGAAGCGCCGTCCTTCGCCGGCAACGAAAAGATGTAGGCAGCGACAGGCACTGCTCCCGAGCCCAACGCCGGACTCGAAATCGGAAGCGGAGCAACGAGGAACGTTCCCGGTTCTTTCCGCTTCTTTTTTCCTGGAGTCCCTCGCTGAGGAGCCGCCTGGGACTCCGAGGGAGTGTTTTCTTGTGCGCACGCCGCCGTCTGGCTAGTTGAGAACGCGGCAGCCAGAAAGAACAACTGGAGCCAGACCGGCAGAACTCTAAGCGGTTGCCGATCGGCTCGCCGTCTCGTACGTGGATCTAAACCCTTCATGTAGATTCAATTCCCATGACCAAATGGCCCGCCCTGGGTTTCGCAGAGCGGGCCACTTGAGCTTGCCAATAGACTTGACTAGATCCTCTGCTGAGGTTCCTAGTTGTTGTTGTCCTTGTTGTTGTCCTTGTTGTTGTCCTTGTTGTTGCTCTGTTCGATCACGGCGAGCGATGGTTTCCGCCTTTGCCACAGGATCTCCGAATCATCGGCTTGGTTCGGATAGAACCGGGTGGATTCCGCATTCGAGGGCAGCAGTACTATATCGACGCGGCGATTGTAAGCCAGCCAGGTTGCTTCGAAGTTCTTCACGCGTGTTTCTGGCGGCTGATTGGGATTCTGCGTCTGTAAGTCGATAACCGCCGCCTTGTCCAGTGGATCTTCTTTTCCTTTACCCGCGATGTCGATCTTGTCTGCCCCGACTCCCTGCGCCACCAGGAAATCCTTGACGCGCTGTGCTCGCAGTTCGGAGAGTGCTTGATTGTATTCCCCGCCGCCACGCTCATCCGTGTGGGCAACAATCGATAGTCTGGCATCAGGGTCATACTGCAGATACTGCGCGAAGGCCGCGGCGAGGTTTGTCAGTGCTTCCTGCTGGCTGCCAACGAGCCCAAGTTCCGGGTTTGTCTTGGTCGGATAGTCCGTTGGGAAGAAAACGCTGCGGAGCAGCAAGGCCGGAGTGGTCCCTACAGCTCCCTTGAGGTGCACAGCAACGGTCTTGGTAGCCGATCCACCACACACGTTCGTTGCTGTTAACGTGTATTTGAATTCCTGATCGAACATGCCGCTTGTCGAGGGGGCCGGGGCGAGGGTCAACGACTTCGTCCCGCTGGGCTCAACTGAACCGAGCGGATCAATAGCGACGGAATCGGCATTGGAGGTCGTCCAACTAAGAGTTGTACCTTCCTGCTGGAGAACCTTGTCTCCCTTCCGAACGTAGTTCACATCCGTTTGCGATGCCCCCAGCGAAGCTTGGACCACGGGGTTTACCTCGACGGTCGCATTCGACTTTGTCGTTCCGCCCGGGCCGGTTGCTGTGAGTTCGTAGGTTGTTGTTGCTCGCGGAGAGATGCTCTTTTCGCCACTGGTTGGAACCGGGCTCATGCCGCTCATGTCGGCATCGATTGTCTCGCTTGAGGTCCAGGCTAGCTGCGTGTTTTGGTTGCAGTCGATCTTCGATGGATTAGCGGACACGGAGCTGCTCACAGGCGCCACCGCGACAGTGGTGGTCGCCGTGCCAGCCGCGAATCGGGCCACCGAAGCACTCAGTTGATCTGTACCCCGCGGCCACGGTTTTGCTTTTTCTTTTCCGTTCGAGATGTCGACGATCACCCGTTGGTTGGCTTCTACCGTGACGGAACCGGACCACAGTTCCTTTCCATATCGCGTAACAGTCAGCTGATGGGTCCCCGGTGGCACCACCAATTCCTGATGGTGGCCAATATCGTTGTTGAATTCATCGACGTGGCCGACAAAATATTCAGGCTTCTTCCCATTTAACAGTACCGCTGCGTCGCCGGCCCGCCTCATGCCAACCTCAATTTGGATGCGTCCGCGTGGGCCTGGCACCTCCGCTCCGGCGGGCTCGAGGGTAATGTCCACCGATGTGGTGTGATCCGAGTCAATAGAGACATCCTTCTCGGCGAACTTGTATCCGTAGTTGGCCACGACCACATGGTGTGCCCCGACGTCGAGTCTGATGGTTCTTCGGCCAGGGCCGATCGCCTGGCCGTCAACAAACGTATAGGCTTGCTTGGGGGTCACTATGATTTTTAGCTTTCCTGGCTTGGTGCTCTGTGCGAATGCGGTCGAGACAAGGAAAAGGGAAAAAATGAGACCACTGCAAACGACATTGAACCTTTGGCGTTTCATGGGCTTCGCCTCCATCGAGGTTGTTACACCTTGAAATGGCATCCTATTTGGAGGACTCATTGGAACGAAACTGGCAGAAGTTACAGCCAATGCCGCACCGTGAATTTCGTTGTTCAGCGGGAGGGAGTCATGCCGGGGAACCCGCGGGAATGAGTCGAGATTTGGAGAGGGGGCTCGTTCGAGTTGGCTAGTGGTGTTGTGATCGCTTCCCACCTGGGCGGTGAGCTAGTCTCGAGCGTGCCCCCTTAAGGTTCGGTTGCAGGAACGGTAGAGCCTTTGGAACTCGTATAACACTGTCAGAATTGCCAGGGCCTAACTCAAGATGGTTTCGGAAGAAAAATCCAGCGGGACTTTTGTTTCACTATATCGATTCCAAAAAAGAGATGGGGACTGCACTCGTTGATCGCAGTCCCCTTCGGCTATTTGGAATGTTCTTTTTTTAGAATCGGAAGACAATGCCAGCGTTGTAGCGGAAATTGCTCTGGTTGTTATTGCCATGGGTGAAGCTGTTGCCGAACCGAGTCAAAACGAAATCGAACTGGGCCGGTCGGATCGCAATGGTCTTCGTCACGGGAATGTCGAGACCTCCGCCTATGATA
>Ga0335073_10000778_pt1 | contig 41802 bp, 22 predicted proteins | sample Lox_Sample_22_FD_207093 | JGI IMG/M metagenome (GOLD analysis project Ga0335073, IMG submission 207093) | Soil microbial communities from Loxahatchee National Wildlife Refuge, Florida, United States - Lox_Sample_2.2 | ecosystem: Environmental > Terrestrial > Soil > Wetlands | place: USA...
TCGATCGGGAAGGTACTGCCCACCTACCAGATCGCCCGCGTCGGCTCCGACGTCATCGGCACGGGCAAGGTGCCCGTCAGCGCCATCGCCGTGATCCTCGGCTGGCTCGCCGCCTTCACCGCCCTGGCCGTGATCTCGGTGCGATCCACGGCCGAGACCAGATAACCGCCCGCCGCACCAGGGCCGCATATCACATCAGCCGCCGCACGCAAGGCCCACACAACACACAGCGTCAAAGCCCCGCGCACAGCAATCACCGTGAGCCAGCTCGCTGACCTCATCCGCGGAGAGCTGGGCGCGACTGCCAGGTGAAGGAAGGACCGAACGAACTCAAGATCAGGGAAGGAGTGGCATGTTCCTTCAGCCGGGCCCGGATAGTGCTGTCCCACGAATCCTGCGGAACCGTGGTCGAGGTGCAGGGCGAGGCAACCCGGCTGCCAATCCCGCTCTTCTGCGCCATCAGCAACCAGCTCAATGACCGCGGCATCGCAGCCCGATCAGCAGCCATCATCAGCCAGTCCACCCGCCTCGGCGACACCCCCTGAACACTGCACGCAAGACGTCCGCAACAGGTATACCTGAGTGCGCCGCACAGACCCCAGACGGCAATCCGCCGCCCAGAGGCGATCGACCGGCTTCTGCCGCATCCGCCATCTTGCGGAACCGGCTCCCGTGAGTCGCCGGCCACCGCGTGCCGCGTTGTTGCAAGCAGGTTTATCGTCGTAGCTCAGTCTCGGGACCTTCTCCCAAGCAGCGGGGGGTAGGGCGCCAACCTGCGCGCCGCGGGAGGGCTGATCACCGAGACAGGCAAGCCGAGGACCTGCGCTGATGCGCAGCCGCGAGGGCTTCATCGGCGCGGTGCGAGCGCAGGACCGAGGTCTGAGCGGGGCACTCACAACAGGGGAAAGCGCGCTGACCAGCGGATATCTGATGGTCGAAGCCCGGTCACCGCTGCCTGGGCCTGCCCCGCGACGCCCCCAGCACCGTTGACTCCGACGCAAACTCCGCTCGGTCCGGTTGTTCCCCGTTGTCGGCCCGGCGGCAGGTGCTACACAGAATCTGCGCGACGGGTGCCCGCCGGTCCGCCCGCACATGACCTGGTTTGTGTCGGCGTCCAGACGCAGAGGCGCCTGACGGGTTACGCGAGGCTGCCGTCCGGCCCGCGATAGGGCCGGACTCGCGGCCGTTGCCGAGGATGATCGATGTAGAGGCTTTGCCAGGACGCGTTTGTTGGAGCAGATCTCCGATACCGTATCGGTGGGTTTGACCAGAGTGGGCGGACGATCGGAGCACCTATCGGCCTTTATGCGCTCAAGCGACGGCCATAAGGCTGCCAGCGGGCGGTGTGCGGTTGCCGCAGGTACGGTGACCCGCAGGTCAGCGGAATGTCAGTCGCCGCGCTGCGCTCCGTCACAGAGGAAGCACTTGCTGGTGATCGGGTCGGTGTTCGCGATCGCGGCTAGATTCGCGACTGCTGCGGCCTGAGCAGCCGCATGGCCCTCCGACGCTCTCACGACCTCTGCGGTCTCCGGGGAGGCCTCGACCTTTCGGAAAAGAGCCTCGAACTTCGCCTTCAGCGCAGGGACATCGTCCGGCTTAGCGCCCACTAGTACCTGGTTGTTGCCGTAAACAGGTTCTTCCATGAACTCACTACCCGGTCCGAGTGAATGCCAGGGGAACGCAAACGGGGCGCCTGTAACCCGTTGGAGCGCGCGGGCCTGGATCGTGGTGGCGAGCCATGGCGAATATGTCTCAGGAGTCCAGGGCTTCTGATTCATGCCGGCGGCGACAACCTCCGTCGCGATCCGGCCCTTAAGCGCGACGAATGCGGTGCTGATCCGAGAGGCGCCGTCGATTGCGTTCTGCACGTCGGGGAAGTGCTGATGGAAGGCCGGCTTCAAGGTCGCTGCGTCAGGGCCGTAATCGAGCGGATCGAGTTCCTCGATGTTCTTCCGCAGACCGCGTGCGATCGATCGCAGACTGGCCGCGTGGCGTGCTGGGGCCGGAGTCGCGTTCAGCCCGGCGATCGCGGAGTTCGCAGTTGTCAGCTTGGCGCGAAGCTGGTCCCGCTGCTTGTACGGCGCCCGCAGGAGCGCGATGCCGTAGCTCACAGTGAAGACGAGGGCTCCTGCGCAAACAATGCCGGCCGCGGTCGCGAGGAAGTTATCCGAGGCCGTTGGGTTCTTGGGGAGCGGTACGCGGCTAGTGACCAAGGCTGCAGCGAGTGAAAGAAGTACCGTGCTGACCCAGAAGCCAGTGCTGTACTGCCGGACGAGATATCTGGCCCACTTGAAGGCGCTTTCGTATGGCGACGGTGTTGTCACGGGTCAAGGCTAAGGTTCCGACGCAGAGCATGACTGTCGTTGAGCTCGGCCCGTGAGATGGCCAGCTACCTGCCTAGGCCGGCACGACCGAGCCGCTGTCACCGCTGCACGCGCTGGACAAATGCCTATGGCTGGGCGGCGGAAACAGCGCGACAGCGGCTGAGGTGCGAGGTCACCCGGCCGGGACGCTGGTCAGCTGGCCTGGGCAACAGAACAACTCATCGCCCAGGAGGCTGACGCTGGTCGTGGCTGGCTGTGACGCGCGGAGTGCCGGGCTGCCTTACCGTGCTTCTTCCCATCCGTAGAGTTTCAGGCGTCGGCGCGCCTGATCCCGGTCGTCGTCGGTGAACAGCGACGCGTGCTGGTCTTTCAGCACGTGGGCTTCGACGGTGAGGTCGGGGCGGTGGTGTGACCACAAGGTGGTGAAGCCGTCGGAGGGCTGGTCGGTCCACAGCAGCTGCCGGGCTGCGGCGAGGCCGCCATGCTCGCTGATCATCTGCAGGAACCGGGTCGCGTTGTAGCCGAGGTCTCGTCTAGCGGTCTCGTAGATCGCCACCATGGCCTGGTGGAACTGCTGTTCGACCTGGCTAGCTGAAGGCTCCCTCTGCGGAGAGGCGGCTGGCTGCGACGGCGATCCGGCGGGCGGGAGGTCGTGGCCCGTGGCCCGGTTGCGCCGCAGTCCGGTGAGCCGCTCGCGGACCGGGCTTGGCGGGCGGCCTTGCAGGTTGAGGGGCGGGTCGAGCCGGTCCAGGACGGCGGTTTCGATGCGCCCGAGCTGATCGGCGTCTGGCACCGGGACGGCGATGACGCGCAGGTGCGCGCTCATCCATTCGGATAGCTGCGGGTCGTCCTCGCCGCTCATCGCCAGCACGGGGCTGAGAATCGCGGCGAGCGTCCGGCGGAAGGTGGAGAACTCCGCGGCGCCGGCCAGGTGCATGGTGGTGATGCGGCTCCATAGCGTGCTGCCGGACCTCTTGCCGCTGGGCCACCGGGTCGCACCTGCCTGCCCGGCGTAGATCAGCCCGGCCGCCACCAGCATGCCGAGCCCGCGCGACAGGTCCGCCGCGCCTGCCGCATCGGCCCACCATGAGTACAGGCCGGGGACCTGCAGGCCGTCGGGTCCGCGGGCAATCAGATCCCGTGGTGCGACAGCGTGCGCAGGCTCGGATAGTGCCCAGGCCAGGCTAGCTGCCGGGTCGGCAGGCTCGGCGGGCATGGAGGCTCCCGCCGTGGCTCGGCGCGGCTGAGGGCGTGAGCTGTACCAGGCCAGCTGCTCGCCCTGCCGCAGATGCTCCAGCGGGGTGGTCAGCTCCGCGCCGCGGGCTGCCAGCGGAGCCCGCAGCGGCTCCACGTAGGCCGCGCCGGCGTGCACTTCGATCGTCACGCCGCGCAGATCGGGGTGCCGCTGTTCAATCTGGGCGGTGACGAACTCGCCCCACGCTTTGCGGTAGGCCGGGCTCTGGTCAGCCAGGTACACGTCATATGGGCCGATCACATCCGCCGGTGCCAGCAGCCCGAACTTGGCGCTCAGGATGTACCACGGCAGCCCGGTGCACACGGCGTACCGGCGGCGGCCCTCGAACAGCGGGCTGGCGAACAACTCTGCCGCCGTGCAGGCGGTAGCGCGCTTGGTCCGCACGCACCCGATCAGGATCACATCGGCCACCGTGCTGGCCCGGTCCGGCGGGTTCGCCTCGGCGGGCACCCATGCAGCCGGTTGTGCCGGAGCGGCCCGGACGTACAGGCCGTGATCAACGCGGCGCAGCAGCGGCGGCCGGGCGCCCAGCGCGTTGTTGCGGGCCCGGTTGGCAGCGTTCGCGGTCGCGGCCTGAATGTGCGCTGCCAGCGTGGCCTCGTTGACCTCTGGATAATGGCGGCGGAACCAGCCGACGATCTCGCTGCGCCGAAACGGCTCGGCCAGCTGGCTGGTGCATTCTTCTAGCAGGGACCACACGGTCATGCCCATCAGTGTGACCTGTCGCGAGGTGCGTGGCGACTCCCTTACTGCGGTATTGTGACGGTCGCGGTTGAGATGCCAGGGTCCTCCGATCGGCACGGAACCTTCGCGAACTGGGCCGCACAACCTCCCTAATGGTCCGTTCGCGCGGGGGAAACGTGCATCTGGCGAGAGTGCGGTTGACGAATTTCCAGTGTTTCGGCCCTGAGCCAACCGTGCTCGATTTTGAGGGCATGACATACCTGCTCGGGCCGAATGGGGCTGGCAAGACGAGCGCGCTGACAGCTCTGGCCCGGATGTTCGCTATCGACCCACAGCTGCGCCGCATGCGACACGGCGACTTCCACATTCCGCTGAAAGCTGAGCCTGGTTCTGAGTCCGAAGACCAGGTTCTGTGGATCGAGGCAGACTTCGAGTTCCCTGAGCTTGCCAGCGGGGAATCCAGCGCTGGCGTTGCGTCCTTCTTCTCGAATATGCGCATGGACAGCGCTGGCGAGGTGCCCTGGGTGCGTATCCGTCTGACTGCGACTGAGGACGATATAGGGGATATTGATACAAAACTAGTCTTCGTTACAGAGATTGACGAAGATGGCGAGCCAGTCAGCACCACCGAACTTGACAGATTTGAACGAGCTGCTATCCAGGTGCACTATCTGCCCGCCCGTCGTGACCCCGCTGAGCATATCGCTCACACCAGCAACACTCTGCTTGGTCGGCTCCTGCGCGCCGTCGACTGGAGTGCCGAATATGCAGTCGTCAAGGAACTGACGCAAGTGCTCAGCGATTCGCTGGCCACCAACGCGGCGATCAAGTCACTGGGCGGGCAGCTTTCGGTGACTTGGAACCAGCTGCATACAGGGTCGTTCTTCACCACCCCGTCTGTGACCTTCACAGGATCCGATGTCGATGCACTCTTGCGCCATCTAAACATCGCCTTTGATACCGCGCCCGGTGGCGGACCGGTGGATTGGACCCGGCTCAGCGATGGGCAACAGTCGCTGCTGTACCTGACCATGGTCCTCGCCCTGCATGGCCTGGGAAGGCAGGTGCTGGCCGGCAGTGTCGCGACCGTCGATCCGGCCAAGCTCAGGCCCGCTAGCTTCACGCTGATCGCGCTCGAAGAACCCGAGAACAGCCTCTCGCCTCACTATGTCGGCCGCGTTCTTAAGGCCCTCGGCGAGTTCGCCCGGCACCCTGACGCACAGGCGATCGTCGCTACCCACTCGCCCTCGGTCGTGCGGCGTGTCCGCCCGGAGTCCATCCGTTACCTGCGGCTAGACCCAAATCGGCGATCCGTCATCTCGATGATCAAACTGCCACCGGAGTCGGCTGAGGCGTACAAGTTCGTGCGCGAAGCGGTTGAGGCGTTTCCTGAACTTTACTTCGCGCGGCTGGTGATTCTGGGCGAGGGAGACAGCGAGCAGGTTGTGCTGCCGCGAGTGCTCGAAGCTGCTGGGGTGTCAGCCGACCTACGCTGCATCTCTGTCGTCCCGCTCGGCGGTCGGCATGTCAACCACTTCTGGCGCCTGCTGAGCAACCTGGACATCCCGTACATTACGCTCCTTGACCTCGACACCGCCCGCCACAACGGCGGATGGGGACGGATTCGCTATGCCGCGAGCCAGCTCCTAGAGCACCCCACCCCTCGAGTAGCCGGATCCGGAATGGACCAGAGTCACGTCAACGGGATTCCTGCATGGGATGACCCGGACCAGCTGGTGGTGTCCACGGAGTTGGGCCGAAAGTGGCTGGCTTTCCTTGAAAGCTGCGGCGTCTACTTTTCCGCTCCGCTGGATCTGGACCTCTGCATGCTTGCCACCTACCCGAGCGCCTACCGCCTGCAGGAAGGGAACGTCGGCGCCCCCACAGAGGACATTCTTACTGCGGTGCTGGGCAAAGCCCGGAAGCTCGAGGCAGAGCAATACTCCGCCGAGCAAAGCGCGTTGTTCACCGAATATCACCGGATGTTCAACAACGGCAGCAAGCCAGTCCAGCACCTCAGCGCCCTGTCGAACCTGTCGAACGAGGACCTGCTCGCCGCTCTTCCCGCGCCCACATCCAGACTCGTCAGCGCGGTGAAGATCCGGCTGGCTGAGCTACCGGAGTGAAGCCCGCGAAGTGGACGCCAGGCGGCGGCGTGGTTCTTGAGCCGAACGCCGAGACAGCCTGCCGCGAGCAGTACCGCAACGTGGCGGTCACTGCGGGTCCTGGCGCCGGCAAGACCGAGCTGCTCGCTCAGCGCGCCGACTTCCTACTGGGCACCAACTCCTGTCCCTACCCGAAGCGCATACTCGCGATTTCCTTCAAGGTCGACGCGGCCGCGAACCTCGGTGCACGGGTACGCGAGCGCGTGCCGCCGGATCTAGCGGGCCGTCTGGATAGCCAGACCTTTCACGCGTTCGCGTACCGCCTGATCAAACGCTTCCAGCCAGTCCTGACCGGTCCGAACCAGCTGGATCGCGGTTTCACCGTCGGTGACCACAGAATTACTCGAACCCAGATCACCTATGATGACTTCGTTCCGCTCGCGACCGAGATCCTGGAACAAGACCCGCTCATCCTGGCAGGTCTTCGTGCCACGTACAGTCACGTGTTCCTCGATGAATTCCAGGATTGCACCAGAAACCAGTATGCCCTGGTCCGTCAGGCGTTCCTCGGCACCAACGTCACCCTGACCGCGGTCGGGGACACCAAGCAGCGGATCATGGGGTGGGCCGGCGCGCTGGAAGGTATCTTCCTGACCTTTGCCGATGAGTTCAACGCGCTGCCGCTTAACCTCTACCAGAACTTCCGTTCCCAGCCCCGGCTTCGACGCATGCAAAACCGCATGATCGCCGTCATGGACCCGCCCGGCGCTGTCCCGGAACAATCGCTGGCCGGAGATGGGGGTCATATCGAGATCCTCAGCGCAACACATCAGAACGAGGAAGCCGCACACGTCACAGCCTGGATCCAGAATCTGATCAGCTCGGGCATCTCTGAATCCGAAATCGCGATCTTGTTCGACAAGCAACCCGAGGCATACGGCATGGCGCTATGTCACGCGCTCGACGACGCTGGCGTCTCCTACCGCAACGAGCAGAAGCTGCAAGACCTTGCCGCCGAGCCGCTGGCAAAGCTACTCGTGGCATATTACGAGATCCTGGCCCGGGCGCGAAGCGCGTCGTCTTACGTGCGCCTCAGCCGAGGCAGGCTCTTCGATCGCAGCAGCGAACATGAACTCTTCAGCCTGCGCACCGCCTGGGACGCGCACATGCAGCAGGCACAGGCCCGCCTAAGAGACAACGGCGACGACCTCGGCGACAGGCGCCTGCTCGAAGAACTGGCAAACGGATTCCTGAACTTCTTTGGCGCTCCCGCGATAGCTGCACTTCACCCTGACTATGACTCCCCGGAACGGGTAACGAAGGTCGTCGGTGACGTCATCGACCGTGTTGAGGAGCTACTCGCCGACGAAGACGCTGCCGCTGAGCCGCTGGCCCGGTTCGCCGCTGAGCAGGGCGTGCGGATCATGTCGATCCACAAAAGCAAAGGTCTCGAATTCGAGGCGGTCGCTGTTATGGCAGTGGAATGCGAAATGTTCTGGTCGAACCATGACGATGAACGCGCCGCCTTTTTCGTCGCCATATCCCGTGCCAAGCAGCGCCTCTTGCTTACCAATTCGCGCACCCGGCAGCGACCACCTAAGGTTCCACGCTGGGAGGTCAACCGGACTCCGTACCAGGAGTTCTTGAATTACGCCTACGAACCAAACCCAAGATCCTCGGAGTGAATCACGGTCAGCGTGCGAGTGGCCTGCACGAGGCCGCCACGCATTATTTTAGCAATTCGGTCAGAACATCAGGTTTCTGGCGTAGTGCCTGGATTCCGAGTCGTTCTTGTGGCACGCGCTGCCGTTCTCGCAAAAGATTCATCGCCTTGGACCGCAGCGCGGCGGGCAGCCAGCTGCACAGGGCGTGGTAGTCGGGTGTCGCGTGGCGGTTGGTGCCATCGGGGCGCCTCGAGTGCCCGGGTTCGTCGAGCAGGAACCGGTAGCACGGCTCGGCGGGCAACAGTCTCGGGAGCCTGGCTGCTTCGGCTTGGGCGGCGGCGTTGACCGCGATCTGGATGCCGGCTAGGTCGAGATCCCCGAAGTAGTACACGCGGGTCGGCGCCGGACTCAGTGTGGGGATGCTCAACACGCTCTGGGTGAAGGAATTTCCGCCGCCCCACGCCAGGTGCAGGTCTGGCCGGGGATCGGCGCGTTCTTGAAGGGCCTTCAGGAATGACGTGTACGTCGCGAGATTCTCCACCACCAGGAGGCGGGTGGGTCCTGTCCCGCTCAGATGCTGGGATACGAAAGGGACCGGCGGGATGAAACAGGCGAGCAGGTCGAGGGTCAGCGCGGCGGATGTGAACAGCCTGGTCTTGAGGTAAGCGTCGAGTGCCTTCTCATCGTCGAACAGTTCGAGAGACCGCTCCTGGATGGGCACGAGGTCGGGCTCGGGGTTGTCACGCATCCACGCCGCGACTCGCTCGAGCAGCTCGTATTCGTCGGATCGGGACGCGATCCGGGCCGCGGCCTCCAAAGCGCTCGGCCAGACCTGCGGTGGGCGTGCCGGGCGGGGTGGCGGGCTGGCGTCGATGCGGGTCACCCAGGACGGGATGGACGGAAGGACGCGCGTGTCCCAGCCCGTGCGCGAACGGGCTGCCGGCAAGGTGATTCTCCCGGCCGTGTGGAGTTCGTCCAGCACGTCACGCAGACGACTCCGCGCCGCGGGGTCACCGATCAGGCCGGGGTCGAACCGGCTTGCCCCGCGCAGAAGTACCTCGGCCGGGATCCGCTTGCCCGGGGATTGGAGCACCAGCCGCTCGATCTCGGCGGCAAGCGGCGACAGGACGGTTCCGTCGGTCTGGGTCATCCGGCCTGCTGCTGTGCTCGGCTGACGACGTCCCAGGGATGCTCGGCGTGCGCTGCGCGTATGCCGTTCACGGTGCCCCCGGTGTCTGCTGGCTCGGCGACGATGTACCGGCGGTGGCGGGTTCGGCCTTCCCGGTTGTCCAGCCGGATGACGTTGGGGAACTGGATCACTGCGGCTGGGTCTTTCACGCCGGTGGTGTAGACGAGCTGGACGCCGTGTGATGCGGCTACGTCGCGCTGAAGCCGCACGAGTGACGACGCTGATGCGCGGCCGATCGGGTTGTCAAGCAGCAGCACGCCGCCGGAACGCCCGCCGCGGCCTGTGTGCGCTGCGCGGAGCGCCGCGAGGATGCAGTAGAGGGCCACGCAGACCGTGAGCTTTTCTCCCCCGCTCCACTTGGCGAGTCGGCTGATGTCTTCGGTGGTGGCGGTGTCGTCGTCGGTCGGCTTGAGCACCTTCACGGTGAACCCTCTGGGCCCGGCTGCCTCATGGACGGCGGCCTTGAGCAACGGCATGCCCTCCGGCTTCAGGCCGTTCTGTATGACTCTGTCGATAACACGTTCGGCGTAGACCACAAGGTCGCTGTCGCTGGGCCGGTCGAAGCTGATACGCAGGATCTTCCTACCTGCCCACGACCCCAGGGTGGTGTTCATCTGGGATCCGCGTTCGGCTCTGCCGAGCAGGTCGAGGCTTTCCCTTACCAGGTGGGCGAGCGCCTCGCTGAGGATGAGCTGGTCCTTGGCGATCGATTCCAGCTCGCCGTCAAGAGTCTGGGCACGCAGCCGCAGCTTGGCCGCCAGGTCGCTCGCGCTCGGCCCGAGCACCGAAGGCGGGTCGTTGCTCAACCGGTCTCTGATGGGCCCGGTGATGGCCGCGAACCGGCTGGCGGCGCGGCGGAGCCGGTCAACCGCGGCGTTCAGGCCGGTCTCAGCTACGCGGGATTGTTTCTCGGCCGCATCGATGCATTCTCTGGCGCAGCGCGCCTGCAGCCGTGCCTCGTCTTCGTCGTGGGTGAACGGCTCGGCGCCAGATCCGGGGTGGGTGTCACTGGAGGAGGGCAGCGCGTCCAGCAGCGCGCTCAGTAGCTGCCCTCGGGTCTTGACCCGTGCCGTTTGCCGCTCGATGCCGCCCATGAGTTCTTCGGCCTGGGACATGCGGTCCTTCGCCTGCTGACTCAGGGCTTCCTGCTCGGCGGCCAGGGCATCGGCTGCCGCGGAGGTGGCGGGGACTATCGGCAGTGCCCGTCGCGGCGGCTTGCTGTACTGCCTCTCGACCTCGTCGGCGTCGTTTCGCCGCTGCTCGACCCGGCCCCGCGCGGCCCCCAGGCCGGCGCTCGCTTCCTGCTCGTTGAGGCGGGCGCGTTCCAGGGCTGCTGACCTTAGCTGCGGTTCCTGGCCGTCGGGGGAGGCCAGCAGTTGCTCCGCGGTCCTACGGTTCCCCAGGGGCACGAGTTCAAGGTTTGTTGCTGCATCTGCTAGCTGCTGGGTGAGGGACCGTACCCGGTCGGCCAGCACGGATTGCGACGCGCGAACCTCCAGCGCCTTGAGTGACTCCCGCTGAGTGCGGCGCAGCGTGTCAAGCGGGGTAACTGGGTCATCGGACAGGGCGGGGGCTCCCTTCCCGCTCGTCGTGACAGCGGGAATCCCGGCGCATTCGGAGCGGTACCCCTGCGCCTTGAGTCGTGCGGTCTTGGCGGCCTCTTCCCGGTCCTTGGCTAGGACGGCCGCCTGCTTGCTGTCCTGCGCGTGTGTCCTGGCACGGCGGCCCGCCTCAACGCCACGGCCCTGTGCGTCGGCCATCTGCGCGGTGAGGGCGCCCTCCGCCGTCAGGGCAGAGATCAGGTCCTCCAGCCAGCTGATACGGCCGTCAAGCACCCGCAGTTGTTCTTCGGCGGTCCTGCGGGCTGTCGCGCTGCGCCGGTCAGTGTCGTCGAGCCGTTGGATCTCGGTTTTGTTCGCCGCCTGCTCGTTCCCGATGGCCTGGAGCTGGTAGTCCAGCGCTTCGATCTCGGTGTCCAGTGCGGCCAGATGTCCGGCAGGGCAATCGTCGATAAACCGGGTGATCTCGCGGCGCAGCTCGTCATCGGCGTCACGCCGCAGTTTCAGCTCCTGGTCTTTGAGCTGGTAGGCGTTCGCGCGTTCTCTTAGCAGGTGTACTGCCGCTTCCGCGGCGCCGGGATCAACCAGCCCTGGCTGCAAGGCCATCCAGGCTGGCGCCGCCGGATCCGGGTGTCCGGACCCAGCGGTCTGGATGATCGCGTCAGCGGCCTCGGCGGAGTAGACGCCGACCATGCTTGTTGTCGAGACCCCTTGGCTGTCCAGTGCGCGCACCGCGTCTGCCACCATGCCGGTCGGGACGACGGCGCCGCATCCCAGCCTCGCGATGCCGGGCATATCCAGAGCGGTTAGCAGCTGATCGGCTGGAAGGACCGAGCGGAGGTAGATCCACCCAGATTCTGCGGTGAAACCCGCGTCGGTGATTTCCCGGACAACAAGTTCAGCATCCATGCTGGAGGGGAGCGTCTGGTTGCGTTCTTGCGCCGTGATGGTGCGCTGGTCAGCGTGCTGTTCGGCGCGGCGCAGAATGCGTTCGTCGTCTGCTGCGATGACGGCGTCCCCGAGTCGGCGTTCCAGCAGGTGAGCCTCCGCCCACAGGTCAACCGGCTCATCTGGGGCCGCTTCTACCAGTTCGCGCACACGCGGCGTGCTGGTCAGCCCGGCCAGTATCGAAGCTAGTGTGGCTTGCCGCTGGGCTGCGGCGCTGCGCAGGCTGTCGGCGGTGCTGTGCTTGGCTGCCAAGTCGGTGTCGCGCTTGGCGATCTCGTTGCGGCGCTCTCGGCGTTTCTCTTGTTCTTCCTCGATGGCGTTGAGCTCGCCGTCGAGACGGTCGCGTTGCGCTGTGACTTCGGCCAGGTGCGGCCCAGGTGCTGTGGTCTCGGCGGGAAGGTGACCGCGCCTCACGCCGTCCTGGCGCCGCTGGTCAAGAGCGTCGAGCTGGGTGCGGGCCGCTGCCTCATCGGCAGTGGCTTGCCGTTGCTCTTCCTGCGCCTGTTCGGCCAGTTGTTGTTCCCTGTCGGCCGTTTCCGAGGCGGCCTGTTGCTCCTCGGCAGCGCAGGCCCCCGCAAGGTCAGCTTCCTCGGCGAGTGTCGTCAGCCGCAGCCGAAGGCGGGAGGCGTGCCGGGCGTACTGGTCGCGCAGTGGAGCGAGTTCGGCTTCCTCCGCGGCAGCTTCGTGTTCGGCCCGGGCAAGGCTGCTTGCCAGGTCGGCCTGAGCCGCTAGGTCCCCGACGAGTCCCCATGCCCGTGCCTGAGCCGTTGCCTCCTTTGCAATGTCCTCGGCTGCTTTCTCGTCGGCTTTGGCTTCGGCGAAGCGCAGCCGGGCACCCTCCCGGCGGTACAGGTAGAGCAGGTCATTGGCCTGCGATCGCAGGCTGTTGGCCGCTGTGCGGGATTGGCCGAGGGCCTCGTGCTGCGCCTGCAGATCCTGCTGCTGCTCCTGTGCCGCTCGTATTGCTGAGGCGAAGGCCGCGGCCAAGTGCACGGCGGCCTCAACGGCTGCCGCGAGTTCAGCCGATGCGGTGCGTACCTGCTCATGGTGGGCGGCGACCTCGTCGAGGTTGCCTGCCGCGGCGGCGCAGAAGTCTCGCTCTGAGGTCTTGCGGGGCTTGGCCGCCAGCAGCTCGGTCACGCTGGCCAGGCGCTTGGCCAGGCTGGCCGGCGCGTCGGGCTGGATCGTCAGGTCCAGCAGGAAGTCGATAAAGTCCTTCGCTGCCGGGAACTTGAACAGGTCTTCCACGCCGCCCTCGACATGGTTCATCTGCTTTTGCGTCCGGAAGAGTGCCGGGTCCAGGTGACGGTCCAGGAGCGCCTTCGCCCACACGTGCATGGCCTCGGTCACGACGAGATTGGCGCGCGGGCACGGGCGTGCCTGCTCGCGCAGCGCCTGAACGAACCCCGAGAGGCGACGGGGCCGCCCGGTGGCATCAGCAAACGGCAGGGTTTCCAGGTCGAGCACGCCGGGCACGGCATGAAAGGCGTAGAAGCTGGTATTGAGCCGGTCTCGCGACTCGGCTGCCTGTGCTGGGCGCCGCAGATCGTCCCATTCATAGACCGCGCCGGTTACCAGCAAGTCGTCTGGCTCCCCGAGGAGATCACGGGCCGCCTGGCTGGGCTGCCACACCGCGACTACATGCGCGGTGTCACCTGAGTCGACGTAGTCGGTCAGGCTGCGCTTGACCGAGCGGCCCATGAACTCGGCGGCGCGCGGCAGCAGCTGGGCGTACAGAAGCGACAAAATGCTGGACTTGCCGCCGCCGTTCCGCAGCCAGATCACTGAGTCCTGCGGGATCAGGCCGTCCTCGGCCGGGGCGGTCAGGTTGAGGGTCAGGTCGGTGAAGCGCGCGGACCGCTCCCCGATGGACCGGAAGCGCAGCGCGGCGAGCTGGTAGGTCACGGACGGCCCTCCCGGGGGTCAGCGGTGGCCGTCATGGTCGGCTGTGCTGCGGCGTTGCGGCGGATTCCAGTGATGAACGTGTAGGCATGCTCAAGGGCGACCTCCTTGGCGTGCACCCGGAACCGCTCGGTAAGCGTCCACGCGCCCTCAGCGGATGCGTCGGGGCGTGCCATGCCCTGCCCTGCCAGCCAGGTCAGGATCGAGCGGACCCAGTAGCGGGTGCAGCGGCTGGTGAGCTTGCCCATGGCGCGGCCCTGTTCGCCGTAATGGACGGGCGGCATGCCCAGGTAGACCCGCCAGGCGGCGTCGAGTCCTTCTTCGGGGATGATCTCGCCGGCTGCGTCGTGGGACCGCAGCCGCTCGCACAAGTCGCGCAGCCAGCTGTCCAGGTCGTGCTCCGTGACATGCCGTACCCGATCGTCCTCGAGTTCCTGGGCGCTGGGGAATGCGTACGCGACCAGCCCGGCCAGGATGAGACCAGCGAGCACCTTGTGCTCGTGCCTGCCGGTATTGGGCATGTCGGAAAGCCGGAACGCCAGCGGGGATTCGGGTGTGACGGCGAGGATGAGCCCGAACTCGCCGTCGGAAAGCACTTCGGCGCCCAAGCCGTGCAGGACCGCGTTGGTGGCGGTCTTGAAAGCAAGTTCGCTCCGGTAACGGCCCAGCACACGCAGGTACTCAGGGTTACGACCAGGGCGTTGCAGTGGCCGCACCGCCCAGGCCACGAGCGTGCCGATGTCGGCGTGGTCGCTGTCAACGAGTGTCACGGTAGGTCCTGCCTAGCTGAGGTGAAGGCTTGGTACGTGCACGTGGGTGCCGGATCTGCGGTCGCCAGCGAGTCGGAGTCAAGAGCGACGATCACGTCGTCGCCGTCCCAGCCGGGCAGCCGCAGCGGGGTGCCGTCGGTGTCGACGGCGGTGCGCTGACCGAGGACACGCGCCATCAGGTCCTCGGCAGCCCGCCCGTCGTCATCGTCGGCGTCTTCTGGGGAGAATGCCCACAGGACGGCGAGGTTGAGAACTTCGGCGCCTTGCCCGCGGACAGCCTGGGATGGCGTCTGCGCGTCTTGATAGCACGCGGCCAGCAAGGTAGACAGCCGAGCTGGCAGGCCCACGTGCTCGACCGCCCGGACGGCCACCTCGATCATCTCGGGTCGTAGCAGCGGAAGGGGCGGGTCGGCGAGTTCGGGATCTTCCTCAGCATCGTCGTCGAGGTCCCGGTGAGCGTGACGGGACCACAGATCAGCGATTAGCCGGTACAGCCGCGGCAGCCTGGGGACTTGCGGCCCCAGCATGTCGGTCAGGAACCGCTCGCTGAGGGCGGTGGCATCAGCGCCGCCGAGTTCCAGCGCCGGCAGCAGCACCTCGTGATGTGGGTCTGGGACCGTGACCGGCGCGGGCGGACGGAACGCCTGACGTTCTTGCTCTTCCAGGAACACGCCGCGGGTTGCGATGACCCGCTGATGCAGCGACTCGTGACGCTGCTGGCACTCCTCGATTAGCTGGGCAATCCGCAGTGCCGCGGCCAGTAGCTTGGCGTCCGCGCTGGCCATCGCCTCTCTCACCTTGACCAGCAGGCGCCGCTCGGCGTTGAGGCGCTCCCGAATGTGCTCCCTGGCAGATGCCAGCCGGTCCGGGACAGCTGTCGCCCACTCCTCTTCAACCGCCCGCAGATCACGGCGGGTCTGCTTGATCAGACGGTCCAGCTCCTCGGCGAGCCCCACCGACAGCAGCCGGGCGCGCTCGGCTGACTTCAGCGCGGCGTCGAAGGCGTTGCGGGCGAGCTGCCGCTCCAGCACAAGCTCGGTCGCTACCTGCTCGTCCTCGACGTCGAAGTCCAGCCCGCCGATCAGCGCATTGATCGCGTCCCTAGTCGCCCGCAGGACGTTCTCGCTCCGCGTTGGGTGATCGTGTTCGATGAGCAGGGAGAACGGAACCTCCCGACGGCGGTGCACGCCGTCAGGTCCGGAATAATCGCTGGTCACATATCGGAAGGGCGCCTGGCGGCCGTGACGGTTCAGCAGGCTGTCGACAACGAACGTCGCGACCGCGCGATGCTCCTCCGCCGGCCGATCCAGGGCTGCCAGTTGGGCCAGCTCCGACAGCGCGAAGACCAGATCGCGGCGGGTGGCCTCCATCTCGAAGCCCTGGCGGGACACCACCAGGTCGATCGCGGTCAGCGCGAGGGTTACGACGTCATAGGTCCCGTCCGGCCATTCCTGCCGTCGGGCCGCCTGAGCGGCCTCGATGACCGGGCTGAACCGCAGGAAAGCCGCGACTCGTGCTGGGAATGACGGCTCGCGTGCGCTGGGCGCGCTCTCCGCTGCGGCAAGCGGAGTAACAAGCTCAAGCCCGGTCTCTTCCTGAGCCGGGCTGAACAAGTCGGCCGCACCGAACTGGTACTCCATGCGCTTGCCTTCTGCATTCGGTCAACGACGGAAATGGTAGGGCCGGCCACCGACAATCTGCTGGGACCAGCGGAGCCCCAGCCGCTCAGCGGCGCGGCGGTGGGTGCCGGCCGGGGGAAGGCAGGTGGCCCGGGCGGGAGGCGATCACGACATCGGTGACGCCGTCGAGTTCCCTCAGAGCGGCCGCAGTGATGTCGTGTTCCTGGACGGAGGAGGATTCGTCGTAGATGAAGACCACGATCTCCTTGTACCGGCTCGTGCCGCGGAGATAAGCGGCCGAGTCCTCCATCACCTCCTTCTCGATCTTCTTGAAGTCGGTGTGACTGCGCGCGAACTTGACCTCGATCAGCGCGCCCATGCGCGGCAGGCCAAAGTCGGCCCGGTAAGTGCTGTGGCCGAGCTTGGGCAGGGTCTCCTCATCGACCACGTCGTCGAAGACGGAGCGGAGGATAAGCCAGAGGATGTCCTGGACTTCGCGCTCGGACGTGATGGGCCAGCGGATCGGGTTCGCGTTGCCGCCGTCGTCCCAGCGCCACCGGCGCATCGCCGCCTCGAACCGCCGCAGCACGGCTACGAGGTGGGACCGGCTGAGAACCATCTGGCCGATGCTGGCGTCGAGGATGTCGGTGACAGCCCGGTAGATGACAGCGGCTTGCGAGATCGTCAGCTTGGCCGGGTCAGTGCGCAGGGCGCTGCGGAAGACGTGATTCTGCAGCGTGGCGAGTTCACCCGTCGACCCTGGCGGCGCCGTCCCCGCCGTGATCATCCAGTGGATCAGGGCTGGGACGGCCGGGCCGTCGTCCGGCCGCCAGCCTGCGGCTGCCGGCTGGCCGCTCAGGATGGCGCGCAGGTGGTGGTAGATAAGTTCCTGGAAGCGATCTGCAGCCCGCAGCCGCGTGTCGTGTAGGACTCCGAGCAGCCAGTCACCGAATACAGGAAGGTCCGTGGCCATGGCCTGGGCGGCCAGGACGATGCCGGTGACCTGGAGGCTGTCGTGAATTAAGGTCAGGCGGTCGGTGAAAAGGTCGCGGGCCATGAGCCGGGGGAGGCCGTCGGCGAGCGCGCTCCGCGCATCCGCCTGACATGCGGAGCCTGGGCATGTCAGCCCGTAGCCGAGGGCGGCCAGCGCGGGTGCCTGGCCGAGCCGGTCGCGGTTGTCGGCGAGCCACTTCGGTGAGAGCGGGCTGACGTTCCAGTCCAGCCCGGCTACTGCTGTACCTGCCAGGACATGGCGGGCGAACAGCCCGTCAAGGTGGCCCGGAACGTTCCCTGCGGCGATCCGCTGGGCCGCTGCGGTGAGCCAGGTGCCTGCCTGGGCCGCGGCCAGGCCGTTGGTGTCCTCCTGGCCCGTCACAGGAACCACCTGCTGCTGCGCAGGTCTGTGGCGACAATGTCGGCGTTCCAGTTCTTCACGTGCCGGAGCTGGCCGAGCAGGCCGGCGATGAGATCGGAGTACATGATGGTGACCGGCCGAGCGGACGGGTAGGGCCTGCGCCACGACAGCGCCGTGAACCGGAAGACCTGCCCGGCCAGGTACTCCAGGTCCGTGAATGTGGATTCCCGGTGCAAGTGCAGGAGCAGCGGGCTGGGCAGGCCCTGCAGCGGCAGCTTCAGATCCCACGGTCCGCTCACCGACAGCAGCATCTCGCTGCGGCTGACCGGGACAGCGTGCCCGCGGCCGGGGACGAGACGGCCCCGGACCTGCCCGCCAGAGGACCGGCCAGGACTGTTCTGGTCAAACAGCGCCCAGTCGTGTGCGTCGCTGACGTGGACGAACGCGAACTCCACCTTCGCGTACTCGCCGGCTAGCTTTCCGACTAGCAGCTTGACCGCCCGCGCCTCGGTGTCTCTCAGCGGCTTGAAGACATGGAAGATCAGCCTGAGCGCGTCACCGGGCTGCCAGCCATTGCGCGCCCGCACGTCCTCGATGCAGGTTTCCAGCGAGCGAAGCAGTTCCTGCGGGTAGGCCTCGTAGTCGGCTTCTTTCGACCGGTTGGACAGCAGGTAGTTGCCGTCGGCGCTGAACACGGTGGTGATGCCGACCACGCGCTCAGGCGTGGTGAGCCGACTGACCTTCACGTGGGCGCTGCCGATGCCGATGACCAGTTCCTGGGTTACCGAGCGCGGGGCCGCGATGACAAACGGCGTCCCGCCGAGCTTGGCGTAACAAGCCAGCGCGATGCTGTTGAGCGGGTAGGCCAGGTTGCCCTTGCGGATCGTTTCGATCTGCACCTCCTGGACGGGCACGCCGTGGCTCATGAACGTGGACTTCGCCACCAGATACGGGCTGTCGTCTCCGGTGAGGTCTTCCTGATCCTCGCTGGTGATCGCGAACGCCAGGTCCGGCTTCCTGGGCTTGCTGAGCGCGGCGAGGCATGCGTCGCGGTAGGCCCGCGCATCGCGCGTGCCCGAGTCGAACGACTCAAAGGTCACGTCGCAGGCTGTCAGCCGGTACTTGCGGACAAAGCCCTGCGTGAACACGCCGCCGCCTGGCACGCCGCTGAGGAAGCTGCTGATGAACGTTTCGACCGTGCCCTTCAAGAAGCCGGGGCTCACCACGGCGATCAGCGGACGCTTGGGGGAGAAGCTCTCAGCGTCGAACGGCCCGAACTCATCCAGACCCCTATCAGCCGACCGATGTATCTTGTCGCCAGCCGGGCCGAAAACGAACGTCGGCTCGTCGAAGAGGCGGCTCCTTACGCCACCGCCCCGCCCGCCATCGCCGGCAACGCCACCTACTGTTGCGGCCAGCCCGGTCGCTAGCTCCAGCGGGTGCTGGCCTAGCCACGACGCCAGTTCCCTGGTCTTGGCCAGGCGCCCTTCAGCGCCGGTCAGGCCGAACACCTCCTTCGCCAGCCGCTCCAGGAGTACTTCTGACTTCGGCCCGGCGAGAACTCGCACGACCTCGTCCATCACGTCGCGACGTCCCTCCAGCCAGGCGTCCGCAGCCAGCACCTTGTTGATGCCTGGCGCGTCTCGCAGCAGGAGATAGTCCCCGTCGATCGCGTCCACGGCACCCGCGGCATGCCTGCTCGCTACCGAGTCGAGGCGCGGATCGTGGCTGTCGGCCTGGACGAGGACATACCGGCCTTCGACTGACACCCCACGCTGGATGAGTGTGGTGACCGGGATGTCGATCTCATAGCGCGTCTTCACCCCGACGGTGATCCCGGGGCAGCCGGCCGGGCCGGTCATGCGCGCATCCAGGCAGTACTGCGGCTGGACGTGCACCCCCGCCAGGTCACCCCCGCTGCCCTGTGCGGCTCGTGCCATCAGGTCACGGCCGGGCCCGCGGGCCACGAACACCGGAGGGGTGAACTTACGCAACCGGTATCCATAGCGTTCCAGCATGCGGATCAGCGACGCCCGGACAAGGCCCATTGCCAATCGCAGGTTCTCCGCGACATCGACGGTCACCTGCTCGCCGATCTCTGGCGCCTCGGCCACGAACGGCACGCACGCGATCTTCTCGCCAATGCGCGTGACGCTGTGGGTTCCCGCCAGCTCGTCTCTCAGGCGGGCCAGGTGGCTGGCCGATTCGAAGGCGACCATGCCTGCCAGGAAGCTGCTGGCAGTGAACTTCACGGGCAGGTAGTTGACCGCCAGCCGCGCCGATCCTGCGCCACGAGAGGCGCGCAAGCGGTCCACTCACGATCTCCTTCCGGGGGGAGGCAAGGAACGGCTAAGGAATCGGCGGCATTAGCGCGCGAGCCATTCCCGCTCGATGGGCTGGATGCAGATCGGGCATGCCTTTCGAGGTCACTGCCCTCGTACATCAGGGTACGCGCGGCGGTGCACGAAAACGGCGCGTGACTCGCGGGCTACATGGCGCCGATGTTCGTCGGTGCCAGCCAGGCTGTCCGGCAGCCGATCCTTGCCGCGGTTTCGCTCGATCCACGGCACGGCTCGAACCGGCATCGGCGCGTTCCGCACGGTGGCCCAATCGCGATCAGTCTTGGCAGGAGCGCCGCGTCACGGGAGAATCACCTGCAAATTTGCTGCTCATGCCATTCTCGGACGAGCACCCGGATACGTCGCGGAGAAACGTGGTGGTGGGCGTGTCACCGGAGCCGCAGGTGCTGGAAAGCCCTGGCCCGTTCTGGACGGAGAAGCTTTACCGGCCGTCTGGCGGGCAGGATCACTTGGGGCTCGGCAGCGTCAGCTCCGACCGCATCTTGCGAACCCTGGCACCGGGCATCAACGTGCTGACGGTGCACCCCAGGTACTGGAGCTTCTACTCGTTCGTGCTCGACGAGTTCTGGCGGCGCCGGCTCGCGCGCACCAGGCGCTCGTTCGCCGGCTTCTACCGGCCGTGCGAGTCGGTCTACGCGGTCGCGGCCTACCTGTGCGACCGGCCGGAGCACGAGATGCACGGCCCGATGCGCGGCGTCGTCGGAACGGACAAGGCGCGCCCGTATGCCGCCCAGGCGCCTGCCGAATTCGACCCGATGTACGACTACATCGACAGCGACCTGGGCGGGTACGGGTTGTACTACGGGACCACCATGGCCGCGACGGGCCTAGTGATTCCGGCACTGCCGCAGGCTGGCGTCCCGTTCGATGCCCCCACGCCGGTCGGCCAGCGCGCCGCGGCCGCGTTCCGCGAGGCAATCGCGGGTACGGCGTATTACCGCGACTACTTCGGGCACCCGGACAGGCTTGTCCCCGCGGCGGTCGTGCTGGAGTATGCCAGGGCCGCGTGCTTGTGCCAGCTGCAGACCGACGACGCCCCGGACCGGCCCCTGCTGCGCGATGTGTTCTGCTACGGAGGTGACCCGGAGGAGGCGGCGCTGCGCCGCTCCACCCTGCGCTTCTTCCTGGATCTGTCCGCGGGGACCGATGGCGTCCGGGTCGACCAGGACACGTTCCGGCGGCTGATCTACTTCCGTGACCTGGGTGGCGGGCTGCGGTATGTGCCGCGGGCCGACGTGGCTCGCACCGCGCGGCGGTGGCGGCTGTACCAGGCGCGGGAGTACTACTCGCTGGCCCTCAACCGGCTCTGGGCGTTGCTGACCGCCTGGGGAGCCGAGCGGAGCGCAGCCGGGGCGGTGTCGGTCCCAGTCGCTGACTGGTGGGAGTGGCTGGACAGCGCCATGGACTTCGGCCTAGTCGGCCGGGAACTCGGTGCAGGGGACCCGGGCATCGCCAGCTCGGCGCCGCTGGCGGACCTTGCGAGCTGGATCAGGACAACTGCAGGGACCGGCGCTGACCGGACCCGACAGCGATGGGGAGCGGGCGTGACCCGGATGCGGGTTCCCGACCTGCTGCGCGGCGGCGAGTGGGAACACGCGCTGGTCCTGACATACAGTCTCGACCTTTCGTTCTATGAGCGGGACCTGGGGCGCACGCTGGCCCGCGTGCCGAACCGGGTGGTCTTGGCGGACGCGCGCCGCCTTGCAGAGCACTTTGACGACATCGCCCGCGGCGGTGAGGGGCTGCACGGCGCGAACGTGGCCTACGCCGTCGCCGGCCTGACCGCAGCGCGCGCCGCCCATGCCAAGGTCATCTTGCTGGCCGCCCCAGGTTCCGGCCTGGCGATCGTCGGCAGTGGCAACCTGACCCTCGGCGGCTACGCCTCCCAGGGTGAGCAGTTCTGTGTCTACCGGTATGACGGCGCGCTGGACCAACTGCCGCCGTTCGTCGAAATCCGGCAGCTGCTCGACGGCCTGGCCGCCCGGGACTGGATCGACGAGGTTGCCCGCTGGCACCTGGACCAGATCTGGGCCGGAGCGCCCTGGCTCGGCGCCACCGCTCCGCCGGGCGCGCCGATGCCGGTCCGGCACAACCTGGATGAATCGCTGCTGTCGCAGCTGGCCGAGCGGATCGGCGGGCGTCGCGTCGGCGAGGTTGTCGTGCACGCGCCGTTCTACGACCCTGAATGCGCGGCCCTGGGCAGCGTGCTCGGCCGGATCGCCCCCTCGTCGGTCCGGATGCTAGTCCAGGAACATGAGACCAGCGTCGACCCGGACGTGCTGGCGCGCGTCCTGAGCAGGTATCCCGGCCGCGCCGCCGTTCACACCGTCAGTGCGCCCGAAGCTGGCACTTACCTGCACGCCAAGTTCATTCTCGCCCGCACCGGCGAGGAGGACATCGTCCTGTCCGGCTCGGCGAACATGTCCCTGTCCGGGTTGTGCAGCACGGCCGCATCCGGCAACGTGGAGGTGGGCAACCTTCTGTCCGGCTCTCCCGGCTCGTTCGACTACCTGCTCGACTCCTTGACGATCGGGCCGCCCGCAGACGACCCTGCCGCCCTCCCTGTCGCCCTGAGGCCCGATCACGGTCCGCAGCCGGACCAGGTCACCCTGCGCTCAGCGAGATGGCAAGACGGCGTGCTCACCGTCGTCTCGGACAGGGACCTGCCCATTGGCGAGCATGTGCGGCTGCGTGTCGGCGAGGTCATCAGCGAAGACGCCGCGCCCGACGTAGGCGGGGCCGTTGCGATTTTCCGCCTGGCTGGTACGCCCGCGGGCCAGGCGCTGGAGCGGGCCGTGCCGGTCGCGCTGCTGCTCCGCGACGGCGACGGCGGGTGGACCGCCACCACCCCGACTTGGCCCTATCACGTGGATGCGCTGCGGGGCCGCCTGGCACGGTCAGCTGATCACAAGGTGCTCCTCGGAGCCGGGAGCCTGCCCGCCGACGAGGAGGATCTCCTCGACCTGCTGGAAGAACTCCAGCGCAGCCTGGTGCCCGACGTCGAGACGGCCTGGCGGCTGGCCCGCAGGGACCCCGTCCCGTCCGGCCGGGACGAGGAGACCGGGGAACCCGCCAGCCTCGCCGACATCGACTTCGAGCTGCTGCGACGCCACCCCCGCGTGGCGCAGTACCTACGCTCAGGCCCGCGCCGCGACGGCAGCGAGCCCACCGACCTGCAGGTAATCTTGTCCGCGATCGCCAGCCATTTCGCTGGCACCTCAGGCACAGTCGTGCCTCAGGCCGGAACGGCTGACACCGGCGGCATCGAGGTCGGGCGATCCGCCGACGACACCGGCCAGGACACCGAGCAGGAGCGGCGCCGTCTGTCCGCGCAGGCACGTAACAGGCTGGCCTGGCAGCGGTTCATCATCCGTTACCTGGACGGCCTGTCCGACCCGCGGTTCCTGGAACTGGCCGGGCCGGTCATGCTCGCCCGGAACTCGGCGGTCTTCAACCACCTGCTCGCCTTGCTCCTGCAGCGCGGCTCCATCCGGGACGACTTCGGCATCGCCGGGCAGCTCAGGCTCTGGCATTTCCTGTGGGGACAGGGTCCGGACGACCTGGGCCTGGTCGGCGGCCTCGACGAGGAGTCATCGGCCGCGGTCACAGGTATCTTCGCCGAAGCACACACCCTGAGCATGGTCTTGGCCGCCCTCTGCTGGTCATACCGGCTCGCTCAGGAGGTTGCCCCCGACGGCCAGGCGCTGGCCTTGCGAGATTTCTGGCGGCACCTGCTGACCCACCGCCAGGTGAGCATTGACGATGACGTCCTCCTGGACGCAGCCTCAGAGCTGGTCCTCGATCAGGCCGACCCGCTCGCTGCGCTCGGCGAGGCACTGCTTGAGCTGGCCACGGCTACGACCGAGAGCGAGATGCTCGATTCCATCGCCGCCGCGTTCGCCTCGCAGCGGACCCGCTGCCGCATCGAGAAAGAACGGGTCATCCGGGCTAGCCCCTTCGACGATGAGGTCAAGGGCCGCCAGGTCGTGGCGCCAGTCCTGATCATCGACGACGAGCACGCGGTGGCCGATGCCGGCCACGCCTCAGCGGCCCTGACCGCGTGGATCGCGGCGGAGCAACGCGAGTACTACCGGATCCACCTGCCCTGGCAGCGCGCGACGGCGGTCGCCGATCCCGGCCTCGGCGTGTACTGGCTCAAGACCACGGACAACATGCAACGGCTGCCAGAGCCAAGCGGCGAAGGACCCGCATGGCTCATCGCGGCCGAGCGCCTCAGCCGCAGGCTCGGCGGCGCGGCCCAGGCCGCATAGCGCAACCGGCTACGGCCGCAGCCGTCTGCAGCTGGTTCTGAGGCGAGTTATTGCGCAGCACGAGCTTGATCACTAAGGTCTGCTTCTCAGATCACCTCGGGGGCCAAGTGTCCTTGCCGCACGACGGGCGACACCGGGAGCAACTCCGAACGTCCATAGCGGCCTTGCATAAGGGAGTACTGGTGACGGCTGAGCTCGGCCCAAAATAGTTCATGGCTCCGTGCCCTGGGTGCGCTACTGCCTGCCGATTGATGAAGGCGGCCATGAAACTACGCACGTTAGATGCCCAGGATGCGGTCGGCTCGTGATCATCGTCTGGACTGATACGGCTTTCCTCGTCAACTTCTCCGAATGGGCCGGGGCAGGAGAACTCCGAAGGCTGGGGTCTTCCGCCAGATCCGGTGTAACAGGTCTCGATCTAGGTGCGGGTGAGGCACTGAACATTCCAGCCGAGGCTCCGCCCAGATCCTTGCGTGCCTTGCCGCACGACCGCTTTGCCGGGGTGCCACCAGTGGAGGATGATTCTGACGGCCAGGTTCTCAAAGGGGAGGGGTGCGGGCGTGCCGGTGACCGCGCAGGATGCCGTGCCCGGGCAGGGGAGCCTGGTGGAGGTCCGGGGCCAGCGGTGGGTGGTTAGCGATTCCTCGCCAGGCGGGGACGGCAGTACGCTGCTGGTGCTGCAGTCGGTGGAGGACGGCCGGTACGGCGAGAGCCTGCCAGTGATCTGGGAGGTCGAGCCGGGCCGCCGGGTGCTTCCGACCGGGTCTTTGCCCGATGTCATCAGCGGCGGTTTTGACCCGCCCGAGCGCCTCGCGGCGTTTCTCGACGCGGTCCGCTGGTCGGCGGTCACCTCCGCCGACGTGAAGACCCTGCAGGCACCATTGCGATCCGGCGTGGTGGTGGAGGAGTACCAGCTCGAGCCGGTAGCGCGGGCGATCGAGGCGCCGCGAGTGAACCTGCTGCTGGCCGACGATGTCGGCCTGGGGAAGACGATCGAGGCGGGACTGGTCGCGCTGGAGCTGCTCCTGCGGCACCGGGCGAAGCGGATCATGATTGTCTGCCCGCCCGGGCTGATGGTGAAGTGGCAGGACGAGATGGCCGAGAAGTTCGGTCTGGCCTTCACGATCGTCGACTCGGCCCAGCTGAACACGCTGCGGCGCAGTCACGGCAGCGCCGCCAACCCGTTCCGGGTGTATCCGCTCACGATCGTCAGCCTGACCTGGCTGCGCGGCGGCAAGGCCGGGCGGCTGCTGCAGGAAGTGATCGATCCCGACGCGGAGCTCAGGGCGTTCGACCTGCTGATCCTGGACGAGGCGCATCACGTCGCGCCGGCTGCGCCAAGGCAGCGGTACGCGGTCGACTCCCAGCAGACCAAGCTGATCCGCTGGCTAGGGCCGCACTTCGAGCACCGGCTGTTCCTGTCGGCGACGCCGCACAACGGATACCCGGAGTCGTTTACCGCCCTGCTGGAGATCATCGACGATCAGCGGTTCGCCCGCGGCGTCGACCCCGACCCCGTGGCGCAGAAGGAAACGATCGTCCGCCGGATGAAGGCGCAGATCACCGAGAAGGATGGAATAACGCCGAGGTTCGCCAAGCGGGACGCCCAGGCCATCACCGTCATCTACCCGGACGTCGAGCGGGAAGCGCACGCGCTGCTGAAGGAGTTCGCCGCGCTGCGCCGGCACCGGCTGACCACTAGGAAGGGACGCGCGTCGGTCGACCTGGTCACGCTGCTGCTGAAGAAGCGGCTGTTCTCCTCACCGCGTGCTTTCGCGCATACGGTCGGCGTCTACCTGGAGACCGTCCAGTCCAGGACGAGCCCGACCACGGCGGCCGAAGCACCTGGAGTGAACGATGACGAGGTTCCGGAGTGGATGGACGGTTTCCTGGACGAGGTCGCGGCCTACGACGACGAGCAACTCGCCGAGGCAGAGGACGACGCGGCCGCGCGCTCGGGCCGTATCCAGGCCCAGCTCACCGACACCTCCCAGCGGGAGATCGCCCTCCTCAAGCAGATGGAAACATGGGCTGCCCGGTACGAGACCAGGCCGGACGCCAAGGCCAGGGAACTGCTCACCTACCTGAAGGCCGTCTGCCTGCCCGTCGGCGAGCACTGGACGAACGAGAGGGTCGTGGTGTTCACCGAGTACCGCGACACCCAGATCTGGCTGAAGGAGCTTCTGGCCCAGGAAGGCCTCGCCGGCGACCGGGTCAAACTGCTGTACGGCGGGATGGACTCCTGGCACCGGGAGCAGCTCCGGCTGGCGTTCCAGGAACCGCCGGACCAGAACAAAGTCCGGATCCTGCTGGCCACCGACGCGGCCAGCGAAGGCATCGACCTGCATGAGCACTGCCACCGCCTGATCAACTACGACATCCCGTTCAACCCCAACAAGCTGGAGCAGCGGATCGGCCGCATCGACCGGTACGGCCAGACGCGGGTCCCAGAGGTGCGGCACTTCGTCGGAAAGGGCTGGGAGCAGGCCGCGGACTCCTACGAGGCGGACCTGGAGTTCCTCGCCCGGGTCGCTGCCAAGGTCGCGAGGATGGAAGAGGACCTCGGGGCGGTCAACGCGGTCCTCGCCGAGGCCGTGCAGCGGCGGATGCTGGGCGAGATCACCGACTACGACGTCGAGCACGCAGCCCAGCCGACCCAGACGGGCCGACGGCCCAGAGGCCGTGCCGCTGCCGATGCCGATGTGTCCGAGCAGGTGAGACGTCTCCGGCGGGATCTGGACGCGACCGTCGAGGAGCTGCGGATCACGCCGGATCACCTCAAGCGGCTGGTGGACACCGCGCTAGAGCTGGACGGCGAGCAGCCACTGAGGCCGTTTTTCGATGAGCGGCTGTTCGCCGACGGCCTGTATGAGGTGCCGGCGCTGACGAAGTCCTGGGCGCGGGCCACCGAAGGCCTGCTGGAGAAGCTGGCACGCGAGGGCGAGGAGCCACGTCGCCGGCCGGTCACGTTCGACCCGCGGTCGGCGAAGGGCCGGCGTGATGTTGTGCTGGCGCACCTCGGCCATCCCTTGGTCGACTCCTCGGCGCGGTTGCTGCGCGCCGCGGTCTGGAGCGGCCATACCGGCCTGCACCGGGTGACGGCGGTCGTCAGCGACGACCCTGGGCTCGAGGACACGCTGGTGGGCGCATACTCCCGGTTCGTGCTCGTCGGCGCCGACGGCATCCGGCTGCACGAGGAGATCCTGTACGCCGGTGGCTGGCTGCCCGAGGCGGGGCGGTTCCGGCGCCTGGAGAACCTGACAATGCTCTCGGGTCTGCTGGACAGGGCACTCACCATCGGCACGCCCGCGGCCCCGGTCGTCCAGGACCGGCTGGCAGCGCAATGGCCCAGAGCACGCGACCCGCTGCTCGCGGCGATCGGGCGGCGGACCGACGAGCGGATCAGCGCGCTGCACGCCAAGCTCGCCGCACGCCAGGAAGACGAACGCCGCCGGATCGTCACCGGCTCCGAGCGCTTCGCCGCCAGCCTGCGCAAGGCCTTGGCCGAGAGCGACACAGAGGAGGGAACGCTGTTCAGCCGGGCGGAGGGACGCGGCGACGAACGGGAGATCGCCCAGTTCCGACGTGACCGCCAGTCCTGGCAGGACCGGCTGGACCGGCTAGAGGCCGAACGGGACCACGAGGTAACCCGCGTCGCCGGCCGTTACCGCGACGTCACGCCGCACAGCTTCCCGGTCGCGGTGATCTTCGCGGTGCCACGACGTGAGGCCGTCCGGTGAGTCCCCGGCGCGTCGGCCAGCCTTCTGGCACGCGGTATCCGCACCAGGGGATCACCGCTAGCGACCGCCGTCAGGCGCATATCGACTGGCTGAAGCTGATCGAGGTCAGCGGCCCATTCCTGTCTGTTCCAGTGCTCACCGCGGAATGGCCGGACCTGGAGCCTCTGGACACTCGGGCCAGGGACCGGCTCCGCCAGCAGCACCGCCAATGGCAGGAAGATGCTGCGGGGAACGCCGGCAGCTGGATCAACTTCGTCCTGGACGACCTGCTGGGATGGAACGGGGCGGTCCGCCGGGATGAGGTCGGCTCGCTGGCCCTGGACGTGCCCGAGCACGAGACCACGATCATCCCGTCCTTCACCCTCGCGGATCCCGGCACCGGTGAGGTCAAGCTGATCGGCCTGGTCAGCGAAGGCTCCCCGGCCGCGCGGGTCAAGGGGTCCGACTGGCCCGCTACCCCCGCGGACCGGATCGCCCAGCTCTGCCGCCACCACTGCGTCGAGCTGGGCCTAGCCACCGACGGCCGGTGGTGGGCGCTGGTGTGGGCCCCGGCCGGCGGGGTCACCACCCTGGCCGTCTTCGACGCGATCTCCTGGCCCGAGTCCTCCGAACGCGACGTGGTGCGAGCGTTCATCTCACTGCTGCAAAGGCGCCGGTTCTTCGCCGTCCCGCCCGAACGCCAGCTTCCGGCGCTGCTGCGCGAGAGCTTGTACAACCAGGAGGAGATCACCGACCGCCTGGGCGTGCAGGTCCGCCAGGCGGTCGAACTGCTCGTCGCCTCTTTCGGTCGCGCTGACGCCGCGGCTCGCGACCGGGGGCAGCCGGGCCTTGCCGCGGTCAGCGCATACGAGGTGTACCGCGGCGCGGTCGCAGTCATGATGCGGATCGTCTTCCTGCTGTTCGCCGAGGAAAGCGGCCTGCTGCCAGCCGACAACGAGCTGTACGCCCGCGCCTACTCAGCCGGAGGCTTGTACGCCGAACTCGAGCGGCGGGTCGCCGACGCCCGCGGCAACGAGGGCGAGCTGGAGCACACTTATCTGGCCTGGCACCGGCTGCTTGCGCTATTCACGGTCACGTACAGGGGCATCGATCATCCGGAACTCGACCTGATCGCGCACGACGGCTCGCTGTTCGACCCCGACGGCCACCCATGGCTGGAAGGCCGCGTGGCAGGCACCGCGACACCAGGCATCCCTCTGCCGGTCGACGACCGGACCGTCCTGCACATGCTCCGCGCAGTGCAGACCGTCACCATCGCCGGGGAACTGCGCACTGTGTCGTTCCGCACCCTGACGGTAGAGCAGATCGGCTACGTCTACGAAGGCCTGCTGTCGTTCGAGGGCTTCCGTGCCGCCGATGTGACGATCGGGCTGATCGGCAAGGACGGCCGCGAGGACGAAGTCCCGCTGACGGCGCTGGAAGATCTCGCTACCGCGTATCCGGACGATAGCGTGCTCGCCGCCCAATTGGCCGGCCTGCACAAGGACTCAGGCATCGGCTCGGCCAAGGCCCTGGCCGCCAAGCTCGCACCGCTGACGTCAGAGGAGAACGCGCAGGCGGAGGCCCGGCTATTCGCCGTCACACGCGACCACGACCTAGTCGATCGGCTACGGCCCTTCTACCGGATCATCCGCCAGGATCTGCGCGGCGATCCCGTTGTGATCCTGCCTGGGGCGCTATACGTCACCGAGTCCGCGCTGCGAGCCAGCACCGGCGCGCACTACACGCCGAGGTTCCTCGCCGAGCAGGTAGCCGAGGGCGCGCTGGAACCGCTCGTATACTTGTCCGGCCCCCTGCAGACCGCTGACCGCTCAGCCTGGAGGCTCCGGTCGTCCGAAGAGATCCTGGCCCTCAAGGTCGCCGATATCGCAATGGGTTCCGGCGCATTCCTCGTCGCCGCCTGCCGTTACCTGGCCGGCAAGCTCATCGAAGCCTGGTCCGCTGAAGGCGACCCCCAGGCGCAGAAGCATGTGGCCGATGAGCTGGCCGATGGCCTCGCGCTGGACTCCCTGGCTGACACACTCGTAATCGACGCCCGCCGCCAGGTCATTGAGCACTGCCTGTACGGCGTCGACATCAACCCGATGGCAGTCGAGATGGCCAAGCTGTCGCTCTGGCTGGTCTCTATGGACCCGCGCCGACCGTTCACTTTCCTCGACGACCGGCTCGTAACGGGGGACTCCTTGCTCGGCATCACCTCGGCCGAGCAGCTCGAGTGGATGCACCTCCACCCAAGTGAGGGCCGTAAGCTCCACGAGACTGCGGTGCTGTTCGACTGGACGGCGGGAGTCCGCGAGCTACTGGCCGAGGTCGCTGCGGACCGCCTCGGCCTGGTGGACATCGTTGGTAGCGACATCGAGGCGCTCAACAAGAAGCGCCAGATCCTCGCCAGCGTCCAGGCGAGAACCGAAGACCTGGCACGCTACGCCGACCTGATCGCCGGTGCCGCACTGGCCGGTGCGCGGCGGGGGAACCTCTGGATGACCGCCGCCCAGACGGCCAGCAAAGCGGCCGCCGACGGTGCCATCGAGGACGCAGTGATGCAGGCACGCGAGTGGCTCGCCACTGACCAGCCCGCCGGCGGCTTCGACCGCCAACCCCTGCACTGGCCGCTAATCTTCCCTGAAGTCTTCGATCCGGCCAGCCCGCACGGCCCCGGCTTCGACGCCATCGTCGGCAATCCGCCCTTCCTCGGCGGGCCAAAAATTCGACCCACGCTCGGTTCGGCATACCGGGAAGTACTTGTAACAACTCTTGGTGAGGGAGTCAGGGCTACCAACGCTGACTTGATCGCATTCTTCGCGCTGCGGGCCCATCAACTCCTAAATGGATCTGGCCAAGCCGGTCTAATTGGCACTAATTCGCTTGCCCAGGGTGATACACGCGAGGCCGGTCTGGATCAGATAACCGCACAAGGCGTTAGGATTCGGCAAGCGATTAAGAGCGCTCCGTGGCCGTCTCGCAGCGCCGCTGTCCAGTACTGCGCAGTCTGGACAAGCCGTGCACCAATCGCGCAGGATTCGATCCATCGACTCGATGGCATGGTGGTCAAGGGAATCACATCGACTCTTGATGCGGAATCACGAGTTGCTGGTCAGCCTTTTCAGATCGCAGCCAATCAAGGTATGTGCCACTACGGATCAGACCCATATGGTATGGGCTTCACTCTCACTGAACGTGTCGCCCAAGAGATGATTCGCGAGGATTCTCGTAACGCAAAGGTTCTATCACCATTCCTTAATGGTGAGGACGTCAACTCCAAGTCGGACTCGTCAGCTAGCCGCTGGATAGTTAACTTCTTTGACTGGGATGCAGAAGAGGCTGCGACTTATCGTGCGCCGTTCGATCATGTCAACAGATATGTCAGATCGGACCGGGCTACAAAGAGCGATGCCGTTCGAAAGTGGGCATGGTGGAAGTACTGGAGAAGTCGACCTGAATTGTACGCCGCCATCTCCGGGCGCCAGCGAGTGATCGTGATTGCAAGGGTTAGCAAGGCAGTGATGCCGACTATAGTTCCGGCAAGGCAAGTCTTCTCGAATGCTCTGGCGGTATTTGCCACAGAAGACACCGGGATGCTTGCCTTGGTGTCGAGCGCACCGCACTACTGGTGGGCGATCCGTTGGGCCTCGACCATGAAAGGGGATCTGCGGTACACGCCGGCGGATGTCTTTGGAACGCTACCGTTGCCGCGGATCTCCGACAGGATGCGGGAGCTAGGTGGTCAGCTCGATTCCGTCCGGCGGGAGTTGATGCTGGCCATGCAGTCGGGTCTGACCGTGACCTACAACCTCGTGCATGACGCGAACTGCACGGAAGTGGGCATCGCGGAACTGCGAGAGATTCACCGGAAGATCGACGCAGCCGTCGTTCGTGCTTATGGGTGGGACGACCTGCTAGCGGCCGGCCTTGATCATGGGTTCCATGAGACGCGGCAAGGACCGCGGTACACGATCGGTGCGACGGTGCGGCAGGAGATCCTTGACCGGCTGTTGGAGCTGAACCACGAACGGTATGCCGAGGAGCAAAGGGCAGGCCTGCACAACCATGGCGCAGGAAGGCGGGCCGTCCAGCGTCGTGAGGGGGAGACGCTCTTCTGAACCGCCGTGCCCCTGTGTTGCAGGACGCAGGACAGGAATGTCAGGCAACGCCATTACGGTGGGGGTACGCGGACGTAGAGGCACCGGAACGACGAGGAGGGCGCGCGATGACGGAGCCGGCTCGCGCCGTGACGCCCGCCCAGGGGCAGTCCGAGCCGCCACTGCCGCTGGACGAGCAGCAGGAGTTTGCTGAAGCGTCCTCCTACCAAGTCCGCGACGAGCTGGCCGCGCTGATCGAGCGGGATCTGCTCGGTCCGTGGGACGGAGAACTTGAGACGTTCCCGCCGCGCTCGGCAGGGCCGTGCGAGCGTTACCTGGTGGGTCGGCTCGGGCCGCGGCACGACCCGAAGTCATCGCAGGACGCAGCCGGCGACGCGGTGGACACGGAAATCTCCGCCGGGGGCGATGCCGCTGACGGGGAGCTGCCGGACCTGCTGACGATGCAGAACGCGGGCCGGATGTGGGCATCATCGATGGGCCTGTCGTTCGTGGTCACCTCTGGCACAGACGAGTTGGCGGTGGATGCGTCCTGGGGCCGGTACGCCAAGTCCGAGGTACTGGACGACGCGGGCAACTCGCGCCGGATCTGGAGCCGGGAACCGGTACGGCACGTCCAGCGGGTCCGCCTCGATGGCGCCGCGTCGCAGCGGATCCCTTTGATCGGGACCGACGTCCGGTTGCCCGGTGTGTACCTGGCGGTGGAGATTCGCCCCCACCTCGGCGGCGCGGACACGGGGGCTCGCGTGGTGGAGCTCGGCCTAGTGAACGCCCTGGAGGAGCCGCAGGCCAACAGGGATACAGCCTGGCTGTTCCAGCCCGGCCTCACCGTCACGGCAGCGACCCTTGAGACCGGAGACGCAGCAGGGCCTGGAGGAACGGCCGAGAGCCGTGACGGCGCGTCCCCTGGAGCGCTGGCGCCTGGGGTGTTCTGCCCGATTGATGACCCACTGGAGGACCTGGGGGCGCTGGACGCCGATCCGGAGGAGCGGCACCTGAGGCTGCTGTACCGCAACCAGCTGCGACACGCGGCCGGGCGTAACGTGGCCGTGCACGCGCATGTGCGCGAAGGAGAACGGCGGGCACACCGGCTGGAGACTACGTGGCTGCCCAGCTACGAGGTACCGGCGACGATCACGCCGCCTGCCGGTCCAGGCTCCCACCTGGCCGGTGTCGAGCTGTCCATGGATTCCCTGGCCAGCGCCGATACCGGTCGGCTCGCCGATGGCCTGGCGCCGCTGGCGGCCGGCTACGAGACATGGCTGGCTGAGCAGGAGGTCGCGATCCCGAGCCTGCCGCAGGCGTTGCGCGAGACCGCAGAGGCTGCGGTCTTCACCGCCCGGCAGTGCGCTAGCAGGATCCGGGCCGGGATCGCCCTGCTCACCAACCCCGCTGTCGCCGGGCACGAGCAGGCGCTGGCAGCATTCCGGTTCGCCAATCAGGCGATGGCCCTGCAGCGCCGGCATACTGCGATCGCCGCGCTGCGGGAATCCGATGACCTGACCTACGCGGGCGCGGTTGTCAGGGTCGGGGACCAGCAGGCGGAGGCTGCGTCCTGGTACCCGTTCCAGCTCGCGTTCGTCCTGCTGAACCTGCCGGCCCTCACCGATCCGGCACATCCCGACCGCGCTCACCCCGGTTCGTCCTCTGGCGCGGACGGCGGCCGCGCGCTGGTGGACCTGCTGTTCTTCCCGACCGGCGGCGGCAAGACGGAGGCCTACCTGGGCCTGGCCGCCTACACTTTCGCGATCCGGCGGCTGCAGCGAGTCATCGGAACAGGGGCCGGGTCGCGGAGCGGCGAGGCCGGTGTAGCGGTGCTGATGCGGTACACGCTGCGGCTGCTCACCGCGCAGCAGTTCCAGCGCGCGGCGGCGCTGGTGTGCGCGGCGGAGAAGCTGCGCCGCGACGCGGCCGCCGCAGGAGATGCGCGCTGGGGAGCCGAGCCGTTCCGCATCGGCCTGTGGGTCGGCGGCACGGTATCCCCGAACTGGTACGAGGACGCCGCCGAGCAGGTCGCCGACGTGCGGGAATCGGGGGGCACGAAACGCACCGGGGTCCTGCAGACGCTGGCCTGCCCGTGGTGCGGGACGAAACTGCTGCCCCACCGTGACCTGCGTGCCGACGATGACCGGCGGCGGATCCTGCTGTACTGCCCGGCCGGCGAGGGACTGGACGCCTGCCCGTTTTCCGAGATGCAGGCGCCCGGCGAGGGCCTGCCGATCCTGACTGTGGATGAGGAGATCTACCGGTATGTGCCCAGCCTGCTGATCGCCACCGTGGACAAGCTCGCGCAGCTGCCCTGGCGCGGGTATGCGGGCATGCTGTTCGGCCGGGTGACGTCGCGGTGTCCCCGGCACGGCTGCCGACACGATGACCTCGATGTCCGGACGGGCTGCGGGCAGCGGCACAACGTCAGTAAGACCGGCCTGCCCCCCGTGACCAGCCAGTCTGCCGGCCGGTACCGGCCGCCGGACCTCATCATCCAGGACGAACTGCACCTGATCTCCGGGGCACTGGGCACCGCGGTCGGCCTGTTCGAAGCCGCAGTGGACGAGCTGTGCACATGGCGCGCGGACGGGATCCTGACCGGGCCGAAGATCGTCGCGTCGACGGCGACGACCAAGCGGGCGCGAGAGCAGGTCCGCGCAGTGTTCGGACGGGACCTCGCGGTGTTCCCGCCGCCGGTGCTGGAGGTCTCTGACACTTTCTTCTCCCGGCAGGTGCCGGTCACCCCCGAGACACCTGGCCGCCGTTACCTGGGCATCTGCGCGCATGGCGTGCGGCTGAAGTCAGCGGAGATCCGGCTGGCGGAGATCCTGCTGATCGCCGGGCAGACGATGTTCGACGCCTACGGCCCGCCAGCCGACCCGTACATGACCGTCGTCGGGTACTTCAACGCCACCAGGGAACTCGCCGGCATGCGGCGGTACCTGGACGACGACGTGACCACCCGGGTCCGGTCGCACGGGCGGCCGCGCGGCCTGTCCGACCGGATCGCCTCGACCGCCGGGATGCTCGCAATCGACGAGCTCACCTCACGGATCTCCTCAGCGGAGATCAGCAACGTGCTGAAGCGGCTGGAATCTGGTTTCTCCGCAGACCTGGACACCTCGGCCCGGCGGCGCGCCATCCTGGCCGAGACCGCCGACGCCTTTAAAACCAAGCGTGACCGGCACCCGCTCGCCGACCGCAGCTACGAGCGGCTGACCGCCGGCCGCGTCCCGGTCGACATCGTGCTGGCAACGTCGATGCTGCAGGTCGGCGTGGACGTCCAGCGGTTCGGGCTGATGGTGGTCACCGGGCAGCCGAAGAACACCGCCGAGTACATCCAGGCCTCATCCAGGGTAGGCCGGGCCGCTGCGCGGCCCGGCCTGGTCGTCACGCTATACAACTGGTCACGGCCCCGCGACCTGGCGCACTACGAGGACTTCGAGCACTACCACGCCACGTTCTACCGGCAGGTCGAGGCACTCTCGGTGACCCCGTACACCCGGCGTGCGCTGGACCGCGGAACAGCGGCCACCTTCGTGGCCGCGGTCCGGAACACCGACATTGCGTACTCGCGGGACGAGGACGCCCAGGATGTGCCGCTCGACGGCCCCGTGGTCCAGGCGGTCATCGAGCGGATGCTGGACCGGGCGGCCAGGGCAGACGGGCAGCGCGGCCGGGAGTACCTGGGCGAGCGGATCGGCGTGCTGCGGGACCGGTGGGAATTGGCCAAGACCAGCCCCGGCTCAGCCCGGCTCGGCTACCGGGACCGGCCCGGCAACAAGCCGCTACGCGGCCTGCTGGACACGGCGAGCGGCGGCGGATGGACGGACCTGACCGTGCCGATGTCGATGCGGGAGACGGAGAACGAGATCAACCTGCTGGTGCCCGGCGCCGGCTTGTTCGAGCCGGTGCTCGGCCAGCCCGCCTGGTCCTTCGCGGCCCGCGACGATGACCTGGGCGGGACTCCGGACGAGGCCGATGACGTGCCGGTCGCCGACGAGCTGGGCGAGTCGGCATTCGACTCCGCCGCAGGGAGCAGCTGATGCCGCCTGCAGCGCAGCACCGCCGCCGAGTCGGCACGGTCCGGCCGAGCCACCTGATGTTTACCGGCGGGGTCGGCGCTCTCGTCGACCTGCCGAACTTCCCGGTCCTCGTGCGCGGCCTGGACGACTGGCGGTACGACACTGTGCCCGAATGGACGCCGCTGGCCGAGCCGCGGCTGCTGGCCGCCGTCGGCAGGCTGCTCGGCGCCCCGGTGACCCAGCTGCGCCCGCCGCCGTGGCTGGATGGCTTCGACGCCGACCCGAACGGCCAGCCCGGCCGGGTCGGCGTCCCCGTAACCCCGTTCCCGCAATGGCTGCGCTGCACCGCGTGCAGTCGGCTGGCGTCCCTGGACTCGGGGATCTGGGGGTTTGCCAACGACAAGGCACGCCGCCCCGACGAAGCCAAGTTCTTCCACGAGGACTGCCCCCGCCGCCGCAGGCGGCCGCTGGCCGTCGCCGCCAGGTTCGTGCTGGCCTGCGTTCACGGCCACCTGGACGATTTCCCCTACGCCGGGTTCGTGCACCACGGCGGCGCGTGTCCCGAAGTCAGCCATCCCCAGCTGCGGATGGCCGACTACGGCGGCAATCAGGGCGCCAACGTCGACATCCGGTGCCTGAACTGCCCGGCGCACCGGAACATCCGTCAGGCCATGGGCCGTCGCGGCCTGGAGTCGCTGCCCGCCTGCCGGGGCCGTCACCCGCACCTGGGCACCTTCGAAGAATGTCACGAGCAGCCGATCGTGATCGTCGTTGGTGCGTCCAACCAGTGGTTCGCCCAGACCCTGTCCGCGCTTGCCGTCCCGCAGGTCGGAGCCAGCGCGCTGCAGGCCAAGGTGGAGCAGCTGTGGGAGCACCTGCAGAACGTGACCAATGCAGAAACGCTGGAGTTCGCCTGGGGACTGGCGCAGTTCCAGGTGCTCCACCAGTGGACGAAAGGCGAGGTGCTGGACGCCATCGGACAGCATCGCAAGGAACTTCAGGCCGGGCCCGGCCAGGAACCGGCAGGTTACCCTGACTTGCGCACGCCGGAATGGGAGGTCTTCACCTCCACGGTGCCGCCCGAGCCGTCCGACGATTTCACGCTGCGCCGCGACCCCGAGGGCGTGCCGGCGTCGCTTGCCGGGTTCTTCTCCGACGTCGTGCAGGCCGAGCGGTTGCGGGAAGTCCGCGCCCTCGCCGGTTTCACCCGGCTGGACGCGCCCGACCCGGAAGACCCGGACCTGGTGACGCGGGCGCCTCTGGCACGTGACCGTCCCACCTGGGTGCCGGCCAGCGAAGTACGCGGCGAGGGAATCTTCCTGCGCATCACCGAGCCGCTGATATCGGCGTGGGAGGACCGTGTCCGCGACTGCGACGTGATCCGTGAGCACAAGGACGCCTTCATCCGGTTCCGCACTAACCGTTACTCCGACCGGCTGCCCGCCGACTTCGACCCGCAGCGCGGCTGGCCCGAGCCCCGCTACATCGCCTTGCACACTCTGTCGCACCTGCTGATCCGCACCATCGCACTGGAGTGCGGCTACAACTCCGCCAGCCTGTCCGAGCGGATCTACTCCGGACCGGACCGGGCCGGCATCCTCATCTACACCGCTGTTCCTGACGCCGAAGGCACTCTCGGTGGCCTGGTCTCGCTCGCTGAGCCCGAGCCGCTGACACGGATCATCTGCCGAGCCCTGCGGGACGCGCGCCGGTGCTCATCGGACCCCTTGTGCGCTGAACGGCTCCCCAAGGCCCCGGCCGACTTCCTGCACGGTGCCGCATGCCATGCCTGCCTGTTCGTCTCCGAGACCACTTGTGAGCGCGGCAACCGGTTCCTCGACCGGCGCTTCGTCGTCCCGATTGACGACCCGTCGCTGGTGCTAACGCCGGACATCGGGTAGTCCCGGCCATGGCCTGGGAGGTGATGGAAGAAGAAGGCGCAGACATCCTTCGGAGCCTCGGGCCGGACGCACTCCGCGCGGTCGTTGAGCACGCCGCCGCGGCCTGGCCGCGCGAGGCGATCCTGCGGGCCATACCGGGCGCGGAACCGCTGCTCGACGCCCTGTCCGGCCTCGACCGTTCCGCCGCCCTGGCCTACCTCGCCGGACTCGCTGCCGGATACGCCCAGCGAGCCGGCGAGGTCAGCGTGGAAACAGTGTGGAGCGGGCCCGCCTCCCACCACGTACCTGTGCGCGCTACTGCCGTCGTCCTCGCCGACATCGTGGGTCAGGCGCAGCACGAGCTGCTGCTTATGACCTACTCCGCGAAACCGCACCAGATTTTGACCGAGTCCCTCTGCGCCGCTATCGCTCGCGGTGTCGCCGTGAGCGTGGTCGTCGAGACTCTCCAGGGCGCAGGCAGCGCCCTGTCAGGCGACGAGCCCTACCGCGCCTTCACCGGCATCACCGGCATCGAGCTGTGGCACTGGCCAATCTCCCGCAGAACAGAGCCTGGCGCGAAGATGCACGCCAAGCTGGCCGTGGCCGACCGGCGCACCCTGCTTGTCAGCAGCGCCAACCTCACCCAGGCCGGTGTCGCCAAGAACATCGAGGCCGGCCTGCTCATTCGTGGCGGCACCGCCCCCCTGCGCGCTGCCGAGCACGTCGACGCCCTGCGTGCCAGCGGCGACCTCACGCGACTCACCTGAGGAACGTGCCGGCAAGCCGCATGGCTCCTACCCAACACCTCGCTGGTCGCCTATCCAGGCGGCCGTTAGCGCACATAGGTGCCGCGCTGGGGGACCGTGTCCACGAGGCCTTCGTCGCGCAGCAGCGCGATTGCGCGGCGGGCGGTAGTGCGAGCTACCTCCCAGGTTTCGACCATTTCTGACTCGGTGGGGATCCGGGTGCCCTTGGAATACTGGCCGGAGGCGATCCGCTGGCGGATGATCTCGGCGATCTGCTTGTAGGGCGGTACCGGCCCGGTCGGGTCGATCTTGGTCACGCGTACGAGGCTAACTGACCAGCAACAAACTCCTACGAGTCGCTACGAGTCGCTACGAGTAGTGCTACGCTGCCACGGTGGCCGACGTCGCGGACGACTACTCAGCAGTGGAGCGAGGGATACAGTTGGCCGACCTGTGCTGGCACTGGGGCGACGCCTACGAGATCAACTGGGTAGGCGCATTCCGTGGTGCTCGCCGGGACAACGGCCTAGAGCTTGTGGCCGAGTCGGCGGACGAGCTGCGGGCGCTCATCAGGAGCGACTACTCGCGTTGTCCGGTTCCGAGGCGATCCCAACCTTCGCCCGCCGGCCGCCCGAGGCTCCCGTGGCGAGATCGACCCGCGCGACGTCCGCTGGCCTGACACGGCAGCCGGACTGTACGGGTCTTCTGCAACGGGAGTCCTCGAGCATCACGCGCTGGTGCGCCGGTGGCCGCGAATCGCGAATGTTCGCGACGGACTTGGCTGCAGCGGGGGAGTCCGGCCACGATCCAGCCGCGCCTATGGCCCGGCTCGTGGCCCTCGACGGCGCAACGACGCAGAGTGCCTGGGAGGACATTGGTGATCAGTCTCTGGCCCCGCAGACCCGGCTGGGGGCGCGCATGCGCCGGTTAGCTCACAGGGTGAAGGTTCGTCGCCGCGCCGCCTGGGCGGACATGCGCGGTGCCCATCGCGCCGGCTGGCTCGCGCCACGCGCGGAGTCCGTGGCCAGGCGTCGGATGAGGCTCATGGCGACGATGCTGGCTGGTCCGTGCTCGCCAGCTGACGCAGTTCCGCAGTCGCGCGTGTTCCCTGGTCGCCCGGCGCGGGTAGCGCGGGCGCGCCGGTTTGTCGCGGCCGTTCTGAACGGATGCCCGATTACGGACACGGCTGTTCTGCTCACCAGCGAGCTTGTCACGAATGCGCTGGCGCATACCCCGAGCGGCGACCGCGGCTCGTTAGAGGTCATCGTGTGGCGAGACGCGGGCAGTGTTCTCGTTGCCGTGCTCGATGACGGTTCCGACAGAAGCCCCGCGGCGGTTTGCGTTGATCTGGATAGCGAGTCTGGGCGCGGGCTTGGCCTTGTTGCCGCTCTGGCCGACCGCTGGGGGCATCAGGGCGGAACGGCTGGGCGCGCGGTGTGGTTTCTGCTGCGCGCGCATGACGACGAGCTGCCTTCTTCCACGCCCGAAATCATTCCGTGAGCTGAGTGCGGTGAGCCGACCGTCGCTGGGCAGACATTGCAGCGGCGCGCGGCCGACCGGGCAGGCATTCATGCCAGCACGCCGCACAGCGCTCCCGCCAGCAGGAACGGGCCCAGTGGCACCGGGTCGTGCCGCGAGATACGGCGGGTTGCTATCAGCACAGCGGCGGTTAGAGCGGCGAGCAGTAGTCCGGAGAGCAGGGCGAGTACGAAGTGGTTCCAGCCGAGCCATCCGGGCAGCATGCCGGTGAGCACTGCGAGCTTGATGTCGCCGCCTCCGATCTGGCGGGTGATCAGGGCGAGCGTCAGGAAGAAGACCGCTGCGGCTGCCGCTGCAATGGCCGCGCGCGCCAGCGCCGCAAAGTCATCAAGCTGCCAGCTTGCCTCGGTCAGCAGCGCGGCGGTTACTGCGATGGCTGGCAAAGTGAGCTTGTCGGGGAGACGGACAGGTCGCTGGCGGCCAGCGGCGGCCCGGCCGCGCACAGGCAGCACGCGGCGGGCAGTTGTGCCGTCCAGCCGATGCGCGCGTACACCAGCGCCGAGGCGGTGACGGCGGACAGCGCGATCGCCAGGGTCCGTGCCGATGCGAGCCGGAGCGTGGCCGTGTGGCGCCCAGTTAAGGCGTCGCCTTGCTCCTGGTCACTCGCCGCGCCAGCGCGCGAACGATGGACGCGGAAGCGGTCGGCCGCGACCGCCGCGATAGCGGCCACTGCGCATGCGAGCGCTCCGCCTGCAATGCCCAGTCCGGTCATGGCGGCATCCGTGCATCGCCGCGCGCGATAGGCGTTCTCAGAATGGCCCCGCGGGCTGTGTCCGCTGGCATCGTCAGGCGGATGCCGGGAGGCTGAGATGCGCGGCGGTGCGCCCGCGGAGCCGGCGGTGCCCGTCCGGTGATGGCATCGCGGTCAGCCAGCTCGCGCCGGGGATGAGTGCGAGGAGGCGGAGCCTGCCGGGGAATTCCAGGTTGAGGACGTGGCCTTCGTGCGTGCCGCCGCGTATCAGCCGAACCCGGCGGGTGCTGATCACCGGGTCGTCGGGGATGCGCTGGCGGTCCCACAGCCGCCGGGCTGCGGGGATCTCCTGCAGCTGCGCGGCGAGCCGCTGCAGCCGCTGATCACCGGGATGGCGGGCCAGGGCGAGCAGCACGTTCCCGATCTCTGCCTCGCGGGCGTGACCGAGATCGGCGATGATCCGCTCGGCATCATCGGTGAACAGCCAGGTGATCACGTTGCTCTGGCCGGGCCGCACCTTGGCATCTCCCGCGAGGTGATCGGTCATCGCCTGGTTCCAGGTGATCACGTTCCACGCGATGTCGCAGGCGATGGCGGGCAGTCCGGGGCCGAGCAGGGCGAGCAGCTGCTCCAGCACCGGCCCTACCCCGAGGCCGTCGACGGCGTTATCGGGACCGGGCAGGGCCGGCTCGTGGCCGGTGGCCAGCAGATGGAGGTAGATGCGCTCCGCTTGGGTGAGGCACAGCAGCTCACCAAGGCGGCTGACCAGCGCGTCGTACCGCGACGGCGGCCGCGCGCCGTTCTCGAAGCCGTTGTACCAGCGGTCCGACACCACCAGGGCATCGGCGAGGTCGGACTGGTGCAGCCCTGCGCCGCGGCGGTTGCCCGCGGGCCGGATGCCGATGTCCTCGGGCCGGAGCCGGGCACGGGCCGCGGTCAGGAACTGGTGCAGCTGATGGTCTGGTGTCCCGTCGGGTGTCATCCTGGGTACTTCCCGTTCGTCACTGGCGTATCGTCGGAACCCCCCTCAGATGTCCGCCCCGCCTTGATGCGCACGAGGGCTGCGCGAAATTTCCGTGCGCGCTGGATTGC
>Ga0335073_10000779_pt1 | contig 41791 bp, 39 predicted proteins | sample Lox_Sample_22_FD_207093 | JGI IMG/M metagenome (GOLD analysis project Ga0335073, IMG submission 207093) | Soil microbial communities from Loxahatchee National Wildlife Refuge, Florida, United States - Lox_Sample_2.2 | ecosystem: Environmental > Terrestrial > Soil > Wetlands | place: USA...
TGCTCTCCGAGTCCGGCGACGGCGGGCGCAACTCGCTCGCCCATCTCGGCAGCGACCCGCTCGTCTGCGGATTGATGGTGTTGTATGGGGTGCATCCACTGACGCTCGACCAGCGCGTGACCCGCGCCATCGAAAAGGTCCGCCCGCAGGTGCAGAAGCAGGGCGGCAAAGTAGAACTGCTCGACGTCCGTGACAGCCTGGTTCGTGTGTCGATCAGCAGCTCCGGAAACGGCTGCCACTCCTCACCCGATGCGCTGAGATCTGCAGTCGAGCAGGCGATTCGCGAAGCCGCGCCTGAGGTGATCGAGGTGGTCGCCGAGGGCGTGCCTTCTTCTGCAGCAGGATTTATACCCGTGAACATGATTCAGCCGGCGGTAACAGCCGCAAGCGCCGACGACTGAAGCTGATGGCGGAAAACTGATGGCTGATAACAAATTTCCAGGGCGGTCATAGCTACCAGGAGAAACAAGATGAAGAATCCACCACGCGACATCGATGCACATACTCCCGGAACCAAACGCGGTGAAGAGTGGGCCTATGAAGGACGGCGCGAAGCCGGCCGCGAAGGCAAAGGACGCACCTCGCGCGATGCGACGGGCATCAACGCCGACGACCGCGCGCCCATCGATCCGCGCATGCCGAATCTTCCGCCGGCATAAAGATGAGCACCACCCCGAGCACCGCACTGGCGACACTGCAGCGCTTTGTGCGCAAGCCGCGCGCACAGGTGGAGGTGTGCGAGCTGTGCGCAGCCCCCCTGCTTCTGCTGCATCAGCACCTGCTGGAGCTCGACCAGCGTCGTGTTACCTGCTCCTGCGACGCCTGCGCCATTCTGTTCAACGGCAATTCGCAGCGGCGCTACAAACGCATCCCGCGCGATGTCACGCGTCTCGACGGCTTTGCCATGGACGATCAGGAATGGGAGAGCCTGCTCATCCCCATCCAACTCGCCTATTTCGTTCGCAACAGCGACGCCGGGCGAGTGATAGCGCAATATCCCAGTCCCGGGGGCGCGATGGAGTCCTCGCTCGACCTCGAGTACTGGAACGCTGTGGTCGAACGCAATCCCGTGCTGGCGAAGTTTGAGACGGACGTGGAAGCGCTGCTGGTCAACCGCATCGGCACCGGCTCGCCATCACCCGGCGAGATTGCTCGCGATGGGGTGAACCATTCCCCACGCTACTATCGCGTTCCCATCGATCAGTGTTTCCGCCTGGTCGGTATCATTCGAACCCACTGGCGCGGCTTGAGCGGCGGCGGCGAGGTGTGGCAGGAAATCGACAACTTTTTCCGCGAACTCGATCTCATCTCTGGAGACGCTCTTGCCTGATCTCCTCTTCCAGGTCGAAGACGTCTTCGCGACGCCGAACGCTGCCATTCCGCAGCTCACGTGCAAAGTTCGCGTCAGCAACGCCGAGTCCGAGCCCGTTCACTCCATCGCCCTGCGCGCGCAGATCCAGATCGAGCCCATGCGCCGCCGCTATACGCCGGTCGAACAGCAGCATCTGCAAGAGCTCTTCGGCGAGCCGGAACGCTGGAGCAAGTCGGTCCATCCGCTGCTGTGGACGAATACGAACGTGACCGTCACCGGTTTCGCCGGCAGTACCGTAATCGAGATTCCCGTACCGTGTACCTTCGATTTCAATGTCGCCATTACGAAATACATCTACGGCCTCGAAGGGGGCGAGCTGCCCATTTCGCTGCTATTCAGCGGCACGGTTTTCCATGCCGGCAGAATGGGCCTGCAGATCGCGCAGATTCCGTGGGACCGCGAAGCCACCTACAAGCTGCCGGTGAGCGTCTGGAAGCAAATGATGGACCAGCACTACTCGAACACCGCGTGGCTCTGCCTGCAGCGCGACGCCTTCGACCGGCTAGCGGAGTACAAAGCGCGCAACAACATCGCCACATGGGAACAGGCGATTGAGCGAGCCCTCGGCCTCACCGCGGAGGCGAAGGCATGAATCGCGAGCTGGCCCTGAAGGTCGCCAACGCCATGCTGTACGAGGGCTACATGCTGTATCCGTATCGGCCCTCGGCGTTCAAGAACCGCCAGCGCTGGAGCTTCGGTATTCTCTATCCGCCGGCGTATCACGAGGTCGCCGCTGGCACCGAGCGCGCACAGATGCACTCGGAAGTTCTGGTGAAAGTGGCTTTGACAAGTCCCTCCCTCGCCCCAAAAGACGGGGACACGAGCGGGGCACCCGCGGTGCATGTTCAGCTTCGATTTCTGCAGCTGCTGGAGGGGGATCATGGCGAAGAAGGCAAGGAGCGCTCTTTTGCTTGCGAAATTCCGGTCGAGTCAGCTGGGCGGGCATGTCCCTTTCAGTTTTCCACGGAGAACGACACTGGTGAACGGCGGGAAATCACTGGCTCGATTGCTGCGGCCATGACCGAACTGCACGACAACATTTTCAGGCTCTCCATCGACGTCACGAACACCAGTTCGCTCACAGGCGATTCGCACAATCGCGATTCCGCGCTTTTGTCATCGCTGCTTTCGGCACACACGATCCTAACCATCACCGGCGGCGAGTTCGTCTCGCTGCTCGATCCGCCCGAGGACCTTCGCGATGCCGTGGATGTGCATTGCAACAACGTCGGCAACTTTCCGGTGCTGGTCGGCACCGAGGGCGATCGCGACATGATGCTCTGCTCGCCCATCGTGCTTTACGACTATCCCCAGATTGCTCCCGAAAGCGCCGGCGATTTCTTCGATGGCACTGAAATGGACGAGATGCTCACGCTGCGCGTGATGACGCTGACCGACGACGAGAAAGCCGAGGTGCTCAACGCGAACGATCACGTCCGCAGCTTGTTACAACGCACCGAGGCCAGCGCGCGCGAGCAGCTGATGCGCACTCACGGAACCATCCGCAGCCTGCGGCCGGCAGATGACAACCCATGACTGACTGGAATCCTGAGGCGCCCGAGAATTCGGCAATCCAGAGCGTCACCATCTTCGGCGTGGAGGTGAGCCCCGGCGACCGGGTGCGGCTGTGGCCGGTGAAAACCGCCGACATCATGGACATGGCGATGAAGGGTAAGGTCGCAATTGTCGAAGCCATCGAACTCGACTACGACAACCAGGTGCACCTGGCCGTGGTGCTGGAAGACGATCCCGGCCGCGATTTCGGCATGCTGCGGCAGCCCGGGCACCGTTTCTTCTTTTCGCCGGAAGAGGTGGAACCGCTAGCCCTCAACGGTGAGGCCGCGCATGAATCCTAAGGTGCTGGTCGCTGGAATCGGTAACATCTTCCTCGGTGACGATGCCTTCGGCGTCGAGGTCGTGCAGCGACTGGCGCGGCGCGAGTTGCCGGAGGGCGTCACGGTGCGCGATTTCGGCATTCGCAGCTTCGACCTGGCCTACGCGCTCATGGAGCAGTGGGACATGGTGATTCTGGTGGACGCATTGCCGTGCGGCGGCGAGCCGGGCACGCTTTGCACGCTCGATCCCGATCTGCCCGACGGCGACGACACGCCACCCGACCTCGACGCGCACACGATGAACCCGGTCGCGGTGCTGAAGATGGTTTCGGCGCTCGGCGGCAGAGTGGGACGAATGTTAGTGGTGGGCTGTGAGCCCGCGACAGTCGAGGCCGACGCGGAGGGGCACATGGGACTGAGTGTGCCTGTAGCTGTGGCGGTCGACGAGGCTGTCAGAATGGTGGAGCAGATCATCGCCCGAGTGCGCAGCGAAACTACGGCTGTGTAGTGATTTTTGAAAGGAGAACGCAATGAAAAGCAAACTGCTGCTGGTGGGTTTAATCGGCGCGACGGTGTTGGGTCTGGTCTACTTTCGGGGCGACATCCAGCGCTATACCAAGATGAAGATGATGTAGGCACGCCGCGACGACCGGCTGCCGTTTAAATAGGGATGCGTCCGTTTTCGCGCACCGGCGCGAATCGGGACGCCCAGATCCCTTGGCGCGCAAGACAGGCGCGCTCGGGATGACAAGCTCCAAGGTGGACCGCGTGCGCCACTCTCGTGCATGCGTGCCAGCTAAAATAGTCGCATGGCAAAAAGTCAGCGCTACACGCCGGAGCACGCCGCAGCCGGCCTGGATGCCAAGTTTCCCGAGATCGAGACCTGGCCCAACCAGTTCCCGAACTACGAAATCCTGATCGACGTCCCGGAGTTTACCTCCGTTTGCCCGAAAACCGGTCTGCCCGACTTCGGCACGTTGTGGATCCGGTACATGCCCGACAAGGAGTGCCTCGAGCTGAAGTCGCTGAAGGAGTACCTGACCAGCTATCGCAATCTCGGGATCTTCCAGGAAAATATCGTCAACCGCGTTCTCGATGATGTGGTACGCGCCACGCGTCCCAAATGGGCCGAAGTGAAGGGCGAATTCCGCCCGCGCGGCGGCATCGGCACCGTGGTCATCGCCCGCTATCCCCGGCCAAAGAAATAGGTAGCGATTTTCCAAATTCAGCGTCTACTCAGTAAACCCGGTTCTCGCAACCAAGCAACAACTCTCGAAGCCGTGTGTTTATCATGGAATAGTCATGACCAGAGGAGCAGTAATGCGATCCAAAGCCCCTTTGTATGCAGCTTTGCTGTCGGCCGTGATGCTGGCCGGGCTCGCGGGATGCTCGCACACTCCCGCCCGCACCGACGCGCAGGTCGCCAGCGATGTGCAGAACAAGATTTTCAGCGACGCTGCGGTGCAGAGCCGCGACATCAGCGTGCAGGCCGCCAATGGCGTCGTTACGCTCACTGGAACCGTCAGCAGCGATGCCGAACGCAATGCCGTCGCCAATGACGCCGGAGCTATCGACGGCGTAAAGACAGTCGTCAACAACCTGGAAATACAGCAGGCGCAAGCCGCGCCGCCGCCACCCGCGCCGGTTGAGCGGCCAAAGCTCGCGCAGAAGCCCGCCCCCGCGAAGAAAAAAGCCCGTCATCACAAGCCCGATGACATGAACAATGACATGCAGGCGCAGAACACGCCTCCGCCGGCAATGCCGGAGCCGCAGCCGGAGGTCGCGCCCGCACCTCCTCCTCCGCCGCCACCACCCCCTCCGCCGCAGAAGGTCACCGTTCCGGCTGGAACGCAGCTTTCGGTGCGGCTGAGTGATCCCCTTGACTCGGAGAAAAACCAGGTGGGCGACAGCTTCCACGGTTCGCTGAGCGTGCCCATCGTAATTAACGGCGAAACCGTGATTCCCTCCGGTGCGGACGTCGTTGGTCGCGTGGCCGCGGTACAGAGCGCAGGCCGCTTCGCCGGCAGCTCGTTGCTGACGCTGGAGCTGACTTCGATCAGGGTGAATGGCAAAACCTACAACGTGCAGACCAACCAGTGGTCGCGTCAGGGCAAAGGTGAAGGCAAGAACACGGCGACTAAGGTTGGGGTTGGCACCGTAGCCGGCGCCGTTCTCGGCGGCTTGATCGGCGGCGGCAAAGGTGCAGCCATCGGTGCAGCCAGCGGCGCAGGTGCGGGCACCGGAGTCGCAGCGGCGAAGAAGGGCGAGCAGATCAAGCTTCAGCCCGAGGCGGTGCTGAACTTCCAGACCATCAACTCGCTGGTCGTAATCCCGCAGAACAACGACAACCGCAACGCCGGCCGCACTCCACTTTCCTAAGGCGATCCCGCTTTTCAACAGGCGCAGCTATACGAGCTGCGCCTTTTCTGCATCTCTCCTTATGTACAGTCTTTGCTCTGATTCCCGGACAGGATCCTTTATGCCGAAGATTACCGCCCTGTTACACACCCATAACAATGCGCTGCAGCTGAGCCGCGCGCTGGATTCACTTCGCCCGTGCGACGAGGTGCTGGTCATCGACGCCGGCTCCGATGACGACACCGAGAAGGTGGCGCGCGACCACGGCGCGAACATCAAAAAGGCAATCCCCGGCGTCTCGCCCGGCGCCTACGCCATGGACGCGGTGCACGAGTGGATCTTGTGCCTGCGGCCAAATGAGTCGCTGTCCGAAAACCTGGCCGCCGCACTCAGCGAGTGGAAGGAGAGAGACGTCGGCGATGAGGCCTTGTGTTACGGCGTGCCGATTCGCCAGGAGAATCTAAGCGGCTGGCAGGAACTGCCGCCGGAGGTACGGCTGGTGAATCGCTGTCGCATGAATTGGGTCGGCGAGATGCCGCCCGATCAGGTGTGCAGCGGCGTGCTTGACGGCGAGTTGCTGTCGTACGAAGAGCAGTCAGCCTTCAGCCATCCGCAGTCAGCCAAGGGCTGATGGTTGGAACCTGCACTGCAGCCTTTGGGCAACGGCTGAGGGCCGGTTTGATCTTTCACCCGCAGTCCGCCTGACTCCTGACTGCTAGACTGATGTCCGCGTGGACATATTCCTGGAATGCGTAGCGTTGGTTGCCGGTCTCATCTTCGGCAGCTTCCTTAACGTCTGCATCAGCCGCATTCCGCTTGATGAGTCCGTCATCCAGCCACCGTCGCATTGTCCCCGCTGCGGCCGGCCGATCCGCTGGTCCGACAATATCCCGCTGCTGAGCTGGACGTGGCTGCGCGGGCGCTGCCGTGATTGCGGCGAGCGCATCTCATGGCGCTATCCCACGGTTGAGCTTCTGACCGCGGTCATCTTCCTCGCCTGTTACATCGCTTACGGCCCGACTTTGCTGACGTTGAAGTTTTGCGTCTTCGCATTCCTCCTCATCGGCCTTATCTTCATGGACGCGGAAACTGGACTGCTGCCGCGCGAGTTCACCTATTCCGGCATCGCGCTCGGCCTCGTATTTGCCTGGATCGCGCCTGGGGATATTTCGGGCGCGAAGTTTCTGTTTGTGATGTTCGGCGCGGCGATTCCTGGACTGCATTGGCTGGCGCTAATCGACTCGGCGTTGGGGGCCACGGTCGGCGCGGGATTCTTTTATGCTGCCTGGGCGCTGTACTATCTGGGCCGAAAACGGCATGGCCTCGGCTTCGGCGACATCGCGCTCATCGCCATGTCAGGCACGTTCCTTGGACTGAAGCTCGTCTTGATCGTGGTTTTCTTCGCACCCATTACCGGAGTGCTCTACGTCTTCGGCGCGCTGGTATTCAGACGGCTTCGCCGGCCGGCAGCACAAACCTCGCCGGGTGGGGAAACGCCGATTGCGCCTGACGCTGCGCAACCATTTCTGCAGCGCGAGATCCCCTTCGGCATCTTCCTCGGCGCCTGCTCGCTGGCCGCCATCTTCTTTGGCGAATCCATCTGGACATGGTACCTGGGCAGGTTCTAATGAGTCGTTGACTGTGGCACTCCCTTATCCAGACGGCAACCGCGACCAACTGGGAAGGCGACTATGCTTGTGACGATTGCCGTAGCCATTACACCTTTGGCGCGTGACTACGTATTGTCGCGATTGGTGTTCGGTTGGGTTCGGCGAATGGTCGTAAGATAAACCGCCGTAGGCGGGGCTTAACTAATCTGTTGGCTAGCTCCGCTGCTTCGTCCCTTCCAGTTGCCGTCCATGCGCTCTGCGCGTAGATTCATCCCACGTCTGCTCACGGCGACGCTTCTGCGCAGTCCAAGCTCACCGAAAGAGGCCCGGGGCGACCCCGCTGTTGCCGTTATCGCAAACCATTCCTGCATGAAAGAGGTGCTTCGATGAGAGCTCTCCGTTTCCTGCCGCTCGCCTGCCTGCTGGTGCTGGCGTCGTACTGCAGCGCGCAATCCACGCAGCTGAATCTTCCCCTGCAGAGCCAGGCCGCCAAGGTCACGCAGACCATCGGCATCACCGACATCACCATCAACTATCATCGTCCGCTGGTGAACGGCCGCAAGATTTGGGGCGACCTCGTTCCCTATGACAAAGTCTGGCGCGCCGGCGCGAATCTGAACACCACCATCACTTTCGCTAATGACGTCAGCATCGACGGCAAGCCGTTGCCCGCCGGAACCTACGGCCTGCACATGATCCCGGGCAAGGACCAGTGGACGGTGATCTTCTCGAAAATGCATACCGCATGGGGGAGCTTCAGCTATAAGGAATCCGAAGACGCGTTGCGCGTCACCGTGAAGCCGGAGCAGGCCGACTTCCATAACGCGCTTAGCTATGACTTCGATCAGCTCAAACCCGACTCGGCCGTCGTTACCATGACCTGGGACAAGCTCGCCGTGCCCTTCACGGTTTCGGTCGACGTGAACAAGGTGGTCGAAGCCAGCCTGCACAACCAGCTCCGCGGACTGTCGCAGTACACATGGGACGGATGGGATGATGCCGCAACTTACCTGTTGAGTCAGAAGACCGATCTCAACGAGGCGCTGGAGTACGAAAACAACTCCATCCAGCAGGAGGACCGCTTCGATAACGAGATCACCAAGTCGCGCATCCTCGACGCTATGGGCCAGAAGTCGGAGGCGGAGCAGGCGAAAGCCAAGGCGCTGTCGCTGGCCAACGCAAGCCAGCTATACACGTACGGACGCCTGCTCCAGCACGAGGGCAAGCAGAAGGAAGCCTTCGCCGTCTTCAGGCAGGCAGCTGACAAAGACCCGAATAACTGGCTCTCGCATGCGGGATTAGCGCGCATCGCCGCCGGAGCAGGGAACTACGAGGAGGCGACCAAGCAACTCCAGATGGCGCTCGCGGTCGCGCCTGAATCCGGCAAGCCCAGCGTGGAGGCACTGCTGACCAAAGTGCAGGCCAAGCAGGACATTAACCAGTAAAAATCAGCCCGAGGCTTGAAACGTGAAACGTTTAGCTACGCTTATCGCTGTGGGTTTGCTGATCACGCCGATATCCGGCACCGCAGGCAGCGCGACGGATGCGGTAGGACCGACCAACGAAAATGCACTTGCGGCGGCAAAAGAGCTCGCGCAAGCAATGCGGACCAACGATGCGGACGCATACTGCCACTTACTGGATCCGGACTGGGCCGTTGTCACTGGAAATGGCGAAATCGGTGAAGGGGATGCGATGGCTGACGGGAAGATGAAAAAGGCCCTTTGCGCTGCGATAAAAGCGGGCACTTTTACGCGGGAGACCTACGATATGGATTTTGCACATGCTCGAGTGCGCCTCTACGGAAATATCGCAACCGTAACCGCGAACCTCTCGGTCTCGGGCTCGTTGAATCATAAGTGGTTCGCCGTCAAAGAGGTCGAGACAGACGTGCTGAAGTGGGAGGACGGGGGCTGGAAAGACGTCTTAACCCACGAGACAATCGTCAAGGGCTCGTTAAGGACAGCTAAGGACTCACCGAAATAACGGCAGCCTGCGCATTCGAACGTATTCCACTTACCACTGGAGACACGGACATGCATCGTACGTGCTTGTTATGCGTTTTGATTCTAGTCGCATTCCTGCCACAACTTCCGGCCCAGGCTAATAAGCCGCAGCCGTCCGCCGAAGCCCGCGACGGTTCGCACGACTTCGATCCTCTCGTGGGCACATGGAAATATCACCTGAAGCGACGGCTGCATCCGCTGACCGGCTCCAACCAGTGGGTAGAATTCGAAGGCACCGGCACGTGCCGCAACCTCTTCGACGGCGCGCAAATCGATCAGGGCGAGTGGAACGGTCCCACCGGACACATCGTCGGCCTCACCTTGCGCGTTTACAATCCCACCTCGCATCAGTGGCGGCTCTATTGGGATAACCAGAAAATTGGCGTTCTCGATCCGCCGCAGGTCGGCGAATTCAAGGACGGCGTCGGCGAGTTCTACGCGCAGGACACGATCAACAACAAGACCATCCTCATCAGGTTTCGCTGGACTAACCTCAACACCAGCACGCCACACTTCGAGCAGTCTTTCTCCGACGACGGCGGCAAAACCTGGGAGGTGAACTGGATCACCGATCAGACGCGGGTAAACGAGAAGTGAACTAAGGTCGGACGGACCGCCTCGAATTGCAAAACACTAATCTGTCCACCTCCGGACAAGCTGCCACAATTGCGCACAGCGCGCGCGCCACGGCCGCAGTCGGCGCCTTCCAGAACCTGCAACTTAGCTTCGGAACGATAGCTGCTCTTATCTTCTGAGATTGCAGTCAGGAATCCTACGGGGAGGTTCGCTGTGAACGCCTTTGCAGGGACGCCCATTCCATTAGGCCGCGCGGCCTCATGCGCCGCCGCACCTGAGCTTTCACTGTTTCGGCTCTATACCCTGCGGCTCGCCTACCTGATCATGGCTGCCGGGCTCGCGGTCTTTATATGGCCGACGGTCCTTCACCACACCAGCCAGTTCGCCATAGCCGAAGGCGTACGCTTCGCGTTGCTGTCCGGTTTGGGCGCGGCCGCCGCACTGGGATTGCGGTATCCCGTGCGGATGCTGCCGTTGTTACTTTTCGAGCTGACCTGGAAGGCGACGTATCTTCTCTTCTTTGCGCTGCCCTTATGGTCGGCCCACCAGATCGACGCCGCAGCCGCCGCAGATATAAAAGCGGTCCTGATGGCCGTTATCTTTATCCCGCTGATCCCGTGGCGCCATGTCTTCACTCATTACGTGATGAAGCGCGGCGAGCGCTGGAGATAAGCCGTCTCGGCCGGCGTCACGCGTTTCGCTTCACCACACCGATGCAGATACCAAACAGGCCGACCATGGTAGCTAGCGGCCCGAATCCGTCGCCCATGAAATGTGCGCCCATCAGCGCCATGCCCGACAACAACGACGTCATCCCGATGAACAGCACCGCCTTCCGCTCCGGATCCGAGATCGTGCCCTTAAAGCCCATCATTGCTGGTTCTCCTTCGCTCAGATGGTACGCCGGTGCGAGCGGAAATGTTCCCCGTCCGGATCTGCTCCGCTGAGATCGGCCGAAGCCGATTGTTGGGTGGCAACCTGGAAAAGGGGCAGCAGATTGCCGCTGCCCCGCACGCCGTGTAGTCCGCCTGACGCCGTTCCGCTTCGGCGGCCCTCAAGCAGGGGAAACGGCAAAAACCTGCTCCACAGCGCTCGAAACAGTTGGATGCCTTACGGTACGGTCCGGCGGGAAAAAATAGTGCATTGACACCCGTGCCCCAGATTCGCATGTTGCTTGGGCTGCGAAGCTGGGGCACGCTGCGAGGGTTCTTAGTCAGGCATCAGTGTGAAGGTATAAATCACGATCGATCCATTATGCGGATTGACCGTATTCGCATTGATGAATTCAGGGGTAAAGACCAGCTGCGTCACTCTCCATGCCGCCGGGAAGCTGAGGGTCTGCGGCGTCATCGTGAGATCCCAGGTAACCTGGCCGATAAATTGGGAGTTGTTATACGCCAGTACTGTGACTCGATTCGGCGACCATCCAGCCGAGACCTCCATTGTCATCGGCCGGAAGGTGTGATTCACAGCATTCATCGTCGGTGGGCTCAGTTTGATGGAGCCGCTGCAAGCTACCGTCAGGTTGCAGAGTGGACCGCCGAGGAAGGCTACACTATTATGCTGCGTGGAAGGATCCACCCAGAAGCCGGCACCTTCGCCACTCCAGATTCCCGGCGTGACATAGTAGAAGTTGTCCCAGTACAGAAACATGCCGTTCGGATAGAAATCCGGCATGGGTGATGGCGTACTCGCAATTGGCATTTCGTGAAAGTTAATGTACGTCTGTCCGCTGGCGCACAAGGCGAAAGCGGCAATCAAGCCGATAAGCAGCACAATCCTTTTCATGCGAATACTCCTCCGGATTGTGGGCTGCAGCCCGCTCCAGGGGGGCCCCGTACAGCTCCAGGGTCGTCAGTGCTCAGGTTCGCCGCTCCTTGAGTGACTGGGCTCTTCGAAGACACGTTTGCGCACTTACGACGGACTACTGGCGTGAGGCGGCAGTATGGCGAGGAGTCAGACCTGGGAGAATCTCGTCAGTTGGAACCTACCGCGCTCAATGTACGCTTCCATCGCTTGCGTGATGGGGAGCGGGTCGGTCGTCCACGGAACTCATCGCTTTTGGGGCGGCTGAACAAGTTCACGCTAGCACCGTGCGGGGGAATGTCAATGCCTTCGTGACCGCCAATTGTGAATTCTGTAGATGTAGTTCCATTCCGGTTCAAGGCCGAAGAAATGGGAACCTCGGTGTCGCTGGCGCACGGGAGCTTGGTGCCGTCCGCGGCGCCGCTCACTGCGATATCGTGTCCGGCATACGGACAACTTGTATAAGAGTTTTTGTTTTCGACACATAAGAATGAGGACTTCGGGGTAAAATCCCCAGCGCACGCCCAACTGCCTTGGAGGATCAACATGCCCGTACCACGTTACTGGTCGACTCTAAGCCTGAAACTTCTCGTCCGGACATTCGCGCTCACATGCCTGCTCGTTAGTCCGGTCGCTTATGCACAAACTTATACCGTGCTTCATAACTTCACCGGCGGAGCCGATGGTGGGAATCCTTACGCAGGGCTAACCATTGATGAAGCCGGAAATCTATATGGCACAGCAAGCAGCGGAGGCAGTAACAGCAACTGTATTAATTGCGGCACGGTTTTTAAGCTGGTCGACCACTCCGGCGCATGGATCTTCAATACCATTTACTCCTTTGGCGGAGGTTTGGATGGTGTCGCGCCGTATGCCAGGGTCGTCTTCGGCCCAGAGGGCATTCTGTACGGCACCACTGTTTCGGGTGGCCGGGATGAATTTGGGACTGTCTATAAGCTTCAGCCACCTCCCAATGTTTGCCCCTCTGCCTCCTGCCCCTGGCTCGAATCGGTGCTTTACAGCTTTGGCCGCTACCCGGATGGGCAGCATCCTTCCCGCGACGACGTGGTTTTTGACAGCGCGGGTAATTTGTACGGTGCTACATCCAGCGGGGGCAATAACCTCACCTGCGATGTCAATCAGCCATGCGGAACCGTCTATGAGCTGACCCATTCTGCGCACGGCTGGAACGAAAGCGTGATCTATAACTTTCAGGGCATGAACGATGGTGCGTTCCCAAACGGCGTGACATTCGATAGCTCGGGGGACCTCGTCGGCACGAACACCTTTTGGCAAGGAAACTTCACGGGCACGGTTTTTTCCCTGATTCCCAATGGCCAGGGAGGGTGGAGCGAGAGAACTTTGTACGATTTCTCTAACGGATCCAATGGCGAACAGCCGCTAGCAGGAGTCCTCTCCGATGGAGCGGGCGGATTCTATGGCACGACTTCGTATGGAGGTTCCGGTAATGGTGGCACGGTATGGCATCTCACGTCATCCAGCCAGATGAACCTCATAAGTAGCTTCACCTACTCGCAACCGCTGGGCTATCCACTTCCGGGCTCCGCCGCAGTGTTGACGATGGATGCAAGTGGCAACTTATACGGTACAACGGCAGTCGACGGCACCTATAATCAGGGTTCAGTCTTCAAGCTGACCCCTTCGGATGGTGGCTGGACGCTAACTACCTTGTACAGTTTTACCGGTGGTTCCGATGGTGGCCAGCCGTGGGGACAGGTGATTCTTGACAGCAACGGCAACATCTATGGCACAGCAAATCTCGGCGGCCCGACGATAGGCCAGTGCTATGGCGATCTCGGTTGCGGGGTAATATTCGAGATCGCTCCCTGACCCCCGCCGATATCCCTTCTACACTGGAGGTGCATGTCTCCGCTGGTCGAAGTGTCGCGCGGGAAGCTCGGCCTCGCGATCTGGGTCGCCGGCATGATTGGCGTTATACCCGCGACGTTCATCATGCTGCCCGACCTGATTGCGCAACGCCTGCATCGTCCGCCGCGCCTTCCCATCTCGGTGGGATCGCTGCTTTCCTCGGCGCAAGCCGCCTTAGTTTTGGCGCTGCTGGTGTGGGCCGGGGTTACCCTTGCGCCACGCGTCGGCTTACGCGCTCCAGCGTTTGCGGCGCTGGTCAGCGGACGCTCCATCGCCCAGGCGCTCGCTCCGCAACTTGTGCCCGGCATTCTCGGCGGATTGCTGGTCGCAGCAATCCCCTGGTACTTCACCTCCCACGGTCTGATCGTGGAATTGCATTCGCCGCGTTCGCTCGTGACGGCGGTACTCTACGGCGGTATCACCGAGGAAATTCTGATGCGCTGGGGCGTGATGACTTTGCTCGTGTGGCTGGGCTGGCGCTGGTTAGAGAAATCGCCGGGACAGGTCTCCGCCGGCGCGGTGTGGGCGGCAATCGTGATCAGCGCTGTGATCTTCGGCGCGGGTCATCTGCCGTCGACGCGTCTCTTGCTGGGACATCTGACCACGTTTGCGGTCGTCAGCGTGACTGCTGGCGGCGCTCTGTTCGGGATTGTCGCTGGCTGGCTTTACTGGCGCTACGGACTGGAATCCGCTATCCTCTGCCACGCCGTCGCCCATGTTGCCGCTTACGTCGCATATAAGGTCACTTGATCTTCGGCTCCCTTCCTTATGCTCGCGCACGCGCTGTCTCAGAAATCCTGGCCGAAAGCGTTTAGTATAGCCAGGGTGAAGCGCCGGATATCGACCATGAAAACGACCGCTTTGGGTTTCGTCTCGCTGATAATGACTGCGGCGCTGTCTGCGTGCGGGGGCGGCCAGGCAGGAAACCTGGCGATCCAGCTATCGCCCAGCGCTCCCACGCTTGCCGTCAACAGCTCGGTGGTGATCAGCGCGCAAACGTCGCCGCCTGTCGGCGGCTCGAATTCCACGCTGACGTGGCAGGTCGTCGGCTACTCGGGTCAATGCACCGAGGGCGAGGACTTCCCGGAGACTGCCCCGCCCATCCCCGGCTGCTACAACGGTTATATCGCCTATTCGCTCACCGCACCGGGACCGATCACCTCGGTATATTACTTCTCGCCGGGGACGACGGGTATGTATCAGATCGCCGTCTTCGGACAAATCATCAACAGCTCCAACCAGGTGACCAACCAGGGAAAGGTTACGGCTACCGTGACCGTCACCAACGCAACTCCGTAGTAGCAGCGCGCGCGGCGAGCCCATCCAAAGCGCAACCGCCGCAAAGCTTGGTAAAGACTAATTGAAGCGGAGGCTTGTCTGGCAGCCGAATTGCGTACCCACCAGTCTGGCGTACAACGCTTTGCCGCGACCACTATGTCTTCAAGCCCCATTGGTTCCGCAGACATACTCCCTCCTCATGACTGATCCCCCATACTCTGAACGGCACGCAGGGAACAAACCTCAAGCGAATAGTGAGCAGTTCGCCTGCCATTAAAGCCGCGGCCCATGCTGCAGTTACGAGGGTGGTCTTCGCGCTCGCGCGCTTAAGTGGCGGAAGTAGGCAACTCGCGACCACCTTGCGAGGCAAACCTTACCCATCGTGTTGCCAATTGCCCAGCGACTGAATCGCTGCGTGCCTTTTCGGCACCACACCAATATTGAAACGTGTGCGCGATGTGCTTCCTGCATTGGCTGGCGTATCGTTGCAAGCGCTCGCGAAGTTCCCGGAAAGAGCCCGCGCCCCCGCGATGGCCACCCTTGACAAAATGTTAGATTAGATAGATTCTAAATTCGTGGATGCTGAGGCGATCAAGCGTTCCCTGGAGAGCAGCGGTCTGCGCTGCACGCCGCAGCGCTACGCCGTAATGGCGTTCCTGATGGAGCAAAACCGTCATCCGACGGCGGCGGAAATCTTCGAAGCCGTCAATCGCGTCGATCCGCGCTCGTCACGGGCCACAACCTATAACAACTTGCGGGACCTGGTGCAGGCCGGTCTGGTGCGGGAAGTGGCGGTCGAGGGACGCGCCGCTCGCTTCGACGCCCGCGGCATGCGTCATCATCACTTCATCTGCGATCGCTGCGGCAATGTCGAGGACCTGGACTGGTACGACGTGCCCAGGCCGGCCAGGGCCTCGCTGGGCAAACGCGTGCTCCGCGAGTGCGAATTGATTTTTCGCGGGCTCTGCAGCAGGTGTGCTCCGCGGCATTCCTCGGGCTGAGCATCGCAGACGTATCGCCATCGTAAGATCTGGCGCGGCAGCAAGCGCGCCGCCGTGGGTGGCCGCAGTGAGGAAGCCGCCGATGGTTTTCATTCATAGCAGTTCTCACTTATGCAAAGGACAGGAAAATCATGGAGAAAGAATTCGCCGCCGCCGCCGGAGCGACTGTTCCCGGCACTCAGCAGCAACCCTCGTCAACCGAATCCAAGTGCCCGGTAGCCCACGGTAATGGCCGGCCGAAACCGCAGACCAACACCACCTGGTGGCCGAACCAGCTCGATGTGAACATCCTGCACCAGCACTCCCCTAAGTCCGACCCCATGGGCAAGGAGTTCAACTACGCCGAAGAATTCAAGAGCCTCGACCTGAACGCGGTGATCAAGGACCTGCATGCGCTCATGACCGACTCGCAGCCGTGGTGGCCGGCTGACTTCGGACATTATGGCCCGCTTTTCATTCGTATGGCGTGGCACAGCGCGGGAACCTATCGCATCGGCGACGGCCGGGGGGGCGCCGGCTCGGGCGAGCAGCGTTTTGCGCCGCTCAACAGCTGGCCCGACAATGTGAATCTCGACAAGGCGCGCCGCCTGCTCTGGCCGATCAAGCAGAAGTACGGCCGCAAAATCTCCTGGGCCGATCTCATGATTCTCACCGGCAATGTCGCGCTGGAGTCGATGGGCTTCAAGACCTTCGGTTTCGCCGGCGGCCGCGAAGATGTGTGGGAGCCGAGCGAAGATATTTACTGGGGCCCGGAAGGGAAGTGGCTCGCCGACGAGCGCTACAGCGGTGATCGTGATCTTTCCAATCCCCTTGCTGCCGTGCAGATGGGCCTGATCTACGTGAATCCCGAAGGCCCCAACGGCAATCCCGATCCGCTGGCTGCGGCCTGCGACATTCGCGAGACCTTCGCGCGCATGGCGATGAATGATGAGGAGACGGTCGCCCTCATCGCCGGCGGCCACACCTTCGGCAAGACCCACGGCGCCGCCGATCCCAGCAAGTATGTCGGCCCGGAACCCGAGGCCGCTCCCATCGAGCAGCAGGGCCTCGGCTGGAAAAGCACCTACGAAAGCGGCCACGGCGCCAATGCGATCGGCAGCGGCCTGGAAGTGACATGGACGACAACTCCCACCAAGTGGAGCAACAACTTTTTCCAGAACCTGTTCAACTACGAATGGGAGCTGACCAAGAGCCCGGCCGGTGCGCATCAGTGGCAGCCGAAGAATGGCGCGGGCGCCGGCCTGGTGCCTGATCCGGCCGATCCAATCAAGCGCCGCGTTCCTACCATGCTGACCACCGACCTGGCGCTGCGCTTCGATCCGGCTTACGAGAAAATTTCGCGCCGCTTCTACCAGCATCCGGACCAGCTCGCCGATGCCTTCGCCCGCGCCTGGTTCAAGCTCACCCACCGCGACATGGGACCGCTTTCGCGCTACCTCGGCCCGCTCGTTCCTAAAGAAACTCTGATCTGGCAGGACCCGGTTCCCACAGTCGATCATGAACTGATCTCGGAGAAGGATGCTGCTGCCCTGAAGGCGAAGATCCTTGCCTCCGGCCTGACCATTCCGCAACTGGTGTCGACGGCTTGGGCTTCGGCTTCAACCTTCCGCGGCTCCGACAAGCGTGGCGGCGCCAACGGCGCGCGTGTGCGCCTGGAACCGCAGAAGAATTGGGAAGTGAACCATCCGGCCGAGCTGGCGAAAGTGCTGGCGAAGCTGGAAGCGATTCAAAAGGAGTTCAACTCGCAGTCCGGCAAGAAGAAAGTCTCGTTGGCCGACTTGATCGTTCTCGGCGGCAACGTCGCGATCGAAGAGGCCGCGAAGAAAGCCGGGCACGACGTGAAGGTTCCATTCTCCGCCGGCCGCACCGACGCTTCACAGGAGCAGACCGACGTGCACTCCTTCGCTCCGCTGGAGCCGAAGGCCGACGGCTTCCGCAACTACGTCCGGACGCAAAACGGAATTTCGCCGGAGGAGATGCTGGTCGACAAGGCGCAGTTGCTGAAGCTGACCGCTCCCGAGATGACGGCGCTGGTCGGCGGACTGCGCGTGCTGGGCGCCAACTTCGGACACTCCCGGCATGGCGTCTTCACTAAACGCCCCGAAACGCTGACGAACGATTTCTTCGTCAACCTGCTCGACATGAACACCGAGTGGCAGCCTTCGGCAACCGCAGGCGTTTATGAGGGACGCGATCGCAAGTCGGGCGAAGTCAAGTGGACCGGAACCCGCGTCGACTTGATCTTCGGTTCGCACTCGCAGCTTCGCGCCTTCGCGGAATGCTACGCCTGCAACGATTCGAAAGAGAAGTTCGTGAAGGACTTTGTGGCGGCGTGGACCAAGGTCATGAACAACGATCGCTACGACCTGGCACCAGCTGCACGGGTGAACTAAGAACTCAATAGGCGCCTCACACATTGCCTGGTTTGAAATGTGTGGGGAACTGCATCGACCATTGAAACTCGCGTATGTCCCAGGCTGCGTCTTTCTTCCGGACGCTGGCCTGGGATTTCTTGTCGTAGATGAGGCGTGAGCTGCCCGCCGACCCGCTAGGGCGAAAACTGCCAGACCGTGCCTGTATTGTTAGCTCCGCAATAGCGGGCGGGGGGCTCCAGGTCTGGCGATTTTCCAGAACTGGAAGATAGTCGTGGACGTTCAGGAGCCTAAGGAACGTTGCGATCGAATACCTGGGAGAGGAAGAGGATATGTACTTTTATGCGTTGGGCCGCAATGGGAGCGGGCCGAAGAATACTGAAAGTCTTCTCCCAATTACACGCGGAATTGTACAACTGTCAGCGCATGATTGTCAGACTATTTATTGCGCCAATTCAGGTTATTTCTATCGAAGCTTACCCAGGGTCGCCTTTGCCCTTAGTGCTGGCTCAACAGATAAAGGTCCTCGTGCCCATTGGGGCGGGCGTAGATGATTACCGAGAGATCCTCCGAGACCTCGGAGGCATTGCCGGCGAAATCCTCGCGCACGGCAAAGGGGAAGGTCAGAACGCTCTGAGGCTCGCCAACGGCTTCGCCGTCGCGCAACCCCTGGCGGAAGATGGAAGTTTGTCCATGGATCGTATTCTCGAACAGAAACGATTTCCCATCCCGCGCGTAAAGGAAGAAGTAGCTGGCCAAGCCGGGCTTTAGCACCGTGCACTTTTTGTCGCGCAAGGAATATTGATACAGACCGGGATTAGGTCCCCACAGCACCGGACCTGCAATATAGTTTCCATCCGGCGAAACATCGAGCGTGCCCGTGCAGCCTTCAAATAGAGTTTCCGGCTTAGCGGCCGGATCTTTCAGATCGAGCTTCGATACCGTGGCTTTCTGCACGTCGCTGCCGTGGTAGGTAGTGAAGACGATCGACGTAGTGCCGCGAATTGCCGCCGCGAAGTCGGCGCGGCCAGGCTGCGCCAGCAGTTGTCGTAAATTGGTACCGTCAGCGTTGACGGCATAGATACGACTGTTCTCACTATTCACTTCCGAGAAGATAAATTGAGAATCGTCGGCTGACCAGGCGAGGGTCTCAAGGCTGGCATTCGAGCTTTGAATCTTCTTCGCATTACCGCCGTCGATATCGGCGATCCACAGCTCCTGGCGTCCAGGCTCCGGAGCGGTGATGTAGGCGAACTGCCGCGCCGAGTGCGAAATCAGCGGCTGGGTAGCCAACTCGCCAACCACGTCCTGGGTCTGCCTGGTTGCAGTGCGATAGGCGGTGAGGACGCCGGAGGAGCGGCCGTTTACGAAATACACGCCCTTGCCCGCTGGGTCGGCGAGCGGGCTTAGATCAGGCCCGGGACCGAAGGTAATCTGCTTCAGTGAGCCATCAGCCAGCGCATACTCCCAAAGGTTCGTAATGCCTTTGACCGTTCGGCTGACGTAAAGAGTGTTGCCCGGCTTTCCCCAGGATGGGCGGCCAAGGGTATTGGGAATTTCCCCCACTCTGACAGATTTCCGCGTGTCCACGTCCAGCCTGTCAATGATCATCCCCGCGCCGGTGTGCCCGAGGATCAACAAACTCTTGCAGTCGGGGTAGGCAAGCAGGCCGTAAAAAGGCTCGGCGATCGTCGATCCCAAAAACGCCGAACCGGCATTGCTCTTGGAACGGGAATATTCGGCGATTACCTCGGGAGCACCCCCGCTCGGGTCAGTGCGAAGAATCTGGCCCCCGTAAGTGCCCACAAACATCGAATGCCCATCGCTACAGGGAGCAACCGCAGTGCCGTTGGCGAGCCGACGAGGAGAGCCCCCAAGCGTGGGGATGGCCCAGATTTCGTAGTTGCCGAGACTGGGGCCGAAGAGAATCTCGTTGCCGTCAGCGGAGAACGCCAGCGGAGACTTGTTGCCTTCGTCTTTGGTTAATTGCAGCGGCTGGCCTCCCGAAGTCAGCATGACAAACAACTGGTCGTAGCCATCGACCGGCGACGTGAACGCAATGGTGCGACCGTCGGGCGAGAGGATCGGTCGTTGTATGGCCCGGTTCCACTCGGTGATCTTGGTGATGTTGGCAGGTGTGGTCGGAGCTGCCTGCCGGGGCCAGAAGCGGTCGGCGAGGAAAGCGGCGGCAGCAAGGACCACGGCGGCGACGACGTAGCGCATCGCCTTGCCGCGCGCCGGAGTTGCAACCGCGGGCGAGCTCGGCTGTGCCGCCACGGAAGGCGTGCTCAGCGAACCCGACTCCGTGGCAACTGAGACCGAAGTATGCTTCGAACTGCTGCTGTCGCGGGCCAGCCGCTTGAGATCGGCACGCAATTCTGCCGCCGACTGATACCGCAGATCGCGGTCCTTCTCGAGACATTTATTAAGGATCCGTTCCAGTTCCGGCGGAGCTTCGGGATTCAACCGCACGGGAGCGATCGGCGCCGTGTTGAGGATCGCCGTAAAGATGACGCCCGAGGTCTCACCGCGGAAGGGCAGCGCGCCGGTCGTCATTTCATAGAGCACCGCGCCCAGCGAGAACACGTCGGTGCGCGCGTCCAGTTCTTTGCCGCGCACCTGCTCGGGAGACATGTAGGCCACGGTGCCCATGGTTGTGCCCGGGCTGGTGAGATGCTGCTCGTTGACCGTCGCTACCGTGGCGCCATCGCCGCTGGCTACCTTGGCCGCATGGACTTCGACTACCTTGGCAAGGCCGAAATCGAGAACCTTGGCATGCTCGCGATCGGTAATGAAAATGTTGGCCGGCTTAATGTCGCGGTGAACGATGCCCTTACGATGCGCGGCATCGAGCGCGTCGGCAACCTCAACGCCCAGCGCCAGGATGGTTTCCAGCTCCATCGCCCGGCCGGATATGCGATGCTTCAGCGTTACACCTTCCAGATACTCCATGGCGATGAACGCCTCACCGTCCTCTTCGCCGATGTCGTAGATGGTGCAGATATTGGGATGATTGAGCGCCGATGCCGCCTGCGCTTCGCGCTCGAAACGCGCCAGGGCTTGCGGTTCGCCGGCCACTTCCTGGGGCAGAAACTTAAGGGCAACGAAACGGTGCAGGCGAAGGTCCTCGGCCTTGTAGACCACGCCCATGCCCCCGCCGCCGAGTTTTTCGAGGATGGAATAGTGCGAGATTTTCTGGCCGATCACCTAGCGCGAATCTTACCCAGCGCGGACAGGCAAGTCAACGCAAGAGCGTCGATGCCGCCTGGATGTCTGCTCGTTCCTGCCGGGACAGCTACGGCGTAATCTCCCACACCACGCCACAGCACGGGAACACCTGAAATTGTGCAACTGCCGCCGCCATCCGCGCGCTACCGTAAGTAACGCCGCTCGGGTAATATTTCTGCGCCACAACGAATCGCCTGGTTCTGCTCGGCATGGGGACCGTCTGTAAAATTCCTGCGTTTGCCGGCCGTTTTGCACTACAATAACCCGATTCTTCACGTCGAACGACGAGAGTTCCGGTTCCTCAAATCACCTAAGGAGAGAGTTCCTGATGAAGCAATTAACTACGAAAGCGTGTCTGGCGCTGTTGCTGGCGACGGTTGCCATTGCTCCCGCGGCCTTTGGCCAAGCTCTGCCGTCGTTCAGCAACGTAGTGATCGTGGTAGGAGAAAACCAGAATTACAGTACCAGCTATAACTCCAGCAACATGCCTTACTTGACCTCGCTGGCCAACACTTACGGCATTGGAGTGAACTACTACTCGGACACCCATCCTTCCATCGGCAACTATCTCAATCTGGCGACCGGAAATATTCTCACCGACAACGACAGCGAGACTCCGCAGAGCTTCCCGGTCTCGCTCAATAACATTGCGCTTGAGGTACAGAACGCCGGTGGGACCTGGAAGGACTACATCGAGGATCCGCCCCAGATCGCGACTTGCAAAGGGCTGAACCGGGGAACATACTACGTCCGCCACGATCCGCTGCAGTACATGACCACTATCAACCAGGAACACAGCAACTACGTGTGCTTCGGCCAATTCACCACCGATACCCTCCTGCACCGCCTGCCCACGCTCTCCTGGCTCGTGCCCAACGGCTGCGATGACGCGCACGACTGCTCCATCCAAACCTTCGACAACTGGCTGCGAGATGTCATGACGCCCTTGCTGCGCAGCTCATACTTTCGGCCCGGCGGCAGCGGATTACTGATCATCGTTTTCGATGAGAACGACGATAGCGGGGAGCCGGACTGTCAGACCACGACCGAAGGACTGGGTTGCGGCGGCCAGGTGGAACTGGTGGTGGTGAGCCCCTACAGCAAGCCCGGATACCAGTCGCCCGGCGGCGACACGCGCAACTACAACAGCAGTTACGATGAAGGCGATATCCTGCGGTTGATGGCCCAGGGACTCGGCCTGCCTACGTCCAACCTCGGCTGGGCGACGAATGGCTTGCCGATGGCGGATTTCTTCTCTACCACAGTCAGGCACTGAAGCGGACCGATAACGATCGCCTCGTCGTTGCTGCCGTGTGACCGTACAGCAATCGCTCGGGTGGAGACCGTCTTGCGCCGGCGGCGGCACAGCGCCCGTGCCTCCTCACGCCCAACTGCTCCAAACCGACTATGAATTTTCGAGCACTGTGCTCGTGATTTAGCCAGCAGCGAACCTTTCACCGGTAACGTACGCTTCCTCTATAGTCCCCAACTTTTCAAGTGGCTCGCAGTCCGGCAAGCGGTGCCGCTGGCGCGAGCGGAGATATCGATGAAGCGAGCTACGACAGCAATCCCTGGTTTGATCCTTCTAGCCGTTATTCTTGCCTGTTCCTCTTCGCCAAAGACTGCCGAAACAACAGCAACGCAAAAACCCGGTGCCGAACAAGCCGTGAAAGATGCCGTCGATGTTTACGTCTACGGCTATCCGCTGATCACCATGGACATGACGCGCCGGCAATTCACCAACGTCGCAGTTCCGGATGCGGCTCATGCTCCCATGGGACAAATCCTCAAGCTGCGCAACTATCCCGCCGTCGACAATCACGCCGTTACCGCCCCCAATGCCGACACGCTTTACACGACCGCTTGGATCGATGTCTCCAAGGAGTCGTGGGTGTTCAGCATCCCCGACATGGGGGACCGCTATTACCTGATGCCCATGCTGAGCGGCTGGACCGATGTATTCCAGGTTCCCGGCAAGCGCACCAGCGGCGGCAAGGCACAGGTGTATGCCATTACCGGCCCAGGATGGTCGGGAACACTTCCTAAGGGCGTAACCGAATATAAGTCTCCCACCGGGCTGGTGTGGATTCTCGGCCGCATCTATTGCACCGGCACGCCCGCCGATTACGCCGCGGTGCACGCGTTGCAGGACAAGTTCACGCTGGTCCCGCTGAGCTCGTATGGCAAGCCGTACACGCCGGCACCGGGTACGGTCGATGCCAACTTCGATATGAAGACCGCAGTTCGCGATCAGGTCGATGCCCTCAGCGTCGACGACTACTTCAGCTATCTCGCGCGGCTGATGAAGACCAATCCTCCCGCGCCGGAAGACGCGCCGATCGTCGAGAAGATGAAAGCCATCGGGCTGGAGCCGGGCAAGGACTTCGATCCCAGCAAGCTGGGCGCTTTTGACCGGGAAGTGATCAAGACCGTGCCGAAACTGGCGCAGGTCAAGATCCTCGAATACTTCAAGCAGGCTGCCGCGCCGGTCAACGGCTGGACCTACATCACGAAGAACATCGGGATTTACGGCACCGACTACATCCAGCGAGCCTTGGTAACCGTGATCGGATTAGGCGCGAACCGTCCGCAGGACGCCATCTATCCGACCTCGCAGAAAGACGCCGACGACAAAGAGTATGACGGCGCCTCCAACAAGTACGTCATGCACATCGACAAAGGCCAAATGCCGCCGGTCAATGGCTTCTGGTCGCTGACCATGTACGACAAAGACTACTTTTTCGTGCCTAACCCGCTAAACCGCTACACGCTAAGCCAGCGCAATAAGTTCATCACCAACCCTGATGGCTCGGTTGACTTGTATTTGCAGGCCGATTCGCCCGGCAAAGCGAAGGAAGCGAACTGGCTGCCTGCTCCCAAAGCCAAGTTCATTCCCATGCTGCGTCTCTATTGGCCGAAGGAGACGCCGCCATCGATCATCGACGGCACCTGGAAGCCGCCGGCGATAACGCTTGCACGGTAACCAACGGCCGTACGGAACGGATGGAACCATGAAGACAAAACTAATGGCGGCAGCAACTATTCTGCTCAACATGTTGCTCATGATTTCCTGCAACAAGCAGGAAGGCCCCATACGCGAGGCCGTTTCGCACAAGGACGACTATCGGCAGGCCTACGTCTACGGTTTTCCCATGATCGCCGCCTATAAGGCGATGTACCAGTTCACCATCGACCAGTCGAACTCGCAGTATAAGGCCGGCTTCAACCAGATCTGGAACGATTCCAAAACCTTCACGCCGAAGGATACGGCGATCGTCACGCCGAATGCCGACACCCCGTATTCGCTGCTGGAGATGGACCTTCGCGCCGAACCACTGGTGATTTGTCTTCCCCGAGTCGACAAGAAACGATACTTCTCGGTCCAGTTGTCCGACCTGTACTCCTACAACGTGGGATACATGGGCAGCCGGACAACCGGCAACGATCCTGGCTGTTTCCTGATCACCGGTCCAAACTGGAAGGGAGAGACGCCGCAGGGCATCAAGAAGGTGTTTCCCCTGGAAACGCAGTTCGGAATCGCCATCTTCCGCACCCAGCTTCTCGGTCCGGCGGACATGCCCAACGTGATCAAGGTGCAAAGCGGATACAAAGTGCAACCGCTCTCGGCTTTTCTGAGGCAGCATGCGCCGCCTGCACCTCCCGCCATCGACTGGCCGAAGTTCGAGGGTGACGAACCGTTTAAATTGCAGTTCCCGAAATACCTGGCCTTCCTGCTGCAATTCTGCCCGGAGAATCCGCAGGACAAAGACATTCGCGCCCGGATGGCTACGGTTGCCATCGCGTCCGGACAGCCATGGGATGAAAGCAAGCTTTCGGAGGCACAGAAGGCAGAGTTAGGCATCGGCGTGAAAGAGGGCTTCGATGCGATTACCAGGCGCGTGAGCGAACTCGGCAAGGACATCAACGGATGGCAGGTGGGGGCGGCGCAAGGTGACCGCTCGTTTTACAAGGGCGATTATCTGTTGCTGGCGGCCGCCGCCAAGGCGGGCATCTACGGCAACGATCCGGAAGAAGCGATGTACCCGTTTACCCGTAAGGACGGAAGCGGCGCCGCACTGGATAGCAGCAAAAACAATTACACCCTGACCTTCGCGAAGGATGAGCTACCGCCGGTCAATGCCTTCTGGTCGGTCACGATGTACGATGGCAAGACGCAGTTGCTGATCGATAATCCCATCAATCGCTACCTGATCAATTCGCCCATGCTCCCCGGCATGAAGAAAAACCCCGATGGCTCGCTGACCATTTACATCCAGAAGGACGCGCCGGCCGGGGACAAGAAAGCCAACTGGCTGCCTGCTCCCAATGGGCCAATTTACATGGCGATGCGCTTATACTGGCCGCGGGTCTCGCCACCACCGTCGATTCTGCCTCCGGGCGATGGTACGTGGAAGCCCCCGGCGATCACCGTTGCGCAGTGAACGCACACATACGATTTTTCAGCACCTGAACCTGGACGAATTCGGAAACGTCTGTCTGGGTTGCGGATTCGACAAAGCCTGTAATTACCTGCCATAGCCGTAAGATTTGATTTGACTCAGTCCGGGGCACCTCGCTTAAGCTGTCCCGATAACTTATTTCACTCAGGAGAATCTCACCGCATGATTGCCACCTTCCTCGCTACCATCCCTGTGCGTTCGGTCGGGAGCTGGCGCGGGAGCTGGGCATGGGGCGTGCCGCTGATCGTGCTTACCGTGATGATCCATGTGATGGGCCTGGGATTCATAAAGGGAAGGGCCTTCAGCCTATCCAATCATGCCGGCCGAGGACGTCACCATACCACCACATCTTTGATCGTCATCGGCGGCGTAACCCTGTCGGCGACTCTCCTGCATGCAATCGAGGCGTCGATCTGGGCAGTTGCATACATGCTCCTCGGCGCTTTGGCTGACTCCAGGTCGGCAATCCTGTATTCGCTGAACGCATTAACCAGCTACGGACACGCCAACCTCGAGCTGACACAGCATTGGGAGCTTATGGGTTCCCTCGAGGCGCTGAACGGATGGCTGTTATTTGGACTTACCACCGCGTTCCTGTTCGCCGTAATCGACAAAGTCTGGATGCCGGAAGGCAAGTAAAGGGAAGCGCACCGCCGGTAGTCGGTGCGCTGTGTGCTCCCATCCACTTTAAGGCAATCCTGTCCGCAGCTACCGGTCGTTCCTCTACTTTGCATCAACCATAGGTATCTGCGATGCCAGCTGAATATAGACCATCATGTCGACGCGATGGTCGATCTGGCAGAACAGCGCCGTCTTCTTGGGCGAGATCACCTTCTCGAAGATCGGCACATACTTCATGCGCAGCGCGATCACCTTCTGCTCGTTGGCGGCTTCGCGCTTGATGTAGTCCTGCGCCTGCGCGTCGGTCATGGTCTGATAATTCTTGGCGTAGTCCTGGATCAACGCCCAGCGCTCGTCGCCGTTCTTGCTGGCCTCTTTGCGGTACTGGTCATAGATCGGCCAGAACTTGGTAGCCTCGTCGGGCGTCAGCGGCATGTTGGCCGCGGTGATCTGCTTGCGCTGCCCCTGAATGTTTTCGCGGAGCAACTGGATATCCTGATCGCTGGCGGAATTGGGCTGTGAGCCGGTCGCGGGAGCCTGCTGCATGGAACTCTGGGCGCACACCGGTACGGTCGCAAGCAACATTGCGCTCACCACAATCAAAAGAGCTGCAAAATTCTTCCTCGTCATTTCGCCTCCTGGTTTCGCTAGATTGGCACAACGCAGATTCGTGCTGGCCACGGTGGGCCCTGCCGACACCATCCCGGACGCACGCCGGTGGAAAGCCGACTCCGCTGTAAGCTGATGCAGCAGGATTATAGCGGAAAGCTGTTGCGCAATTGCCTTCCCGGACGGTGGTTGTCTCGAAATCTAGCGGCCGCAGGCCGTCGTTCAATCCGTTTACCAGCGTAGAGCTGGCCTCCAGGCCGCTCCTTTCGATCTACTAGTCGGCGTGAGCTGGCGACACTTTTAGCCTAACTCTCAGGCGCTCAATCGCTCACCACCAACTCGGGCGGATCACTCCTTCAGCGGTGCAGACAGCAGGCCCGGGTAGGAACACGGCTTTTAGCCGGTGCGGTAAAGCAACATTTACCTAATAAGGCGCTGAAGCGCCACACAAACGGATTCTTGTGTTGCTGTACGCCTCAAGGCGTGCTCACCCGAGGCCCGACGCTCTTAGCTTTATCAGCCCGCGCTATACTGGGCCTTACGAGGATGGATTTGAGCTCTCAAGCCAAAACGTTTTACATCGAGACCTTCGGGTGCCAGATGAACTTCCACGACTCCGAGAAGGTCGTAGGCTCGCTGGTCTCGCAGGGTTATCGCCAGGTGGAGCGCGAAGAAGACGCCGACCTGATCTTCTACAACACCTGCTCGATCCGCGACAAAGCCGAGCAGAAGGTCTTTCACCGTCTCGCCGACTTCAAGAAGCTGCAGAAGGAAGGGAAGCGCTTTGCGGTTCTCGGCTGCGTGGCGCAGCAGGAGGGGGAGCGCATCTTCGAGCGCGCGCCTCACGTCTCGCTGGTCGCCGGATCGGCATCCTATCGCAATCTGCCGGAGATGCTGGTGCAGATCGAAGCTGGGGCTCGCCGCGTCACCGGCCTCGACGACCGCCAGACCGACGAGACCTTCGAGACCGAATTTACCGCGCGCAGCAACCCGCATCGCGGCTATATCACCATCATCGAGGGCTGCGACAAGTTCTGCGCCTATTGCGTCGTCCCCTACACGCGCGGCAAGGAGCGCAGCCGCACCTCGCAATCGGTGCTCGACGAGGCGCGGCGTATGGCCGACGCAGGATATACCGATATCCAACTACTCGGGCAAAACGTGAACTCTTACCGCGATCCGCTTGGAAAGATGACGTTTGCCGAGTTGCTTTCGGTTATCGGAGAGCTCACGGGCATCCGCCGCGTGCGCTTCACCACCTCGCATCCGCGCGACTTCACCAAGGACATCGTCGACGCCATCGACGCGGTTCCCGCGCTCTGCGATCACGTCCATCTGCCCATTCAGAGCGGCTCGTCGCGGGTGCTGAGCGAGATGTTCCGCGAATACACGCGTGAGCAATATCTGGAGCGCATCGCCTGGATGAAGGGAACTCGCAACAAGGAGATCAGCATCACCACCGATGTCATCGTCGGCTTCCCGGGCGAGACGGAGGCCGAGTTCGCCGAGACGCTCTCGCTGCTCGACGAAGTTGGCTACGACGGTGTCTTCTCCTTCAAGTACTCGCCGCGTCCGAATACGCCCGCGCTGCAGTACTCGGACTCGATCCCGGATGCCGAGAAGTCCCGCCGCTTGCAGATTCTGCAGGAGCATCAGCGCGAGATCCAGAGGGAGCGATACAAGAGGCACTTAGGCCAGATCCTTGAAGTGATGGTCGAAGGAAAAAACACAGCGCGCGGGCAAATTATCGGGCGCACCTCGCAGAACAAGACGCTGAATTTCGTCACCAACGTCGCGGCCGAGCCCAGCATCGGAGACTACGTAAGTGTCGAGGTTACGCAAGTGTTTCCCAATAGCTTGTTGGGAGTGATGGCATGAACGAAAGAATAATTAACCACGGAGACACAGAGATGCAGAGGTTTTCTAAGAAGGGGTTTTATCGCGGCTTGGCGGGCAATTCGGTGCCGGTTACAGGATCCGCCCGCCGGGGAGCTAGATTTGATAAGCGATTTCTCTGTGCCTCTGTGTCTCTGTGGTTGATTGGTTTTTGCCGGTAGTGGAAGGGAGATCACGATGGAAGTCGAAATGAAAATCAGTGGGTTGATGCCCGATCCGATGACCAACATGCCCATCGTGGTGCTCAAGGACAGCGTGAGCGGTATCGTGCTGCCCATCTGGGTTGGCGCCTACGAGGCCAACGCCATTGCGCTGGAGATCGAAAAGGTCACCACGCCGCGGCCGATGACTCACGACCTGCTGAAGAATCTGTTGATTGGACTGGAGACGACGGTGCGCAAGGTGGTCGTCACCGAACTGCGCGACGACACGTTCTTTGCAGTGATCTGGCTGGAGCGTGACGGGCAGTCAATTTCGATTGATGCGCGACCGTCCGACGCGCTGGCACTGGCGCTGCGCATGGATTGCCCGATTTATGTCGAAGACGAGGTCCTGAAGAACAGCAAGGTCGCCGGCAATGTCAGCGACCGCGTCTCCAGCGATGAGCTGCGCAAATGGCTGGAGAACCTCGGCGAGGACGACTTGGGAAGGTACAAAATGTGATGCCGGACGCCGCCGAACAGCTCCAGCGAATCTACGTCGCAGGCTTCGAGCTGCAAACGTTCGAGCGCTACGCGAATACGGTCAGCATCATACGGGATGGTTGTATCGCGCTGCTGCGCGCGACGCCGAATGGGCTGGAGCTGGTCGGCGCGCCTGGCTGGCGAATGGGCGAGGTGCTCGGCGTGCTGGTGGACAAAGACGGTCGCAGGGTCTTTCAGGCCAAAGCCGAGATCGTGGAAGCAACCCCCGAACGACTGGAAGCGCTGAAGCGGTTCACGGCCGACCTGGAGCAGTTGCTGCTGGCGACGGCGTGAGCAAAGAGCAAAGACGGTAGAGAAGCGGTTGAGGTTGCGGGAGATTCCGAGTTTCAGCAGCAAGCGACGGCCCCAGAGGCCGTATTTTTGTGGGTCTTTGATAACTTAACATAATATATGTTATCGGACACAATGGTACTTATTCTACTGTTGCGCTAAACCTCCAAAATGACCATTTCTGCCGCGACACCTGCCCGGGCTCCGTCGTTTCAATCAGTTCTGGGCCTTTGTGGCTACAGCCACGATCTGGCCTGTTAACCGCGGACTCGCCCTTTTCTAGATCGCCCATCCTGGGCTTTCACGGCCTACAGCGCCATAAACACAAACCGCCGGGCTTCCTGTCTAGCCGCGATTCCGTCAGTTACCGGAATCTGCTCCGAGCGCCTCGAACACGTCAGCCGCCCCGATCAGGGCAGTCCAGTCCAAGGGTGAGCAGTCGCAGGTCTTCGAACTAAAAACTTGTTGCATCGGATCGGCAAAGACCCGGAGATTGGCCCCGTACTCCCGGAGCGACATGACGATTGCGTGCCGCTCGGCGCTGGAGTCTTGATGCTCGTCGCAGATAACGATCGGGTATCGCCGCGCAAGTGATGCCGCGATTGCCGGGAATCGTTCTATCAGCCCGGCCGCCCTGATAGCAAGCTGGTCATACCCGTCCTTATTGCGCCGCGCCCAAGCGGCCGTATCCGAAGGCAGACCGATTCCTTCATGGTAGGCGTCGGTTAATTCGGAGATGAGGCTGTCGATCGTGCGGATTTCGACATGCGAGCCAACCCCCAGTGTGCGGGAATGGAAGACCGAACAGGCTGCGTGGGTATGCGTCAGGATCAGAAGGCGTCCCGATCCTAGAGAACCCACGATGTCGCGGGCGTATGATGCTCCCTGATAGGTTTTTCCGCATCCGGCCGGAGCTTCAACAACAACCAGTCTTGCCGTTGATCTGAGCGCCGCGCTGACTGATGCGTCGCTCATAGCGGGACATCCGGTAGTTCTGGCAGTTCGAGCGCTTGGCGTACACCATTTGCAAACGGTAGGACCTCATCTTTAATGCTTGCCCAGAGATTGAATGCCCCAACCTTAGTGAAAAGCTCCCGGCCGCCGTCCTTCGTCTTAAACCATATCTGGCCGTGGCTTCTGTATCTCTTGGACTCAGCCTCTTTACCGGGAGGCACCCTCCCAGTCATCGCGCCAATCAGGAGTTCCCGGAGCTTTTCGGCAGCTTTCGCCTTGATATCCGCAAATAGCTTGGAATCCATGTCGAGCCTCTCGGCTAGCGTGCGTAGCCGGTCGCCGGGATGACCGTCAGGATCGGATATAAAGGCCTCCAGCAGGTCGTCGGGGACCGCTTTGAGGAGGTTTTCCTCGAGGCAACCCTGTTTCCATTGGAAGAGCAAAACACCGATCTCGGCGCTGAGCTTGGCCCATGAATTCGCGTGCTTGTTCTCGTTATCAACGAATGCAGCGAAACGCAAACCTCCTGCCGAGAGGGCTTTCAGGAGATTGAGGGTGGTCTCATGGCCGCCGCCGTCGCTGACATAGACGCCGTATTGATCGACCGACCCCCCGAGCGCCTTTTCAAAGAGTGCCGTCACAAATCCGACTTCGGTCACGCCCTCGCCGACGATAGCGAGACGAGAGAGGAACGTTTCGGGCTGCGATTTTTGGTGCGCGACAATAGCTTTTCGATCGAGCAGGCCGATTTTGCAGGTGCGGTCAAGATACCAAATCGAAGCTTCGGTCGCGGCCGAAATGACGGTTGCGCTATGTGTTGTGAGAAAAGCTTGGGACGGCTGTGATTGCAGTTTCTGAATCAGAACGCGCTGGCGATAGGTCTCAAGTCCCCTTTCAACTTCATCAACAAGCGTCACAGGGAAGGCCTTCTGGTTCTGTTCGGCAATCGCGAGCGCGGCGAGGCGTCGCGTTCCGGCTCCCCAGTTCGATAGCGGCAACCGAACACCGTCGCGGTCGGCGGTCAACCCGATGAGGGCCGTGATTGTGATCCCTTGAGCGCCCGTAATGGCCAGATTGAGACTACTCGGGAGAGCATTCTTCTTGAACGACGTATCAAGTTCGACCAGAGCCTTTTGCGCGTCAGGTTCAAGCGTCCCTTTGACATCGGTGTCGGCCAGATTGCTGCCCAGTCTTGAGCGGAGCGCCCTGTCTGAAAGCAACCGGTCGAGGGCCGATCCCTGAACGAGGCGAAGATCGCGGTCATTGCGGTCGTCGCCACTCAGGCGAACTAGTCCTATGGCACGGCGAAGACTCACTGCAAAATGGCTGGTATCGCCGCTCGGCTGAACGATCTCATACGTCAATTCAAGGTCCGGCGTGCCGGAGACCCGAAATCGGTAAACAGGTTCTCCGGTCGGCGCTGCGCCAGCGATGGCCGGAACTGTCAAGGTTTTGTGGTTCCACTCCCAAGGCCATGAGGGCTTGGCTTGCTGATTGATGGCGGCATCGTCGATCTTCATGAGGGCTTCGATAGAGAAGCCGGGCGTGAGATCGCGGAGATAATACTCAGTATCTGATAGCGTCGCAAAATTAGTGGGACTCAGGAGCAGGCTAATGGCATCAAGGATGGTCGTTTTACCGACATCGCCGCCGCCGAGAATAATGTTGACGCCCGGCTGCGGATGCCATTCGAAGCTCTTGATGCCACGAAAGCCGTTGATGTTCAACCGGTAAATAATCGGAGCACTCATACGGAACGTCGCCGAACAAAAAACTCGGAGCGGTATCAGATCGAGATACCGGCATTCGATTGTTTCGGCAACAAGAAGGAAATCACATGATACTTCGAAAGAAGCCCCACAGAAAGCGGGGGAGAGGGGTCGATTAAGGCGAAAACTCGGCCTAAACCAGGTCTCCGTTAGTCTCAAGGCTCTCCAAATAATTCGCGGCGGGCAGCGCGTCGGCGGTGGTGGTCAAAATCGCTCACCTCTCATCGCGGAGAACCCCTGAGCCAACGCACAGTCACTCGCATTAGAGGATAGGGAAAATTAGGAACGAGAAACCCCTTCGTTACCAATTCGTATTGGCTTTACGCGGGCGGGTGGGGAGTCCGGCTTTACCGGGGCGAAGCGAAGCCGGCCATCACTGTCCTCGATATGAGCACCCGCCGTGAGCAGCCCGCTGCGCCATGCGCGGCGCACATGCGCCAGTCGCAACACGCGCAGCCCATCCGGACCGGTCACTATGACGTGACGACCGTTGAGATGCACCGTACCGAAGGCGTGGCGCTTGAGCCCGGCGAACGGCTAGGGATTGTCGAGCAATACCACATCGCCGCGCTGCGCGTGCAGCGATTTGATCTCCGGAATGCCGTGCTGGGCGGCGATCTGCTCAACGATATGCTCAACCGAAGTCACCGGCGAGATCCCGGCAATCCCGCCTTAGATTGCCGTAAGCGGCCCCGTTCCCCTCGAACTCAAGCGATGAAATCCTAACTGAGCCTGATCACGCCGCCTTGCGACCGAATGGCTGACTGCTGATCGTCACCGCGCTAGGCAGTCGAGAGTTACACGCACCGCGCGCTCGTCACCCAGGAGTGGATGTACACGTTTCCGCCGCTTCATCCGCCCTATCTGCGGCGCGGCTTCCCGAGGTAATTGTCACAACATCGGCTACAATGTGCACAACTGCGGCGCTCCGGATCCGGCAAAGTGCACGCGCCCTAGTTGTGTCTACACCTATATGAATGACAGACATCGCCTGGTAGTTTCAGCGGAGAATGGCGCCTATCACGCATGGCAATGTAAGCTTTTCCATTACTCGAGTGTTACTCGTCTTAAACATCAGCCGATTTTCATTGTTCACGCAAATGGTAGACCATGGCATCCAGATTTTCTCGAGCTGATACGAGCCGGAGCCATAGTACGAACCTCTCCCAGCTATATAAGTCACAATGGAATTCCAACCAGGAACTGTCCGGGAAGCTTGCTCGAAGCGGTTCCACTGCTGCGGAGCGACGAAATCATCGTGCTGTGTGATCCGGACCTCGTATTTGTTAGTCAAGTCGAGCTACCGTCAACATTGGCAGCAAGTTATTACAGCTATATGGACTACGAAGCACCCGCCGTTTATGCTGCGGCTCGGAAGCTCGGAGTAGGAAAAAAGATGATTCAAGACCGTCAACCCACTCTTGTGTGTGGTACGCCATATATTATTCCCGTGGACTTAGCTACCAGAATTGGCCTAGCGTGGCTTCGCGCGTACGACTGCTTTACCATAGAGGGCCGTGAGGACAGCAATTGGATGGATGTGATGTATGCGTTCGGCTTGGCACTCTTGTGCCTTGACCTGCCGATAACCATGTTTGACGCTGTTAACGTTGACATGCCCAGCGATTGTATGCTGTCACGACGAATCATTCATTATGGCATGGGAAGCGTCAGTTGGGATAAGCGGTCGTATTTGGAGGACGAGACTATTTCAAAGGTATGGAATCCGCCTTTTACCCCTGCCAAGGGAACCGTCCTGTACGAGCTGTTCTCGCAGCTGCGTAGTGCACGGCAGTTCTATCAAGACATTTACAAGTTTCGCGCGGACAGTTGTACTTATTGAGTCTGATTTAAGTTCAGAAGCGTTCTGACAGCCGCCAGTGAGGGGGAAATGAGTATTGAAAAGTGGACTACGTTTTGGAGAAATCATGAGGGAGCAGGTTATCACGCGGTAGATCGCGACATCGTTCGAAGCCTGGCGGCGTCAGCGGCAACCTTATGTAGACTTCCCGGCGAGGCCTACTGTTTTCCCTCTCGATGGAAGAGATCCCGGCAAGCTTCATCCGATGCTCACTCCCGTTGCGACTTAAAGAACGCTAAGATCATTTTCGCCGTGCTGAATCCAACGGTTGGCTACAATGATTATGTCGACAATGAAAAACCAGAATTTCACGACTTACTGAAGCGGAACCGACTACAGGAGAACGTTAACGGCTGCTTCGCGGTCGACAACAATTCGCCAGCCCCAAGCTGGTCTGGATATTATCGGAGTATTTTTCGGTCTGCGGTGGAGTGCGCAACGGATGTTAGCAAAGCACCCGAGGCAGAGGTCTGGGAAACTCTACGCCGCATCCTGGCGATCATGGAGTTGGTTCCTTATTACTCGCAGAATGCGTCTATGCTTCTCCAGAATGACCGGTATGCTTCTCTACCAAGTGTCAAGTGTGCTCAAGAGGCGATGGGAGAGGTCAGGGGGCGGTGCGACACGATCGTTATCTGTCGCTGGGAACGGGGACATGAGCGTTGGCTGATGCCTGCAGGTACATATATTTCTTCAGCCACGAGGAGGGGATTGAGCCCGGCTGCAAAATGGGAGATCTGCAAGCAACTGGTCAAGCACCTATGCAGTCGTGCCGTTTGATTCCACGTGGAACGATTTGTGGGCCAGTTCACAGCTTTCCACCCGCATTCCACTTCGGCGTGAACTCGCTATAAGAGTTTTTTCACGGCTGAGATTTCTTGAACATTTTGGCACCCGCTACTAAGGGCAAATTCTTATCATCCACATGGCTGGCAATACTCGATCGGAGTGCAGTGTAATGATCCTAGCGGAGGGCACATCATCTCACCGAAATGGCTCTCCCCTTAGTGACCGCGTCATTGTTGGTGCCGTTGGTGCTCGCTTGCTCAGCGAAACCGCGCGAACTGCGTGTTCAAAATGGAACTTTAGATCCAGCGGATCGGAACTGGACCACACAGCCATGTCAGGAAAACGAACTTCTCCCCCGAAAGTACTGGCTCCGCACAGTGTGTGAATCGCGACGGGAAGATCAAAGCTCTTCCAATAAACGGGGTTGCGCAGTACCCTAGCGAGGGAAACCGGGTCTTACCCCCATCAAAATCCTCATTCAAGTAGCAGACTACTGTGAAGTAGCGGCTGCTATAGCCGCTATCGTCACCATCACGGTGCGGAAGATAATGTCCGCCTAATCCGTAGCGTAATAGCTGCGTGCCTTCGCAGCGCGCAACATCGCATTGCCATATCTGACGCAAAAGCGGCAGCACTGTTTCCGAAACCTTGCATTCGAAGTCGACATGAATGGCCGCTGTCCGCTTGGGATCCAAACTGGAAGCCGAACGTATTCCGGGATCGACTACGGCTATCGTCTCGGATCCAATCGCGGCGAGGCTCCATGCACTCACGCGACGCGCCCGTTCCACGATGGAGCGGCAGGCGATTTTATCGTAGAGTTGCACCGAGAAAACCCCATGAGCCTCCTGGCGACACGAACTTGGAGACATACGCATTAGACCACCAATCGCCCCGCTTATCTCCTCACGTCGTCCCTCAAGATAATCTGGTAGCTCGAGTTTTCTTAGAATGACGAGCCCGAACAGCAGGCTGGGTACTGGCACTGGGAGGCAGAATATGTGGTACCGGCGTGGGGGGGATTGGAGGCTTGTCAGGCGGACGATCCAATGGCCAATGGGGGGTACGAACGGGTACATGAGGTACCATGTGTGGCGCGATGGGATTCCGGGGGGTCTGGGCTTGAGACGTCGTCTGTTCTATATCCGCTTCGCCCATCAGTTCCTCGGGCACGGCGAGCACGATGGCGGCCAGCAGCTCATCGCCCACCGGGTCTCGATATTCGCGAAATACTCTCGAAAGGGCCGCGAGTACCTCCAGCCGCAGTCGGGCATTCATCTGCAATCTCAGCCGAAGCCTTGCGGCTTCCATCATGCGTTCTGAGTTTGTCATACGGCACAGTCTCCTTGCTTGGCGGCCTTGTGGATTCTGGGACTACGAGAGATTTTCCTGCGACCCTTAGTTAACTAAAGAAGTGTACTGGCAGGTGCATAGGATCGCAATAAGAATCCGCACCTGACTCGCGAAAACGCGAACTTAGTCTTCAATAAACGAGGTTCTTCACGAGATACAGTTCTGATGTGGTTGTATCAACGGAATAGACGTAGGATTTGCCGTCTTGAGAAACAAAGAGGTGTGGGGCCCCGGATATCACCGCGAGGCCCGGGACAGGTATTTCCCGCAGCATCTGTCGCTGTCCCGTGTCAGGGCGGAGTTCGAATAGCTGAAGCTTTCGTTGTGCCTGGTAAACATATAAGTCGGGACGTTTGTCAGCCCACCGGAGGACGCGGTCGTCGGGCCGAAGCCCGTGGACATCCCGCAGGTTTCTCCCATCTCGATCGAACATGACGTACTTCTCACCCGATCGTCCAAGAACCAATTTTCCGTCCGGAGATATGATTGGATTGGTTACGCCGTCTGGTCCAAACGGTACAGGTCTTCCACCGCCAACATTCTGAATATAACTGCGTGGAGGCTTCCCCGCCTGCTGTCCAGTAAACACTACGCACGTCTGATCCGGACACCAACTATCGTCTGTTGTATCCGTGAATCCTGGTCGTTCTAAGGCTCTGGCCTCGCCCGCTCCAATGGGAACCAGCAGAGTCTCGTGAAGTTTGTCATCGTAAGTTAACGCCCATCGATCATCAGGGGACAACGCCAAGGCCGAGCCTGTCCCGAGACGAACGGGCGGCGATCCGTCAGTTCTGCCCAAGTAAGAGGCGTAAGTTGACCCGCTCCCTTCGCCGTAGTACTGGAACAGGAAAAATCTCCCATCGTTTGACAAATCGATCAGACCCGTCTGGTCTAGCGAGGAAAGGTCGCGTTCCGCTTTGTCACCTGGCGCAAAACCGACTATGGGGGTGGTGCCTTTGGAGCTCGACAGAAGAACGGTTCCATCTCGGCTGATGTCGTAGACAGTGAGACTGGTTGGAACTCGGGCTTGAAGTCGAACCGCACGATTGGATGACACCGAAAACAGTTCGCGGGGCTCCCCTGAGCGCGTTGCGGTAAACCAAACCTCGTCGCCTCGCGGTGTCCAGGCCAAACCCCGTTCGCTGGCAAATTCTTCAGTCAGTCGGCGGGTCTTACCGTTAACGTCTACCAGTGAAACCCATCCTCGGTCGTCGCGAGGACTGGGATGCTCCATAAATGCAATGGTGTCCCCATGTGGGGAAATCCGAACATCGGTCAGCCAGCCCGCTGTCTCGAACAACACCTTACCTATGGGAAACTCCAGCCGCTCGCGATCTTTAACTTTGCGGCCAACTGCCAAACTCGATCCATCGGGCGACCAGTCCGCTGTCTGTATATCCTCAACAATCTCTCTCGGCGTGCCTCCCGTAACGGGCACCCGTGCAAGAGTTCCACGGTCGAACCACGCATCGGAATTCGCCTCGCGTAACAAAACCGCCAGCTCTCCTGTGGACGAGACTGACAGCAAATCAACATTGATAAGTCCAAGGGAACGGGACTGGGTCGTGCCAGGGCGAATGAAAAAAATGTCTGAGGGAGCGCCATTCCAGGAGGCTGTGTAGATGACAGTATTTCCATCGGTGGTGAATCGGGCGGACGATATGTTTCCTCTTTGAAATGTGAGTTGAGCGTAGGAAGGAAGTGAGACTTTGGAGGGCCGGAGGTGCGAAATTAGGGCTCCGATTGCAGCCCCCAGGATTATGCAGGCAAGACCAGCCCAGATGCCCCGTCTCACCGACGGGCGGCTCTGGGCAGAGATCGTAATAGCTCCGCTCGAATGCAGATCCTTGCTGAGCAAAGTCAGGTCAAACAGGAGATCCTTAGCGGACTGAAAACGATCTTCGCGGCGCTTTTCTATGCAATGTTGTACAACCAGAGAGGCGGCCGCCGGTATTTGCAAGTCGATTTCCGAAGGACTTTGCGGCTCCTCTTTCAATATCGCCGTCATTACGTCGGCGCTCGTTTGTCCACCAAAGGCGCGCCTTTGCGTCAACATCTCGAACAGCATGCTTCCGAAGGAAAAGATGTCCGTACGATGGTCGACCCTCTCACCCCGCAACTGCTCGGGAGACATATAGGCAACCGTTCCCATCACTCTGCCGAAGTCGGTCTGCAACATCACGTCGGTATCGACGGTTGTGTCTCCAGTGTGGTCAGACTCAATGAGCTTAGCTAAGCCGAGGTCGAGGATTTTGGTCTGGCCGTCAGTCGTAAGAAAGATGTTTTCGGGTTTTACGTCACGATGGACAATGGCTTTTTCGTGCGCCGCAACCAGAGCGCGGACGATCTGAATCGCACACTCGATAGTGCGCGGGTAAGAAAGCCTTCCCCGAGTGAGGCGGGTGCGCAGGGTTTCGCCCTCGAGCAGTTCAGACACTATGAAGGGCGAGCCATCCTGGGTACCGACGTCATAAATGGCAAGAAGGTTGGGATGGTTGAGGGCCGCGAGAGCACGAGCTTCGTGTTCGAACCGAGCAACCGCATCCGGGTCGGTACAGTGAGCTGGATGGATGATTTTGATCGCGACGTCGCGCTTCAAGCGCTCATCTCTTGCGCGATAGACGTATCCCATTCCCCCCGTGCCGATCAATGAGACGACACGGTAGTTACCAAGTGTCTGACCCACGAGTGAAGGAGTTGTGGCCATTCGGGCTTTTGATGTTAGGAGCTTAGCAAACCCAAGTCAATGCATTGTTTGACGGTGCGACAGTTTGAATTCATGTGTTTGTCGCGTGCCCACCACGACTGTCGTCCCTTATCTCGAAGATTCTCTGTCTGCGAACTGAAGCTTGGGTCGATGAGAGCATTTGGCTGGATCACTGCGGGGGCAGCAAACCTCGGGAGCAGCCTCAGTTGTGCAGGTACTGCGTCTGGTGTTGCGTCAGCGAACCGGTCGCAACGCAACAAAAGGGTACTTATCTCAAAAGCAACGCTCAGTTCCGTGGACGGCGAGAAAAAGCCTCTCAAATTCTGAGGCTGGGCACGCAACACTGTTTCCCTAAGTACCAAGAATCGGACATTATAACGCGTCGCCTACGGACCCCTCGGAGGTCGACATGGAGCGGAGCTGGTTCGCACTATGGCGGATCGGAACCCGGCGATGTTCCCGCTACATGCAGGATCAGCAGGAAGCCGTTGAAGCTGGCCGCGCCGCGCTTCCCGTTGGCCACGGCCACCGTGTTGGTGATGCGCAAATGGCTGGCTGCTCCGGGAAGCCGACCGTTGTCGCTGGGCTTGCGCTGCGCGGTCGAGCTGAGGGCGACGTGAAGCTTAAGGTCAGCGACCGCACAGCGACCGGAGGCTTCCGCCATGGGACAGATTTCCGTCGTGACCCGGGCTTCGCCGGTATCCGTCACCTGGCCGAACTGCATTTCAAGCGTGGCTCCGGCGAGCAGCCTTCCCGCAGGAAGCGGTTCGACCGTATAGGAAACGATCGATGGTTGGCGCAACGGCCGCGACCAATTGCCTTCGATGAGAATACCGGGATCATCGCTGCCAGGCGAAATTCCCGCGGTGATGGAGATTGCGTCGGCAGGAAGGCCATCAGGCCCAGCAGAGTAGGCGAAATTCGACAGGCGATACTTCCCTACCGCGCAGCCCTGATCGTTGAGCTGCAGGTAATCGGTGAGCTTGCCGGGATTGCAGTCGGCGAGCTGCGGCTTGGCGGGTGTTTGTGCCGACGCCGGCGCGAATGCGAAGAGCATAAAACCTGTGAGCGCCAGGAGCGGAATAGCGGCACTGAACGCAGCTTTCCAATATTGAGGAAGATGTCGCGACGCGGCGTCGTGAAGCGAAGAAGTTCCGAGCTTGGCCATGAGCCGGACCTTTTGGGAAGTAGCTACGAGCAGCACGATATATCAACTCGGGCGATCCTCACCCGAATTAATTGTTGGTGAAGCTAGATGAGCACCACTTTGGGATGGAACAGCGTACCTGCAACCCGCTTGGCGATGCAGATGAGGTCGGCCTGCCCGGCGAAAACTTTGACCCAAGGCGAGCGCGACATTTCGGGCAGGTTAACCGTGCGCCCGTGGCGAATTTTAGCGATGCCTTCGTCGTTGGCTGTGATCGATGGAATGTGCGGCAACACGCGACGCGGATGCACTAGCAGATCCTCGAGGCGCGATTGCGTGACGGCTTCGGCGACCTGTTCCAGTGTATGGCTCTGCTCGATGCTGAATTCGGCAACCGCGGTGCGCCGCAGGCTCGCCAGATGCGCTCCGCAGCCGAGCTTCTCTCCCAACTCGTGCGCAATACTGCGCACGTAGGTTCCTGAGGAGACGCGGCAGCGGAAGCGCACGAGTCCGCCATCGAGAGCGGAGACAGTGAACTCCTTCACCTCAATTGCAACCGGCCGAAGTTCTACCGCTTTTTTTCTCCGCGCCAGCTTGTACGCGGGAACTCCCTGAATTTTCTTTGCGGAAAATGGTGGAGGAAGCTGCTCGATCTGTCCCAGGAAGGTTGCCGCAACCGCGATCACCTCTTCAAGGGTTACCTGAACCGCATGCGGATTGCCGACCGGTTCTCCATCCGCGTCGTAGGTGTCGGTAAAGACGCCGAGCCGGATGGTTCCCTCGTAGGACTTTTCGGATGCGTTGTAGAACTGCGCAAGCCGCGTCATGCGCCCGGCGACCAGCGGCAAAACGCCAGTTGCCATCGGGTCGAGCGTGCCCAGATGTCCGAGGGAGCGCTCGCCGAGAATGCTGCGAGCCTTCGCGACCACATCGTGCGATGTCCAGCCTGCGGGCTTGTCGATTACGATCACTGCGTCCAGAGGCATGCTTCTGCTATCGTGGAGGTTGGAAGGCTTGTCGGTCAACTTCCAGCCTTTAGCTCCTCGCCGCTAGCTATTAGGGAATAACCGCAGCGCGTGCCTGCAAGGCCCCGCTAAAGCCAGGAGCTGGAGCCAAGAAGCTAACGACCATCTAGTGGCTGCTACTTCGCTATGATCCCGCTGAAAGACGACGCACCACGCATCGGCCGACCCTACGTCAACTACACCTTACTGGTGCTGAACACGGTCGCCTTCGTGCTCGAGGTCTCGCTGAACCCGAGCGCGCGTCAAGGTTTGGTCTTCGCCTTTGGGGTCGTGCCCGCGCGCCTGACGGTCGTG
>Ga0335073_10000780_pt1 | contig 41703 bp, 39 predicted proteins | sample Lox_Sample_22_FD_207093 | JGI IMG/M metagenome (GOLD analysis project Ga0335073, IMG submission 207093) | Soil microbial communities from Loxahatchee National Wildlife Refuge, Florida, United States - Lox_Sample_2.2 | ecosystem: Environmental > Terrestrial > Soil > Wetlands | place: USA...
CGCCAAGGCTGAAAGCTTTCAGCGCCTCGAGAGATGAGGTCGTGGCTTCGGAGAGCGGTTTGTCGTACTTCTGCACTGAGGCCAGCGACTCGCCCAATTTCTTGCGCAGGCTGGAGCCGGCTTTGTCGAGCGCATTCAGCACATCTTCTTTTCGGCTGGCTTGCACTTCTTCCCGCGCCAGAGATTCTCCGGTCGATGCGTTCACGGCGTCGAGGGAAATGACATATTCAGTGCCGAGGCTCGCGATCTGGCTGTTGAGCATGGCTTTGACGCCGTTGCGCTGGCAGATTTCGCGGCCCACGTCGCTGGTGATGCGTTCGTCGGGAGAGCGGCCCATGAACTGCAAGGTCTGGCGGACTTTTTGTTCGGGGAACACGTTCAAGTAGGGCGACTGTTCCAGCTCTACAGCGAGAGCTTTTTTGAGGGTTCCGTCGAAGACCGGATCGGCGGTGGTGTTGACAAAGTCGGTGAGCAGAATCGTGTCTTTGGCGGACATCACGGCGTGGCTGCGACGCGCGAAAAAGACCATTGCCAGGCCGATGACTGCGACCGCGACCAAGGCCATGACGAGGTAATTCCAGACGCGGCGGGAAACATGTGTCCCGGAACCCGGGGCAGCAATGCTGGCGGCGGAGGTCGTGCCGGATTCGGTGTCCCGTCTGAGACGCTTGAGGTCGGTTCGAACTTCTGCCGCGCTCTGATAACGAAGCTCGCGGTTTTTCTCCAGAAGTTTCAGGACGATTTGCTCCAAATGAGGAGGAACATCGGGATTGAGCCGCACTGGAGGGACGGGAGGTCGATTCAGAATCGCTTCGAAGATGGTTGCCGACGTGTCACCTCGAAATGGCAGGGTGGCAGTGGCCATTTCATAAAGCACGGCGCCGAATGAGAACAAATCGGTGCGGGGATCGAGGTCTTTGCCACGGGCCTGTTCCGGTGACATGTAAGCCACGGTGCCAACGGTCGAGCCTGGGCTGGTCAACTGGTTGCTGTCGATGGTCGGAGCCGAGCCGACGGTAGCCGCGCCAAGGACTGATTCCGGTCTCATCGTCTTAGCCAAGCCGAAGTCGAGAATTTTGGCCTGGTTGCGCTGGGTCACGAAGATGTTGGCGGGTTTGATGTCGCGATGGACGATGCCCTTGGCATGAGCGGCTTCGAGCGCGTCGGCGATCTGGATCGCAAGATCCAGAAGTTGTTCCAGTTCGAGCGGCTGGCGTCCGACGAGCTGTTTGAGAGTCTGGCCCTCGAGTAGTTCCAGAGCAATGAAATAGCGGCCGTTCGACTGGGCGATCTCATAGATGGTACAGATATTGGGATGATTGAGAGCTGAAGCGGCGCGTGCCTCGCGCTGGAAACGCTCGAGAGCCGCCGGGTCTTTTTCGAGCTCATCGGGCAGGAACTTGAGCGCGACATGGCGACCGAGATTGAGGTCTTCGGCTTCATACACCACTCCCATACCGCCGCCACCGAGCGGGCGCAAGATGCGGTAATGAGAAATGGTTTCGCCAATCATGCCAGCCTCGGCTTCAAAAGACACTCGATGGTAGGGCCCCGCCTGTAGCCAAGTCAATTGAACGCCGATGCCCTTGGCGACCGACACACGCCTGCGAGACAATAAGAAATACGAGTGAGGTGGTCTATGAGTTCCCGCCTTTTGCGATTTCTTTTGGTGGTTATTCTCGCGGGTGCGGTTTCGGCATTTGCACAACAGATTCGCGGCGATTATGTCGAGACTCGCAGCGCCGATGTTTACACGGGACAATGCTTTGCCAATGGGGAAGTGAACCTGGTTGGCAATGAGGCTTTGTTGGCCTGGCATGTCCAGAGTGGAAGCTGGGCAGGAGTGCCGCTGCAAGGGCTCACAGTGGCCGCGGCGGTGCATGCCCGCGCGACGCTGGGTGATCCGTATGCGAATCCCTACCCGGCGCAAGCCGTGTTAATGGTGGATGACCGCGCCAGTGCCGAGCAGCGCATGGCCTTGACCACATTTGCGCAGCAGATGGGCGGTGAGCTGTTGCGGAACGTGGAGCAGGTGATCGCGGCGCCGGTGGAAATGGTCGTCGATCCCGGGCAGCATGGGGTGGCCTGGCTGCGCGCGGGAAATTTGGCCATGGTGCAAACCCGGCCAATCCATGCGACGGACCATCTGTGTGGCAATGAAGTGACTTTTTATCCGCCACTCACGCGGCTGGCTCACGCCATGCCGGCAGTAGCATTGACCGATTCCTATAGCGGGCCGGGGCTGGGTGTGGATTGGGAGTCTCACGGCAAGCGCAGCGCCTTTGTGGGCAGTTTTACGCGGTGAGTCGTTCGCTGTGATCTGAACCGAAAATCCTTCTGCGGAAACATGCGCGCATATTTCTCAAAGGCGCTGGTGCTCCTGTACGTGACCGTAGCCTCCGTGGCTGCAGCGGCGCAAAGCGGCAAGGTCGAGACGATCGGGCCGGCAACCGACTCAAGCCTGTCTGATTCCGTGAAGAGGGCGCTCGAAGGTAAAGGTTACCGCATCATTCTGGACGATGGCAGCGTGGCGGGAGAAATCTGGTTGCGCAAGAGTGTAGCCGCGGGGGCTACGAAGAAAGATGAATCGAACGCCTTGTATTCACAGTTGGCCGAGTCGGTATTTTTTGGTGTGATTTGGTTTCCGCAGGCGACCACGGATTATCGTGGCGAGCCGATCAAAGCCGGCGCCTACACGCTGCGCTACGAATTGTTGCCCAACGATGCAAATCACATGGGCGTGGCGCCGAATCGCGATTTTCTTCTGTTGGTACCGGCGGCGGCGGATTCCGATCCGGACGCGGTTTTCAATTTTCATGATTTGGTGGCGCTGAGCGCGACGGCGACAGGGACTGCGCATCCCGCGCCGATCAGCCTGGTGCAAGCGCAAGGCGGCGCAACTCCATCGCTTTCCAAGGATAGTGAAGATCACTGGATATTTTCCGGGACAACCAAACTGAGCTCGGGCGGCGATTTAGTATTTGGACTGGTGGTGAAGGGCACCGCGCCGCAGTAGACGCGCTTTAGCGGTACCAGACCAGAAGAGCGACCGTGGCGGCCGCGACCAGGACGGCCCCAATCAAATACAGATGCGAACGTAGCCAGCCTTGATGGGAGGAAGCCAGGTGAGAGAGAAACTGAGGAGCACCCGCCTGGGTTTCACAATCGAGGCAGAGCTTGCGGCCTTCTGAAACCGGGAAGCCGCAGCTCTCGCAGCTACGAATGTTGCCGCGCTCGCCGAGCGGCGAGGCTTCCGAGCGTTCGACAGGAGCGGGTTGAATGTCAGCCGGCGCTGGCTTTGCTTCCGCTATAAATTCCTTTTCGGTATGTTCCGGCTGCAATCCGCTGCCAGCCAGAGCCATCTCCAAAAGAATAGGCTCATCGTCGACGCGGAAACTCGGTTCCAATAACGGCTGCGAATGAGCCGCGGTCAATGAAGCGACAGCCAGTTGTGGTCCGCTGGCCAGCTCCCGCTCGGCGCGCCGGGCGGCCTCCGCGTGTTCGACTGCGGTTTGAATCATTTCTCCCAGCCGCTCCAAGGCGGCGAGGTCGCGTTCCTGGAAAGCGCAGGGCCGTCCGGAGAGAAGCTCGAAAACCCCATTGACCTCGCCCTCGCGCACGAGGGGCATCACGACGACCGAAGCGATGCCGAGCACGCGGCAGCTTTCGCGGTTGACGCGCTCGTCGGTTGCGGCGTCGTCGCAGCGCAAGGTGCGCCGCGTGCGCACACTCTCCCCGGAAAGTCCGGAGTTTACCTGCAGAGTTGCGCCCAAGGCCGGAGCGGATGGGCCGGCGCTGGCGCGGCAGATCATCTCGCCGTGTTCACGCAGTGCGATGGCGGCTCCTGAAGCTCCCGTAATGTATTGGGCGCGCTCGGCCAGAAGTTGCAAGGCTGCTTCCAGATCGCGCTCCGCCATGGCGCTGAGTGAATTGCCGTCATCATCCCTGGGAGAATGCACGGGCACGGGCGCCAATTTCGGAGCGGCGGCGGCCGCGTGCGACTGGCTATTGGTAGACGCAGTCGCGGGTGTGGCCAACCCGCGATCCAGGATGGAATAACGATCCATCAAATTGTAAAGAGTTCTGTTCGGAGTTTCGCTCCCTGTCGGATTGCGTGTCAAGGGGAAAGGGCAGCAGAGGTTCTAACCCAAAGGTGACCCACGAGCTTGATGCATAATACGTTGCCGGACTTGCGGCGGTCATCGGATCGCTGGTTGGGAAGCAAAACGCAATGGCCAATATTTCTGCTCACGCTCTGTCCGAGGCCCAGATTGTCGCCGGGTACGTTATTTTTCTGGCCAGCTATTTAGTCTTTGCGCTGGGAAAATTTCCTGGGTTGAAAATCGACCGCCCGGGAGCAGCCGTGATTGGCGCGGTCGCCATGTTCGCCGTGCGCATCGTGCGCCCGGACGAGGGATTGAAGTTCATCGACTTTTCAACCGTAGTTTTGCTTTTTTCCATGATGTTGATCGTCGGAAGCCTGCACTTGGTGGGTTTTTTTGAATGGAATGCTGAGGTGGTGCTGCGGCGGTTGAGGCCAGCCCAGCTTTTGCCCGCGGTTATCTTCACTTCGGGTTTTCTCTCGGCGTTTTTCGTGAACGACATTGTCTGCCTAGTTATGGTGCCATTTGTATTGAGCATCACGCGGCGCATGAAGTTGAACGCTTTGCCCTATCTGCTGGCGGTGGCGACGGCCTCCAATATCGGCAGCGTAGCGACCATCACGGGGAATCCACAGAACATGCTGATCGGATCGTTCTCGGGAATTCCCTACCGGGATTTCTTAGCGCATCTGGCGCCGGTCGCGGTGATCGGATTGCTGCTGGATTGGGCCGTGTTGCACTGGCTGCATTTGCGGCGCGCGACGACAGCGAGCGGGACCGAACAGGCGATTCCGCTTCCGCCGCTCGAACTTTCACAGCTTACCAAGCCGGCGATTGTGGTCACCCTGGTGGTCATCGGTTTTTTTCTAGGAGTTCCTCCGGCGATGATGGCGGCGCTGGGAGCGGCGATGATGCTGGTGACCCGGACGATCGATCCGGGCAAACTCTACCGGGAAGTGGATTGGGGGCTGCTGGTGTTTTTTGTCGGCCTTTTTCTGATCGTCGGAGGAGCCGAGAAAGTCGGAATTGTAGACCGCCTTTTACAACTGGTGGAGCACTGGAACCTACAACACCTGGTGGTATTTACGGCAGCGGTTTCATTGCTCTGCAATCTGGTCAGCAATGTGCCGGCAGTCATGCTCCTGAAGTCTCTCGTGCCGAGTTTCGCGGACAAACACACGGCGTGGCTGACTCTGGCGATGGCATCGACTCTGGCGGGGAATTTAACGATTACGGGGAGTGTGGCCAACATCATCGTGGTCGAAAGCGCGCGGCCGGAAATAAAAGTCAGTTTTCGTGATTATCTGCGGGCGGGTGTGCCGATAACCCTGCTTACATTGATTGTGGGCGTGGCCTGGCTTGCCTGGATCCGGTGACGGCTGCGAATCTGGCAGCTGGGGAACAAGAAAAATGCGCCAGGAGCAGATGGTTGCCCCTGGCGCAGCCCCGGAAAACGTCACGGGAAAATTACAACCACGAACTAGTCGCCCCAACCGCAGGTGCAAATGCCGTGTCCGCTGCCGAGAATGTGGACGAACGTGCATTCTGCCTGCAGGTTAGCCAACTCGGTGGCGCCGAGCGTCGAGTCCGAAGATTCGGTCTCGGTGATCGGATACGCCGAAGGATTGGCCACGGTCAGAGCCTTCTTTGCCGCCGCGGCAGTGGCATACACCGGGTTGTCAACGTGGGTAACCCAGACGCGCAGGTTCGGGGTCGGGGTAACGTTAGCGGTGGGATCGCAGTAAGAGCTGTTCACGGTCGAGGAAACGACTTTGAGCACGCCGTTCTGGACCACATAGCCGGTCAGCGGATTGCTGGTCAGATCGTAGCCGATGGACAGCGTTCTCAGACCGTTCGGGGTCTCCAGGCAACCGCAGCACTCTGAAAGCTGCTGGTCGTAGTCGAACACGTAGATCATGGCACAAAGATTCCCGCCCGTGACGCCGGGATTGTCGATGCGCGCTGTCCCGTCCGGTGCTCCCCAAACGTTGTTCGAGAAGTAATTCACTTTGTAAACATCCTGTGCTAGAGCAGCGCTGGAAAAGGCGACCAATGCCAGAGCGGCCAGCACAAGAAGTATTCTTGACTTAGTCATAGATCATCCTCCTGAGGTTTGGCGCAACCGGGAGCTGGGGAGGGATTAGCGGCTCGGGCGGCGCACTAGCAATCTACACTTTGACAAAGTCTTTACAATCCACCACGTGAACTAGTCAGAAGAACTGAACCGATCAGCTACGCCTTTCGGACTACAACCTGGCGATGAGAGGGTTTCGGCGGCTGGGCAAATCTTATAAAAGTCTGCAGCAAGTTGCGGTTTCTGCAATCGGTTGCGCCTTACTCGCATTTTCTTGCGCGTTCAGGTTGCGCATCAAAGGCAAGGAGTGACTTTGTCGCCGGCGTGGATCGTCCCTTGGCTCAGAATTTGGGCGCGCAGGCCGCCACGGTGGAGAAGGCCCTTGATCAGAGAACGGCCAGTCAGGGCCTCAAGATGGCTGCAGGGCTCGCACAGGCGGATGCCGTGGATTTTTACGCTGCCAATCATGAATTCGCGTCCCACGAGATGATTGAGCGGCACATCGCGGGTGACGAGATTGCGCCGAGCGTCTCCGGGCCCAATCTCGATAGCGTAATCGCGGCGAAGAGCTTCGATGGCCTCCGCCTCGATTAGCGTAAGTTCGTAGTCCGGCTCGGGTTTGAAGAAAGTTCCCAGCTGCAAGGCATAGCGATCGCCCGCGAGCCCGACGCCTGGAAGCGCCGAAACTTGTGCGATCGCTTGCATCGGGGCTTTGGCCGTGGTCGCAACGTGGATGGATTCAATGGTTCCTTGCCACATGGTTTACTAGGCGCTCCTCTCGACATTCGCGATGCACTCTTCGAGGACATCGATCGCCAGGTCAGCCTCATCCTGGGTGGTAACGAGGGGCGGCGAGATACGAATGGTGCTGGGACCGCATCCCAGAAACAAAATGCCCCGCTCAAACGCCTGCTCGACGATGCGATCGCGCTCGGCGGCGGCGTATTCCTTGGTGCGCTTGTCCTTGACGATTTCCACGCCGATCATCAGGCCACGGCCGCGGACATCGCCGACCAGCTGATATTTCCTGGGCCAGTCAACCATGCGCTTCAAGATGTGATCGCCTACTGCGCTCGAGTTATGCAGCAGGTTTTCCTTTTCGATCACATCGAGCGTAGCCAGCGCCGCGGCAATGCACACGGGATTGCCACCGAATGTGGAAGCATGCGAGCCTGGAACCCAATCCATGATGCTGGCGCGAGTGAGGGTGACGCCGAGAGGCATGCCAGAGGCGATGCCCTTAGCGATGCAGACAATGTCGGGTTGGACTCCAGTGTGCTCGATCGCCCACCATTTACCGGTGCGAGCGACGCCGCTCTGGACTTCATCCGCTACCAGCAGGATGCCGTGTTTGTCGCAAATGCGGCGGAGTTCCTGCATAAAGACGGTAGGCGCGACCACGTAGCCGCCCTCGCCCTGGATTGGCTCAACAAATATCGCCGCAACTTCTTCCGGAGGAAGAATGGTCTTGAAGAGACGGTCTTCGAGATAGCGGGCGCAGGAGAGCGCAAATTTCTCGCCGCCCTCGGCGGTTCCGTCAGAATAACGATAAACGTCTGGATAGGGAATGTGGGTGACGCCGGGAACGAACGGCGCGAAACGGCGCTTCTGCTGCGGCTTGGAAGCGGTGAGCGAGAGCGCGCCCATGGTGCGTCCGTGGAACGCGCCCAGGAATGCGATCACATTTTGCCGCTTGGTGTGATAGCGCGCCAGTTTGAAAGCGGCTTCAATCGCCTCCGCGCCGGAGTTGCCGTAGTAAATCCGGTGCGGTCCGGGCATGGGGGCGATTTTCGAAAGGCGATCGGCGAGCGTGATCATGTTTTCATAATAGAAGTCAGTGCCCGACATATGAATCAGTCTGGCGGCCTGATTTTGGATCGCTTCGACCACTTTCGGGTGACAATGGCCCGTCGAAACGACAGCGATCCCAGCGGAAAAATCAAAGAATTCGTTGCCGTCTACATCTGTGACAACGATGCCTCGGCCGCTCTTCGCCACCAGTGGATAGGAGCGCGTATACGATGGCGATACGATTCGTTCGTCGGCCTGCAAAACCTGCGTGGCAACTGGGCCGGGCAGGGTAGTCGTGATCTTTGGGCCTGCAAGAGTTTTGGTGGTCATTGGATCCTCCGGAAAACGGTGGCCGGTGGTTCGTCCTTGGTCTTTGGCCCAAACCGCTGCGCCTACAGGCGGAACGGTCCACGCCAGAACCTAAAAGGGAGGATCAGAGATTAGTCGCTGCCGAAAAGATTTGGGCGCAAACGAGAGGGCAGCACTGCCCGATAGCGGCGCGGGCAGACAAGAAAATGCAGCCAGCACGCCGGCAAATGCGAATTGCGGGTCTCACACCGCATGAACCCCATTATAGCCGAAGCGGTAGCCGCGAGAACCCCAAAAGCAGCGCTGGGCAAAACACGTTAGATCAGTGCCTCAAAGCGCATCAAATCGAATCTGCCGCCGTACCCCGGGCGTCTGATATGTTCTAGCCGAAACCCTGGCCATGACGGAAACACAACGCCAACATCGCCTGACCGTTATTGTCTGCTTCGCGCTGGTCTATCTGTTTTGGGGGTCGACCTACCTCGCCATTGACATAGCGGTGGAGAAAATTCCGCCGGCATTGATGTGCGGAATCCGCTTTTCGATCGCCGGAACGCTGATGCTGCTGTTGTGCGCCCTGCGAGGGAGAAGGGTTCTCTACAACTGGGAAAAATTGGGGCAGATGTCGGTAGTTGGAGTGCTGCTTCTGATGGGAGGTAATCTTACGCTTTCCTACGCCGAGGAGCACATTGCCTCGGGCCTGTCCGCGTTGTTGGTTGCTTCCACGCCATTGTGGTTTCTGGTGCTCGATTCCAGGCTGCTCGGCCATCACGAGATTGCATCACGGGGAAAAATCGGGCTGGCTTTGGGAGTGCTGGGCCTGGTGGTGCTGATCTGGCCGGAGCTGATGACAACTTCAGCGTTTGGGCGCACGCAGTTGCTGGCTTCAATAAGCCTGATCTTCTGCTCGTTTAGTTGGGCCCTGGGCTCGGTGCTGGCCAAGAAATGGAAGTCGCCGGAGGTGGACCCGTTCTCGGCAACGGCGTGGGAAATGATCGCGGCGGGCGTGGCGAATTTTGCGTTCGCGATCGCCAACGGAGATCCCTCTCGCGTGGTCTGGACGGCGCACGGGCTGGGCGCGGTGGCTTATCTGATCGTTGGCGGATCGTGGATCGGCTACACCGCATACATCTGGCTGCTGGGGCACGTGCCTACTTCGAAGGTCTCGACTTACGCGTATGTGAATCCGGTGGTTGCGGTCTTTCTCGGTTGGCTGGTGCTGCGTGAGCCGGTCACGGGATACATTCTTGCCGGCAGCGCGATTGTGGTGGCTTCGGTGGTGCTGGTGACGAGCGCGGAAGTGAAAACAAAAAATGCTGAAGCTGACCTCGCGCCGGTGGAGACGGCCGGAGATTGAAAAAAGCTGTGTTCTCCCCGAGGGCGGGGATCGTTGGCGTAGTGGGTTTGTACGTCGGAGATTGAATGGCTAATTGTGTGGGATGCGGCCGGGAGATGCCGGCATTTTCGACAGGGAGCGCGAGTCCATGGTGTCCAGAGTGCCGGGCGGCAGGCCACGCTCCCGCTACGCCGGCGCGAAGACAATCGGTTTGGAGCGGGCCCTTGACAGTGACCCATGTCCTGGCCGGGATCAACCTCGCGGTTTTCCTATTGATGGCCGTAAGCGGAGTTTCGCCGCTCGCGCCCACTACGGCGGGGCTCTTGCGCTGGGGCGCGAATTATGGGCCACTTTCATTGGGCGCGCAGCCCTGGCGGATATTGGCTTCCAACTACGTGCACATCGGAATTCTTCATATTTTTTTCAACATGTGGTGCCTGCTCAGCCTGGGCAAACTCGCCGAGCGCGTGTTCGACACCTGGACGTATGTGCTGGTTTACACCTTCAGTGGAATCGCTGGAAGCCTGGCAAGCCTTTGGCGACATCCGCTCGTGGTGGGCGCCGGGGCCTCGGGAGCAATTTTCGGATTGGCTGGCGGATTGATCGCAGCGCTGTACCTAGGGAAGCTTCCATTTCCCAAAGCTGCGATTCGGCCAACATTGAGAAGCTTGCTCACGTTTGCCGCCTACAATCTCTTTTTTGGTCTGGCCCCGGGAATCGACAATTCGGCGCATATTGGCGGCCTGGCGGCGGGATTGGCCATGGGGGCAAGCCTAGCGCCGCATCTTACCGATAATGCCGACGATCGCGCCCGCTGGCGGAACTTCGTGCTGGCAGCGATGGGCTTGTTATTGTTGGCAGCTTACAGCTATCTCAGGAAACATGCGGGTTAACAAAGACTATTTGGCGGCGGAATCTTCTTCCTCTTCTTCGTCGTCATGCACCACATCGGCGGCATGGCCGCGGACGGAATAGGTCAATTTTTGGGCCTCACCGATCGCGAACGTGACGCGCGTGGGCTGGCGCTGCCAGTCGGGCGGCGCGCACGCGGAGTCGGGATCGTCGTCGTTGGCTAGCTCTCCGATCGGTTTTTTCAAGACGGGTTTGCGGCGGCCGAGCTGGGCCACGATGGCCTGGACTTTCTTGCCATCGTCGGAGACGCCGCAGTAGGCGACGTAGTCGCGATACCAACTCGCCGCGGAATAATAAAGGTCGAAGTCGGGCAGGCTAAGGCTGGAGATGTGGCCCGTGAGACGATCCACTAGCAACCATCCACCGCGTTGCCAGCGCCAGCGCGGTGATGTGCTGGGCTCGTCAGGCAGCGCATCATTGATGCGAAACGCGAGGCGAACGACGAACAGCCGTTCGGTGATCTCGTGGGGCAGGCCGAGAGTGAATTCCTTCAACCGGGCGTCGACGTAGAGCCCGCGCACCTTGAGATTCAGAGCTTCGCTTTCCTGGGCGCCGGCGAACCACTGGACAGTTGTCCATTTGCCGAAGGTGACTGCGTGCGGTTTGGGCGACGCCAGGGCACTGGCTGTCAACAAAACGAGACTCAGGAACTGACAAAGGCGCGACATGCGGCCAAGCCTACGCACAAGGACGGTCGAGGCACAAGGTCATTCGACACATAAACATCTGGAGCAGTTCCTTTGTGGGAATAGGCACTCCTGATTGTATTTGGGCCTGAATGGTTGGCTTCGTCTTTCCGCCGACAAACTCACGCGGCCTGACAAATCCGTTACAATAACTGCTACAGAAACCCGAAAGAAAAAATGGATCTCCCTCGGAAAGCCCGTGCAACTCTTTCCTCCCGCCAGTCTTCTGAAAGAGATATGAGAGAAGTTTCGTTGCGGAGGCGTGCACCGCGCATCCTGGTGGTGGATGACAATCCCGACATCATGGTGGTGATGCGGGAGCTGCTGGCAACGCACGGGTACGACGTAGTCTCGGTCCCGAACGCAATCCAGGCGGAAGCGGAGATTGCCCGCCAGCCGCCCGATCTGATTCTTTCCGATGTCATCATGCCGGGGAAATCGGGATACGAGTTGTGCCGCGAACTGAAAGAAAATCCGGCGACCCGGTTAATTCCAGTCGTGCTGATCACGGGATTGAGCGAACGCGAAGATCGCTTGCAAGGGATCGAGTGCGGGGCGGATGACTTTCTGCACAAGCCGATTTTCTCCGAAGAATTGTTCGCGCGGGTCAAATCGCTGATCAAGCTAAAAGAATTTACGGACGAACTGGAGACAGCTGAGTCGGTGCTTTGCACCTTGGGTTTGAGCGTGGAGAGCCGTGATCCTTACACCGAAGGCCACTGCGAGCGGCTGGCGCAGAATGCCAGCGACCTGGGCCTGTATCTCGGGCTTGACCAGGAATCGATTGTGGCGCTGCGGCGCGGCGGATATCTTCACGACCTGGGCAAGATCGCGGTGCCGGATGAGATTTTGAAAAAAGGTACGAACCTGACCCCCGACGAATGGAAGGTGATGAAACAGCATCCCATCACCGGTGAGAACATCTGCCGCCCCTTGAAATCCTTGTCGCTGGTGCTGCCAATTATTCGCAACCACCATGAACACTCGGATGGCAGCGGTTATCCCGACCGGTTGCGCCGGCGGGAGATTCCGGTGCTGGCGAGGGTGCTGCAGGTGGTCGATGTGTATGACGCGCTGCGCACAGCACGTCCCTACAAGCCGGCGCTGGGCCATGAGCAGGCCGCTGCCACCATGCGAAGCGAAGCCAGAAACGGGCTGTGGGACGAAGAACTGGTGGCGCAATTCTTCGTCATGCTCGACAAGCAGCGCCGGGTAGCATAATTCCCCTAGCCTCTCCACTCCAAAACATGCCAGTGCCTTATTACCACGTCGATGCCTTCACGGCAGAGCTTTTCTCCGGCAATCCCGCGGGCGTATGCATTCTCTCGGCGTTTCCGAACGATGAGACGATGCGAAAAATCGCCGCTGAGAATAGACACTCGGAAACGGCATTCGTAGTGGCAAGGAATGATGGCGATTTCGACCTGCGCTGGTTTACGCCTGAGGTGGAAGACGACCTGTGCGGACATGCAACTCTGGCTTCGGCCTTTGTGTTGGCATTGCGCGGACGTCGCGCGTGGCCAGTGCGTTTTCACACCTGCAGCGGGGTGTTGACGGTCGGACGATCTCAAGACAGCTTTGAAATGGACTTTCCTGCGCGTCCGGCACAGCCGTGCGATCCGCCGCGTGAGCTCTTGCCGGCGCTCGGCCTGAAAGCTGCCCAGGTTATGAAGTCGCGCGATTATCTGGTCGTGGTGGATCGAGCGGAGCAAGTGCGAGCCCTTGAACCTGACTTCTGGGCGCTTGCCAAACTCGACATCGGCATCGGGGGAACGATTGTGACGGCCCCCGGTGAGGACGAGATGGATTACGTGGTGCGGTTTTTTGCGCCGTCGGTTGGCATCAATGAAGATCCGGCCACCGGCTCGATCAGCTGTACGCTGGCGCCGTACTGGGCGAAGCGTCTGGGCAAACAGATTTTGCGGGCCAGACAACTCAGCGCCCGCGGCGGGGAGTTGGAATGCCGGGTCATGGGCGAGCGGGTGAAAATCTCGGGCCAGGCACGACTGTACTTGCAGGGCACAATCGAAATCTGAGCCGAGTGTTTTATTCTCTTCAGGTTTTCCGGGGGATTGCAATAAGCTAGCGGACAGGAACGCGGAAATCCCGGATTGAACGCCAACCATCCAACCATAAACGCCGGCCGTCCTGCTTACAGTATCGTCATTCCAGCCTATAACGAGGGAGCGCGTCTGGAGGAAACACTGCAGGAAGTGCTCGCCTACATTTCGGTGAGAGGTTGGGATGCCGAGGTGATTGTGGTCAACGACGGCTCGCGGGATAACACGGCCGAGATTGTCCGCGGTTACGCGGAGAGGAACTCAAACCTACGCCTGCTGGAAAACCGGGGCAATCGCGGCAAGGGATACAGCGTGCGCAACGGAATGCTGCACGCCAACGGAGAAATGTTGCTGTTCAGCGATGCCGACCTCTCCTCTCCGATTGAAGAAGCTCCCAAATTGTTCGCTGCCCTCAGCGAAGGCGCTGATGTAGCCATCGGCTCGCGCTGGCTTCGTCCCGACCTGCAAACCGAAAAACAGCCTCTGTACCGGCAGTTCATGGGGCGGATTTTCAACCTGCTGCTGCGCCTCACGCTCGGCCTGAAATGGAAGGACACGCAGTGCGGCTTCAAAGCTTTTACCCGGCGCGCCGCGCAGAGCATCTTTCCCTTGCAGCGGATCGAGCGCTGGGGATTCGATCCCGAGCTGCTCTATCTGGCAAGCCGGTTTCGTCTCAACGTGGTCGAGGTGCCTGTGCTTTGGGCGCATCGCGAAGGGACCCAGATCAGCCCGCTCAGGGACGGTATCCGGATGTTTGAGGAAATGTTAAGAATTCGATGGAACGCAACGTGCGGGGACTACGACGAGCGCAGCCCGCAAGGTTAGGTGGAGTGACCGACTGCGGCAGAACGCGCTTCCGCCGCAAGGAGCGGAGGAAGCACTGGAACCGGGGCGGGGAGAACCACGATGCCCACGCCCTTCTTGAAGCCGAGCGTGAAGCTGGGAGCACAAACGTCGCAGAGCCAGTAAAACTCAAGACGGCGGCGGGCTCGGCGGGTGTCGATATCGAGGGCTTCGCTTCCCGGAGCGTCCAATTCGATGCGGAAGAGCTTGCCTTGGTGGAAGTACAAGAAGGGGGACGAGCAGCCCGGATTGGCGCACTTCGAAACCATAATCTTGCCTTTCCTCGGGCAGAAATCTTCGGTAAGCAAGTTCTATTTTACCCCCGTTCGCAAAAATGCAAGCTGATTTTGGGATGAAATCTGTGGATTGTCCGAATCGGTTTTCCAGGATGGAACCAGTTCCTAACTCGCGACTTTTCCCCTCTTACTTTCGATCTTAATTTGTAGCGCGCGGGTAACTCTTCGTCCCATTTCTTCCGTGGTAAGAGCAACTTGGCCGGGTTTGGCCAAATCTTGGGTGCGCGCCCCCGCGGCCAGGACTTCAGTCACCGCGGCCTCGATTACTGCCGCTTCCACTTCCAGTTGAAAGGAATGTCGGAGAAGCATGGCCGACGAGAGAATCGCGCCCAAGGGATTGGCAATATTTTGGCTGGCGATATCCGGCGCCGATCCGTGAACTGGCTCGTAAAGTCCCACCGGACCGCCAATGCTGGCAGAGCCGAGCATGCCGATGGATCCCACAACCGCCCCGGCCTGATCGGAGAGAATGTCGCCAAACATGTTCTCTGTGAGCAACACATCAAAATCGGCAGGCCGAGCCACCAGGGCCATAGCGGCGGAGTCCACCAACATGTGCGAGAGTTTGACATCGGGATATTGCTGGGCAATGCGGCCCACAACGTCGCGCCAGAGGCGCGAGCAGTCGAGCACGTTGGCCTTGTCCACCGAGGTCACTTTGCCGCGGCGCGATTGAGCGAGTTTGAAAGCCACATGCGCGATGCGCTCGATTTCGCCTTCCCGGTAACGCATGGTGTCGATGGCAATACGATCGCCCGCCGGGCCTTCGGTCTTGCGCGGCTCGCCGAAGTAAATGCCCCCGAGCAGCTCGCGCACGATGACAACATCTGCACCACGAACAACTTCCGGACGAAGCGGGGAGCAATCTTCAAGTGACGGATAGCAAACTGCCGGCCGCAGATTCGCAAAGACGCCTAATTCGCGCCGCAGGCGCAGCAAGCCGGCTTCGGGCCGAAGTTTGGCAGGATACCGATCGAATGCCGGCCCCCCGACCGCGCCTAATAGAACTGCGCCTGAGGCGAGGCAGGACGCGAGGGTGTCGGCAGGCAAGGGATCGTTGCTGGCTGTGAGAGCCGCGCCGCCGACGTTTTTTTCGCTCGCGGCGAGTTCGTGGCCGAATTCCTGCGCGACCGCCTCGAGCACGCGAACCGCCTCACGCGTCACTTCAGGGCCGACGCCATCACCGGGGAGAACGGTTATTTTGAGAAGCATGGAGGGCTATTGTAGACGTTTCTATCGGCACCTCGGGGCTGCGTGGTTCGCCAAGGAACTCACACTCCCCAGAGATAATCTTCCTGCTCGGCAGAATGTTCCGACATCGGATTCAACGGCAGGGTTGCGGCGCTGAGATCGGCGCCAAGCGCGACCGGGAACGGTCTCTCGAAATATCCGCTTTGGCCGACGGCCGCCGAAGCCGGAGGATGGATTGGCCGAGGCTCGGCATGCGCCGGCGGTATGCGCCCGGGATTTGGCTGCGTTTGCCGGATCAACTCGAGCAGATGGTGGTCCTGCACATGCTTGATTTCATCGGCGAGAACCACAAACAAACGATAGATCTCATCCAGTTCGCGGCGATCGAACCGGTAGCCGAGTTGCTCGCAGCGCAAACCCAGCGCATGACGGCCGGAGTGCTTGCCCAGCACCAGGCGCGAATCCGGCACACCGACGGAACGTGGCGTCATGATTTCGTAGGTCAGCGGGTTCTTCAGCATGCCATCCTGATGAATGCCTGCTTCGTGCGCGAACGCGTTGCGCCCGATGATGGCCTTGTTCGGTTGCACCGAAACACCGGTGATTTCACTGAGCATCTGACTCGTGGGATAAAGCTGTTCGCTGACGATGCCGGTTTCATGGACGTAGCGATCCGGACGCACCCGCATAGCCATGACGATTTCTTCGAGTGAAGCGTTGCCTGCGCGCTCGCCAATGCCGTTGATCGTGCATTCCACCTGGCGCGCGCCGCCTGCGATCGCGGCCAGCGAATTCGCCACCGCCAGTCCGAGATCATCGTGGCAATGCGCCGAGATCACAACCTGTTTGGCCCCGCGCACGCGCTGGCCGATGTTGTGGATCAGTTCGCCAAACTCGGAAGGCACGGTGTAGCCAACCGTATCCGGGATGTTCACCGTGGTAGCGCCGGCTTCGATCACAGCTTCGAGAATCTGAAAGAGAAGCTCAGGATCGGTGCGGGTGGCGTCTTCGGGCGAAAATTCAACATCATCACAGAAGGACTTGGCCCGACGCACGGCGTCGCCGGCCTGCTCCAGAGCCTGCTGGCGGGAAATCTTGAGCTTGTACTGGAGATGGATATCGGAGGTGGCCAGGAACACGTGAATGCGGGGACGAGCCGCGCCCTGCAATGCCTGCGCGGCGCGTTCGATGTCGGCTTTGCAGGCCCGCGCCAGGGCGGCGATGACCGGGCGGCGGATGGCGGCGGATACCGCTTGCACGGCCTGGAAATCTCCGTCGGAGGCAATCGGGAACCCGGCCTCGATCACGTCCACGCCAAGCCGGTCGAGCTGATGCGCCAGGCGAAGCTTTTCCTGCACATTCATGCTGCAGCCGGGCGACTGTTCACCGTCGCGCAAGGTCGTGTCGAAAACGTTGATACGGGCGCGTTCCATCCCTGTTCCTCCCCGGGTAGTAAAACCCTGATTGTAAGCACAACTCCGAATAAAGCAAAACTTATAATGTTGATGCTTACAATTACCGGATCGTGATATATAAGGTATTCTAATTACTATATAAGGAATAATTAATAGATAGGGAGGGCGCATGGATATGGCGCAGCTGGAAGTATTTCTTGCAGTAGCCCGGGAACGGCGTTTTTCGCGTGCGGCAGAAAGGCTGCACCGTACCCAGTCTGCGGTCAGCCAGTCCATTCACAAGCTGGAGCAGGAAATCGGCGAGCCCTTGTTCGATCGCTCCTCGCGCAACGGCCAGCTCACGGACACGGGCAATGTGCTTCAACAATATGCGGAGCGCCTGCTGAACCTGCGGGATGAGGCGCAAGGCGCCTTGAAAGAGCTGCGGGAATTGCAGCTTGGAGGACTGGCGATCGCGGCCAACGAATTCACCGCGCTTTATCTTCTGCCCGTGCTGGGCGAGTTCCGGCGGCTTCATCCTATGATCAAGATCGCCGTGCAACGCTCGCTGGGCAGCCACATTCCGGACCAGGTCCTGCGTCACAACGGCGAACTGGGCATGCTGACCTATGACCCGCAGGAGCCGGAGTTGCGCTCGGTCGTCGTCTACCTCGACGAGTTGATTCTTGTGGTTCCACCCCGGCACCCGCTGGCAGGGGAACGTGAAGTCAGTATCCGGCAACTCGGGGCAGAGTCTTTTGTCGCGCATATCGTTTCTTCTCCCTACCGTGAAATGGTGATTCAGGTTTTCAAACGGCACAAGACGCCGTTGCATATGGATGTCCAGCTGCCGACCTTGCAAGCCATCAAGCGCTTCGTGGCCATGGGCAACGGAGTCGCGCTTCTGCCCGCAATCAGCGTGGAGAATGAGCTGACGCGCGGCGAACTGGTGCGAATTCCGGTTAAGGAGTTGAAAGTGCATCGCAAGCTCCGGTTGATTTACCGTAAGTCCGGGAACTTATCGCACGCGGCGCGTGCTTTTTTGAAAATGGCCGAGGCAGTAGCTCGGGAGCGGGGAGATCCGTATTGCTTTCAACGCGAGCGTTAGCCGAGCAAGACCGTGAAAAACTCAGGATTTCTTGAAAACTTGGCGCCGCCGACCGGCATCCAATTCTGCGCGCCCTAAAAACGTTTATCGGAGGATGGTTTCATGCGCAAGTGGATCGCAATTGTAGTGTGTTTATCGGGTTTGACCGCCGTTTCGGCCGCACAAGTGCCGACCAGCGGGAACGTCTTCTTTGGCTATCAGTACTATCACACTCCGCTTTCCTCAATCGACACGGCTAACTTGAACGGATGGAACGGCTCGCTGGAAGGCAAGGTATTTCCGTTTCTAGGCATTGTGGCCGATCTTAGCGGAGCATATGGTTCACAGAACTTTCCTTGCTCTTCCTCCCCGGGATGCACCGTGCATGCCAACGTCAATGAATACAATTTTCTCTTTGGGCCGCGGGTGTCGGTTTCGGTGAAGAAGATCAGGCCGTTTGGTGAATTCCTGATCGGGGCCGCGCATACGAATACCAATGCGGGCGCGGGCTCGAATACTTCGTTCGCCTATGCTCTGGGCGGAGGCGTGGACTACCGGGTGGTTCGAATCGTTGGCTGGCGGGTGGGCGCGGATTACGTAAGCACCCGTTTCTTCGGCACTACGCAGAACAACGTGCGGATTATCACTGGGATTGTCGTCCACTTTTGAGCCAGGATCTGAGTGATGCCGCGAACAGCGACGGTAGGATGGGGGAGTTTCTTGCCTCGGCTCCGTGTTTCGTTCTACACATCTAGGGGGTTAGGTTATAAATCAGGCCATATGGGTCTTTGATGTAACGCCTTGGGAAATCCGGCTCATCCTTGACGACCACGCAGCCGCTCTTTAGCAGTCGCGCCGTGGCTTTCTCCACGCTATCCACGGTTACCTCCAAAACGGGTCCCAACGGCGGGCCGGGTTCGATGAACAAGTTAATGTGCTTGCCATGAAGTCCGATCATCTTCGGGTTATTGTCGGTAATCTCAAACCCGAGATGCTCAACATAGAAGCGGGCAGCCGCCTGGGGATCCTCGGCTTGGATCAGAATATCCGAACCGAATTTGTTTGCCATGACTATTCCTTCCGCTACCGGGATTGTCGTGCACTTTTGAGAAGTATGCCGCTAAACCGGATAGAAGCTACACCCAATATTTCTTATCGCGAAAGAAATATTTCTCGTTCCAGTAGTTGAACGCGGTCAGGAAGAACAAATAGACCATGCGGAAATGGCCGGTCTTCTTGAAGCGGCGGTTGGTGGTGTTGACGCCGCCGCGCACAATGCCGAACTTGCTGCGCGCGACCTGTTTGCTGAGCATAAAATCCTCGGCAAAGTTGACTCGCACGTCGAAGCCGCCGAGTTCGTCGAACCGCTTCTTGTCGAAGAGCATAAACATTCCCGTGGCGAAGGGAGTGTGCAGGCGGGAGAGAAATTGAAACATATTGTTCCCACCGTAAAGTAGGTGGTCGAGAATGCCGCCGTTGGGGCAAAGAATGTTCGTGGTCACACAATGCAGGTGCTTGCGCTGTGCCAGTTCGAGCGCGCGGCGGATGACGGAAGGGCTCGCAGGTTCAATATCCGCATCGAGAAAAAGTAGGTAAGGAGTGGTGGCCCGCGCGGCGCCGGCGTTGCGGCCCACGGAAGGAAATCCGCCCGGAATCACTTCCACATCAAGCCGGTCCTTGAAACTCATGACAATTTCGGGAGTGCCGTCAGTCGAGTTGGCGTCTGCCACCAACACTTTCGCATTCCGCATCTTCGGATAGTCCTGATTCAGCAGGGAGTTCAGCAGGCGCGGAATCAGGACTGCCTCGTTCTTCGCCGGAATCACGATCGTCAGGTCGCTCGCGGTATTCATGAATTTGGACGCCCTCCTGGTCGATGGTCAGATAAGTGCAGTGGGAATCGACCCATCCGCCCGAATTGTAGTATTGGATGCCGTCTTCGTCCTGGTGCATGGCCACATGCGTATGGCCGCAGAAAATGCGGTCGACGCCGTGTAAGTGGGCATAGTGCAGAGCGCCCGCGGCCACTTTTTCCGTCATGCGCAGCCAGCGCGTGTTAAGGCGGTCGATGAAGCGCGCAACCGGCTTGCCTTTCATATCCAGCTTCTGCAATTGCAGATAGAGCAGCGTCCCCAGATAGTTCAGCCGAAGATTGTTGATGACGAACCGGTCGAACTGGTGGCCATGGATGGCCAGGTGGTGGCGGCCGCTGTAGGTCCACTCATATTGTTCGTAGACCTTGACGCCCACCAGGTGCGACATCAGATTGCTCAACCCCTGATCGTGGTTGCCCTCGACCCACACGACTTCGACCTGGCGTTTGGGATTGGAGAGCTTGCGGATAGCGCCAAGAAATTTCCAGTGGTCTTTAGTAAGGCGGGCGAAATTGAGATCGGCGAAAATATCGCCCAGAAGGATCAGGCGGCGAAAATGATTTTCCTTGAGCACGCGCGTAGCTTCGCGGGCGCGGCTGCACTCGGAGCCCAAATGCACGTCGGAGAGGATCAGCGTGTCATAAACCGGCGGATCTTTTGGCAGACCGCTGGGCAGATCGCCGACCCGCAGATCGACAGACTGATCCATACTTAATTAGTAACGTAAATATGTTACGAGGTGATTAAAAATGCACAAAGTGCGCTGCAGTAACCAAATGGTAACTACAGAGTTTTGGGAACCAGCGCGTCGTGTTTAGTTGTCATTACAAATCGGCTTTTAGCCGTGAGGAATGTGCTTTTGATACGGGGGAGGCAGATTCCTTGGGACTGAAGTCCCTCGGAATGACGAGGTGCTGAGCTTATTTTTCCGCTGGCGGGACATACTCTTTCGGCGCGGCTACGCCTTCGCCAAAAAAGTATTGCTCCATCTGCTTGACGATGGCTTCCTGATCTTCGCGCCGGGCAGGGTTGAGGCGGTACTCATTGAGCAGCATCTTGCAGAACTCAGTCCACTGCCGCCACGCTTCCGCCGAGACGTTATCGTAAATCTTTTGTCCCAGCTCGGTATCGAATGGAGGCTCGTCGAGCCCGGGAAGTTCCTTTTGCAGCTTGACGCAGAAGACTTTGTGCTCCGCCATAGTCCCTCGCTATGGCAAAAATTATCTCATAGTGAACGCGCTTGCCGCTGCCTTGCTCCATGTCTCGGCCACCTTTGCGGTACTTCGCCTTCTTCGCGGTTCAAGGCTCTTACGCATTTCTAAAAGAAAGCCTCTAACCGCAAAGTTCGCAAAGAAGAGCCGTCAAGGACGCGGAAGAGACGCTCCAGTGCTTTGGGGCGTCCTATAATGGCCGCCGTTCATGGACTCTTTCCTCTCCGCCGTTCGCTGGCTGTTCGATTCTGACCGCGGCCCGCGCGACCGGTTCGTCCCGCGCTGGATTTTCCTGCGCGCGCTGGGGCTGATTTATTTCTCCGCATTTCTCTCGCTGCTGTTCCAAATCAAAGGCCTGATCGGTCCAAACGGAATCCTTCCCGCCGGCAATTACTTGCAAGCCGTGACCCAATCGTTCGGTTCGTACGAGCGCTTCTGGTTTGCGCCATCGTTACTCTGGTTTTCGACCAGCTCCCCCATGCTGATCGCGATCTGCTGGGTCGGCATGATCGCGGCGATCCTGCTCACGTTCAATCTCTGGCCGCGCGGAATGCTCGCCATTTGCTTCTTATGTTTTCTTTCCTTCGTCAGCGCTGCCGGAGATTTTTCTGGCTACCAGTCCGACGGTATGCTGCTCGAAGCCGGATTCATCTCGCTTTTCTTTGCCCCTTCCGGCTTTCGTCCGCGATGGGGCCAATTATCTCCACCGTCGCGCATGAGCCTTTTTCTCTTGCAGTGGGAGTGGTTCCGCATTTACTTCGAGTCGGGAGTAGTCAAGCTGGCCAGCGGTGATCCGCAATGGCGCAACTTCACCGCCATGGACGAGTATTACCAGAACGGCCCGCTGCCCACCTGGATCGGCTGGTACGTGCAGCACTTGCCGCACTGGTTTCACGCCGGCACGGTCTATGCCACGCTCGCCCTCGAACTGGGCCTGGTCTGGATGATGTTTCTTCCCCGCCGATGGCGCATTATTTGCTTCTTCATCGTTACTCCCTGGCAGATCGGTGTCATCCTCACCGCGAATTACACATTTCTGAACTATCTGGTCTTTGCGCTGGGATTTCTTCTGCTCGACGACAAATTTGTTCTTCGATTTTTCCCGGAGCGATGGAAGAAGGCTTTTTCCAAACAAACCGCTACGGCTTCTGGCGGCAGCGAAGTTTTATCCGGCGATTCACCCAGCCCTCAACTCGCCGCCCTGCGCATCTCCGTCTGCACCGCAATGCTGGGCTGGATTTTCTATGCCACCACAGCGCAAATGCTCTGGATTTTATTCCCCCGTTTGCCACTTCCCACTTCACCCGTGGAAGCGCTCGAGCCCTTTCGCATCGCCAACCGCTATGGCTTATTCGCCGTCATGACACGCGGAAGATATGAGATTGAATTTCAAGGATCAAATGACGGCCAAACCTGGACCGCTTACCCATTCCGTTTTAAGCCGCAAGATCCCAAGCAAGCGCCGGGAATTTATGCGCCATATCAGCCTCGTTTCGATTGGAATTTATGGTTCGCCTCGCTAGGCAATTGGCGCGAATATCCGATCGTGACCAACGCCGAGGTTCGGCTGCTTGAGAACGACAAGGATGTATTGGAGCTTTTTGCCGGCAATCCTTTTCCCAACCAGCCGCCGCGCCAAGTGCGGGCCGTGCTTTGGCAATATTGGTTCACAACTCCCGCCGAAAAGCGCGCGCAGGGAACGTGGTGGAGACGGCAGCTTTTGGGAGTTTATGCGCCGGTTCTGGAACGGCAGCCGGACGGAAAGATTGGAGTGGTGGAAATGCCGGGACCGGCAGGATCGCCTTGAGCACTCTTCAGGTAACCCCGGCCGCCTTCATCCGGGGATTCGATTTCAACAAACGACCAGCGGCTTGGTCTTATACGCTTTGTAACCGCGCGAGGTCAGCCGGATCACGCCCCGGACCTGCTCCTCCACAAACCCATCGTTCCGCAACTCGGCTAGCGCAACGCGTGCCGAAGAGGAATCGAGGATGTGCTTGGGCAGCGTCACAAACTCGGCCGGATCATGCTCATACCGATCAGCCAGCGTGACCAGCAGCTCGCTCTGGATTGCTTCTGTGTGCATAGAATGTCTCGCTGTACTTAGAGGATGTTATGCATTCCCTGGAAGTGAAGAAATGGCCCCCACGTGCCGGGTAAGGGGCACGATAGTCACTTCTGGGCGCCTTCTGTATTCGCTTTATATTCGCCCATGGCGCGCGCATCGAAGCGCTCGCCGCAGCACAAAACCTGGAAGGGTTGATTCAGATGCCGGCAGGCACTGACAAACTGGTCGGGCGACGCGGTATTGAACTCGAACATTTCGTAATGGCAGGGAATCACCGTTTTCGCACCGATGTCGTGGGCCAGTTGCGCCGCTTCTGCGCCGAATAAATTGCCGGGCACGCGCCGTTCCGCAGCGCGGCCGTTGATGGGAAGCAGGGCCAAGTCAACCGCAAACGGCCGCAGCTTTTCCGCCATGCCGTCGTATCGGATTGTGTCGCCACTGTGGTAGAGGTTCCAGCCGCCAAACTGCAAAACGTAGCCCAGGAACTTTGCCCGGCGCTGTTCATCGCGCTCGACAGTTTCATGGGCGGAGGCGACTCCGGAAAATCGAATTCCTGAAAGGTCGATTGTGCTGCCATCATCGAGTCCGATCGGCTTGGCCGGATCGATCTCCAGGCGGTCAGCGACAAAAGCTCGGTTCGCTTCCGGGATAAGAAGTTTCACCGATGGGTTTCCATCCAGAATCGGGCCGAGAGACTCCGCGTCCAGATGATCGGTGTGATTGTGCGAGGAAGTAACGATATCGACGAACGAGAGCTGCGCGGGATCGATGACCAGCTCGGTCATCCGCACGTGTGGCTTGTCGGTTGTGGCGTATTTTCGCGTGAGCGAATCGGAAAGATAGGGATCGAGCAGAACGTGACGGCCCTGCCATTGCAGCAGGAACCCGCTCTGCCCCAGCCACCACAGGCGGAAGCCGGGATCGTTGGCATGGGCGCGAATATCGGCGAGCAGAGCATCGTGGGACTGCACCGGCTGGATCACGCCAGTCCCAGATCCTTGCGTACGATTGCGACCCCCTCCACCATGTTGATCAGCTTCTGCCGCGCGGCCCAGCGGGCGGTTTGGCTCAGGCCGCAATCCGGCGCGAAAGCAAGCCTCTCGGCGGGCGCGTATTTCAGGCACAGGCGCACGCGTTCGGCCACGTCTGCGGGCGTCTCGACGTAGTAGCTCTTCACGTCGATTATGCCGACGGCAACGTCAATGCTTCGTTTCGCGATTTCTCCAATTACCTCGATCTCCGCAAACTCGCGGCTGGCCATCTCCAGGTGAATTTCGTTTACCGGCAGTTCAAAGAACGCCGGAAACAGAGGCGCGTAGCGTCGGGGAGCGACCGCGCGCCCTTTGTAGTTGCCAAAACACAGATGAGTGGAAAGACGGCATTTGCCAACGATAGGCCGGACGGTTTCGGCGAAAATGTTGACGAAGTGATAGGGGTCCTCGCGATAGGCGTAGCAGCTCATCGAAGGTTCATCGAGGGTAATTTCCCGGCAACCGGCCTCGACTAGTTGCTCCAGTTCCGTGCGAACAATGGGAACCAGCGCGTCAGCGATTTCCCACCTGCTGGCATAAGGCCGCCCGGGCTCGATGCGGCCGCTCAAAGTGTAAGGGCCGGGCAAGCTGGCCTTGAGAACAGGTCCGGCCGGCGCGATCTTCTGCAGGAGCTTGAATTCATTCACTGCACCCAGACCATGTTTCGAGGCGATCGCGCCGGTCACCTTATATTTTCCGCGCTGATCGTGGGCGGGCGGACCGAAACGGCGCGGCGAAAACGGCGTCGGGTCGATGCCCTCGAGTTGGCGGTAGAACGAGAGGTTGAAGTCGTAGCGGCCCTGCTCGCCGTCGGTGATCACATCCAGCCCGGCTCGCACCTGATCGTGGACCACGGCGATCACGGCGTCGGAGCGCATCTCTTCGATATCAGCCGCGCCAAATTCCTGAACGTGCGAAGCGGCAAACTCGAGCCATCCCGGAAACGGATAGCTGCCGACCACGGTGGTCATCAAGGGACGGCGAGTCTTCGTTTGCGGTTCCAAATTAGTCTGGTGAGTTCCTGGCGGGCCCTCCAGGATTTGAACTTGAGCCGATTTCGCGGGCGTGAGGCCGAGCCACGGGCGAAATCCCGAGCTATGCGAGGGACCTCCCCTAAAATACCAGATGCGTTGCTGGTGGGCCCTCCAGGATTTGAACCTGGGACCAATGGATTATGAGTCCACTGCTCTAACCGCTGAGCTAAGGGCCCACGAAGCCTCAAATCTAGCACAACCAAACCCGGCTATCGGCCAAGAGCTGACCGTCCTTCCAACGTCCTGCCAGTAAGCAACTTAGGCAGAGAAGGCTGCGGCCGTTTGCACCGGAGTAATTCGGAGTTTCGTAACTCTCCCCGTTACGAAAGTTTGCATTTCCGGGAGGCAAACGTTGTATTCAAGTCTTTTGACTGCTATCACTTAGAAGTCGCTCCCAGTCCGACTTTTCATTCCCCTGAAAAGCAGTGAAGGGAGTCGTGCGGAGGTTTGTGACCAACCGCTCGCAGTCATGGCGGCACCTGAGCGTCGGGGCCAAGGCCTTCATCAGCCTGGTAATCCTGGCAGGCACCTGTGTCCTGATATACGGCGCTGCCAACCCCACCAGCCGCAACATCGCCCAATTTATTTGTTATTTGCTGGTCGCGATCCTGGCCGCGCGCCTGAAGGTCCATTTGCCCGGCATTACCGGCACGATGTCGGTGAATTTTCTGTTCATTCTGCTGGGCATGCTGGAGTTGAGTTTCTCGGAAACGCTCATCCTGGGCACGGCCGCCATCCTGGTGCAGTGTTTTTATCGCGATCGTCCGAGCGCTCTGCAGATTACGTTCAACATTTGCGCCAGCGCCTTCGCCACAGCCATCGCATACTCGGTTTATCATTTCGCATTGGGCACAGGGCTGCTGCATAGCCGTCCTCTTTCGCTCGGCGTGGCCGCCGCAACCTACTTCGCCGCCAATACCGGATCCATCGCCGGCGTAATTGCGCTCACCGAGAGCAAAAGCCTGAAGCGGATCTGGGTGGAATGCTATTTCTGGTCGTTTCCCTATTACCTGGTCGGAGCCGCCTTCGCCGGCATGATTGGCTGGTTTAACCGCATTTTTGACTGGGAAGCCTCTTTGCTGATCGTTCCCGTCATCTACCTGTTTTTCCGTTCCTATCGTCTTTATTTAGGAAAGCTGGAAGATGAGAAGCGCCACGTAGAAGAAATGGCCAACCTTCACCTGCGCACCATCGAAGCGCTGGCGCTTGCCATCGAGGCCAAAGATCACACGACGCACGATCACCTGCAACGCGTTCGCGTTTATGCCATCGAGGTAGCCAAGGAGTTAGGCATCGAAGGCGAGGAAATGGAGGCGTTACATGCGGCCGCGTTGCTGCACGATATCGGCAAGCTGGCGGTGCCTGAGCACATCATCTCCAAGCCCGGACGGCTCACTCCCGAAGAATTTGAAAAAATGAAAATTCACCCGCTGGTCGGGGCTGAGATTCTGGAACGCGTCCGCTTCCCGTATCCGGTGGTGCCGATCGTACGCGCGCACCATGAGAAATGGGATGGTTCAGGTTATCCGTTTGGCCTGAAGGGCGAACAGATTCCCCTGGGAGCGCGCATTCTTACTGCAGTGGATTTTCTCGATGCCATGGCCTCCGATCGCCAATATCGCCGGGCCTTGCCCCTCGAAGAGGCGATGAAGCGGCTGGAGAGTGAATCCGGTAAGGCATTCGATCCCAAAGTCGTCAATGTCCTGAATAGGCGGTACCGCCAGCTGGAGAAGCTGGTCGAAGCCCCTGGCGAACGATCAGAGCCAGCTCTCTCCAAAGACCTGAAGATCGAGCGCGGTTTGGCTCCGGCGGCAGGATTCGAGGACATCGCGGTCAAAGACCTTCCCGGCCGCGAAGCGAAATTTCTTTTTTCCATCGCTGCCGCCCGCCAGGAAGCTCAGACCCTGTTTGAATTGAGCCAGGACCTGGGAGCTTCGCTCAGTCTGCGTGAAACGCTCTCTGTTTTTTCGGAAAAGCTGCGCCGGCTGGTGCCGCATGACGCCATCGCCGTTTACGTCAAGCGGGGCGAGGAATTGGTACCGGAATACGTAAGCGGTGACAATCACCGGCTGTTCGCTTCACTCCGGATTCCCTGGGGGCACGGGCTTTCCGGTTGGGTTGCGCAAAACCGCAAGCCGATCGTTAACGGCAATCCATCCGTCGAACCGGGTTACTTGAACGATCCGACCAAGTTCTCCACGCTGAGTTCGGCATTGGCGATTCCACTGGAGGGGTTGACCGGCGTCGTCGGCGTTTTGGCCGTCTATCATGCCGATCAGGACGCCTTCACTTCCGACCATCTGCGCATCCTGCTCGCAATCAGCTCCAAAATGGCGCTGGCCATCGAGAATGCCCTGAAGTATGAACAAGTAGAAAGCTCGGCTTCCACGGATTATCTGACCGGACTGCCCAACGCGCGTTCGCTCTTCCTGCAGTTGGAAAAGGAACTGGTCCGCTGCAAGCGCGAAAACACTTCGCTCGTCGTGATGGTCAGCGACATGGATGGCTTCAAGCAAATCAACGACCGCTTTGGGCATCTCGAGGGTAACCGCGTGTTGCGGCTGTTCGCGCAAGCGCTGAAAGAAAGCTGCCGTGAATACGACTATGTGGCCCGCATGGGCGGCGACGAATTTGTCATCGTGGCCCCGGGCCTCTCCACCGAAGCCGCGGTCAAGAAAGCCGAAAGCCTTCGCGGTTTGGCACGCCAGGCCGGCATTGACGTCTGCAACGAAGACATTCTCTCGCTCAGCGTGGGCCAGGCCTTGTATCCCACGGACGGGAAAGATGCGGAAGAACTGCTCGCTGAAGCCGACCGCCGCATGTATCTGGAAAAGCAAAAACAGCCGGCCCGCAAAAACCGCCGCCTGTTCCCCCGCATGAAGTGCCGAGTCACCATCGAATTGCACCCCAATGAAAGTGAAGCGCCTGTGCTGGGCAATCTCATCGATGTCAGCCTGGGAGGTTGCTACGTCGAAACCAGCGCGCTTCTGCCGCCTGGCAGCAAACTGAAGGTGATCTTCTCGATTGACGACGGCAGGCTACAGGCGGAAGGCAGCGTGGTCCGAATCGATCCCGGCCTGGGCATCGCCGTCCAATTCAATGAGATGGGCCGCGATGAGCGCGACCGCATGCACCGCGTGCTCGAGTACGTCCACAACACCTCGATGTACTACGACAACCGCTATTTTTCCAAGCTGCTGAATCGCTAGCGGCTAATCAGTCCGGATGCAGGCCGGGCGTCTCGCCCGGCGACAAGTTTTCGAGTCCAACGCAGGCAGAGCGGGGCATCGCGCCCGGCAGGGTCTTTCCGTTGGAATTACTTTTTTCCCCCATGGAATTCCCCCTTGGCGGAGAAGCGTTCGTAGGCCCATTCCTGCTGGCTCTTTTGAGGCGTAACCACCGCCGCGGCGACAACCGGCTCCTGTCCCCAATCCGCCGGCGCCGGATGGATGCCCCAAACATTTCCCGGCTCATCCAACGCCAGCCCGACCAGCCAATACTTCTTGTTAGCGCCGAGCGGCACGGCGTTGGCGACATGGGCAGTCGCAGTTTGTCCGCTGGGCAGTTCATCCAGCAGAACCGCAACTCCAGACCCCAGCGGTTGCGACAGGCGCACCCCGCAGCCCTGAAGATTGACCACCAGCGTATGACAGTGCTCCGAGAACGTGACGCTGGGATCGACACTGGAGACGCAAAGTGGAATCTGAGCTTTTACCCGGGTGCTGCGGCGGTTCTGGGGTGCTGCTTTGGGAGTCGAAGCCATAGTGGGAACCTGAGGGAGATTTTACGTTTGAAAAGCGCCTCGGTACGGCTTTGAGGAGATAGAAATGCAAACCAAGGTAACTCCCGCCAAGTTTTCATCCGGAAGACCCCGCATCCAGATTCTTTAGACCCTCGGTGCTCCTCTGTGCCTTCTGCGTTTGAAGACTTTGCGGGAGTCAGAACGCAGTCTGGATTTGGATCAAGTGCGCAGGTTGCGCCTTGCGCAGCATGTTGGCCGAAGGAATTCCGGTGCGGTGAAAAGATTTTTCGCAATCGGCGCTCGATGGCCCCCGCATGCTGCCTTCCATGTAAGCCAGGCCCGGGCAGCGCGTGCAACTCGTCATATGCGGACACGTCGAGCACACCGGCAAATCTCTGGCGTGGATGGCGCGCACTTCTTTCAGAGCGGTCGAGTTCTGCCAGATATCAAGAAATTTCTGCCGCCGCACATTGCCGGCCGGCAGCGGAAACTGCACGCAGGGGAAAACATCTCCATAGGGAGAAATGTAGGCCGCGGTGTGCCCCGCGCTGCAGGAATATCCATCCATATCGTCTTCGCTCACCGGCGAAGGCGGAGCGCAATATTCATCGACATTGCCCACGAGTTCTGGATTGTGCAGAACGCTGCCCAACTCAGAACCCGGTATGCGCAGATTAAGAATGGAAGTGTCGCCATCGATCTTCGGCGTGATCGTCGGATCGAGCGTGTAATGCACGTCAAGATCGCGCGCCAATTGTTGCACGCCCTGATAATCGCCTGCATTGCTGGTCATCAAAACGTTCGCGATGACCACTTTCAGCCCCTGCGACTTCAAAAAGCGAATCGATTCGAGTGTCCGTTTTAGCGACCCCGGAAGTTTCGTGATGGCATCGTGCACCTCGGGACGGTGCGAGTAAACGCTGATTTGGATTTGCTCCACGCCAAGGCGGCGCAACTCGGCTGCTTCCCTTTCGCGAATCATCGCGCCGTTGGTCTTTACCTTTACGTTGAATAAAAGGCGTCGGGCATAAGCCACCAGCTCCAGAAAACCCTGGCGCATGAAAACTTCGCCGCCGCTGAACGTCAGAAAAAATGTGCCCGCGTCGGCCAGTTGATCGAGCACTTCCTTGATTTCCTCCGTGCTCATTTCGCCGAGATCGTCGTGATCGAGATAGCAATGCACGCAGCGCTCATTGCAACGGTAGGTGACGTCGAGATGGACGGCCAGCGGCACTCCCAGATCGAGGGCGCGCTGCTGGGCTTCTTCCATCAGCGTCATGCTGCCTCCGTGGGCGAATCGGAAGCGATCTCGAAGGGATGGTCCGAAACCAGCAAAATGCCATGCCGGGAAAGCTCTTCGACAAATTGCTCGGCGTCACGCGACGCGGCTTTGAGGTCAACCTCGAACTCGCGGCAAATTTTATCGGCCACAATTTGAGAAAGCGGCGTGCGACCGTCTGCCGCCTGCCAGATCGCAGTCGCAACTTCATTCAGCGTAAAAAACGTGGAATCGGTCGCCGACATGACCATCATTTCGCCGCCCAGCAAGCGAGAGGCAATCGCCGAACTTCGCGCGATATATTTCTCGCTCACTGAATCATGCTCCAGACTCGCGGGTCGGGCAGGAAAGTCAACCCTTGCGCCGGTACACGGTCGAGAAATTCTCCAGCGGCCTGGAAAATCCTCTTCACCAGTTCTTCATCTTCAGCAAAGAAAAGCGTATTGCGCAGCAGCCGGCGCAAAGCCGCGGGCTGGCTCATCGGTTCGATTTTGTTCTCCGGGCCATGCTCAAGAAAAAAAAGCGAGCGAACCGGCGCCGCGCAATTTTCTCCCGAACGTTGCAGTTCGCCCGAAAACGGCGTGCCGCAGGCATAGTAGTTTCCGCATTCCCGGCGAACATAGGAAATCTCATCGGTGAGCAGCGTGGCATCTCCGGGTGCGAGTCGAGAGATGGTTGTTTTCCCCGCGCCCGAAACTCCGGCGAAAAGAAAGGCATGGCCGTTGCGAATCACGCTGGCTGCGTGCAACAAAAATCCGCCTTCTCGCGCCAGGATGAGCGAATGCACAATGCGCAGAACGGAATCGATCGAATAGGGGTTTGCGGTTTGTTGAATGTGCCCCCGTCCACGGGTTGAATCCCATTGCGCCAGAAAATCGCCACGTTGCATTCGCCAGATCGCTCCGCGCCGTTCCACAAGAACATCTTGGTCCGAGGGTTTAGGTGGAGTGGAGAGCACATCGACATCGAATTCGAAGCTCGCGGCCTGAGAAGAGCTGATGAATCCCGCATACCGGTCCGCCACCAATTGCCGGAAATAATCGTCTTTGGTGCGCAGCAGAATTGGATGTCCGCCGATCTCAATCGTGATTGCCTGCTCTCGCATGGTTCAGTTGCCGGTATACTGCGCCGGTTGAACTCCCGATCCCACGGGATTCTCAGCCTGTGCGAATTCAGCACCAAGCCAACGCGCTCGTAGCCAAAGAATGAGATTGCGAAACAAATCCCGGCGGCAAAGGGCGGCCAGGGCCTGTTGAAAAACGCCAGGCTTCCGCTTCGGCGCGAAGGCCATCCCCCTCCGCTCGATCTGCGTGACCCTTCCCAAAAAAGCAGCGGAACAAACCGGTGGATCTTCCTGGGCGATGCAATCGCCGCGCGCGATCAGGAACTCTTCGTCAGCTGAGGTTCCGATCACGCGGTGCACAAAAAATCTCTCTTCGCGCCGATAGAGAACGAGGTCGCCACGCCTTGCATGGTCGAGGTCGCAGGAATCAATCGTCACAATGTCTCCCGGCCAGAGCGTTGGCAGCATGCTGAGTCCAGTAACGCGCAGGCGAAAACTGCCCCGCGAGCGCAAAATCTCGGCGGCGAGTTCGTGCCTGGCTTGTTCCCAAACGGCGGTATTCATGCAAAGATATTTTTCAGGATAGCGCAGTCCGCCCTTGGCCCTGTCCGGCAAATCTTGCGAACTGTTGTCTGAAGAGATGACCCGACGTCAGGGCCGGGATGCCCGTGTCAATAGAAAGAGAGCGTGCCTTGAAGCCTGGCACGCTGCAGAGTGTAGGAAAAGACAAGCAGGCTGAACGGAATGAGTACAGCAGCGAAAAGAGTGAGCGCTAAGACCTCCGGGAAAAGAGTTGCCAAGCTCGCCCCGTGTAACAACGCCAGCCGCATTCCGTTAAGCGAATAAGTCAACGGAAGAAGTTGTGCCAGTACACGCAAGGGCGCGGGCAGCGCCGTTACAGGAAACAAGGTCCCGGTCAGGAACCACGTCCCTGAAGCGAACAGCCAAACCACCGCCGAGCCTTTCTGAACCGCCAACTGCAATGCCGCCGCCAATAGGCCGAGCGCTGCTGCAACTGCGAGAGAGAGAATGAGAACGATTGCGCATCCCGCAAGATTGGAATTGGCAGGCGTCGCGCCGAACACAAGAAACCCAGCCCCCAGATAGAAGATTAGATAAAGCCCGTTGCCAGCGAACGCCGAAATCGCGCCGAGGGAAACCAGAACAGGCGGCGGCGTTGAAGTTGTCATCAGCACCTCCAGTGTGCCGGCTTGTTGGGCGTCTGCGATGATGTGCTGGAACGAGTTGATCGCGGCGATCAGAAAGGTATAGAAGCCGGTGCCGACGAGCACGAACGGAAAATAATCCATGCCGTCGGGGCGGAATCCGGGGCCAATTGCCCGAGCCAGGAAATAAAAGGCAGCCAGTTCGGCGGCCGCGCCCCCCGTCGCGAGCAAGAAACCGTTGCGGTAGCGAAGGGTTGTAAGCAGATCGCGGCGCGCGATGGCGGCCATCTTGTCGGCGAGACTAGCCAGCTTCATCGAGCACACTCCCGCACAGTTCCAGTGTGCGCATCTCATCTTGGTCGCCGGTCGCGTGAAAGTAGAAGTCGCGCAATTCGGCCACGCCAAGACGAAAGAGATTTCGGGTGGCGACCAGTTTGCCCCGCTGCAAGATTGCGACAGAATCTCCGGCAGCGGTCGCTTCCTGAAAACTGTGCGTCGCTAATACAACGGTGGATCCCTGGGCCGGCAATTCCCGCATCAGACGCCAGAACTCAGCCGCCGACGCAGGGTCGAGGCTGCGCGTCGGTTCGTCGAGCAGAAGAACGGAGGGCTGTTTGACCAAAGCTCTGGCGACGCCCAGCCGCTGGTACATGCCGGCGGAAAATTTCATGACCAGTCTGTCAGCAGCATCGAGCAGACCGACTTGGGCCAAGGTAAACTCCACGCGCCCGGGGCGGAGTGCGCGCGGGACGTCATCGAAAGCGGCAAAAAAATCCAGGTTCTCCCGCGCCGTGAGGCGAGGGAAAAAGGAACGCTCAGCGGCGACCGCAAATCCCACTTTCTTGCGCACGCGGGCCGCTTGCTCTTGCGTATCGTCTCCGGCAACGATCACACGGCCGCAATCGGGCAAGAGCATGGTGGCAATCAGCTTCAATAAAGTGGTCTTGCCGCTGCCATTGCGACCGAGCAGGGCGAGTACGCTGCCCGCGCGAACCTCGAGGCTGACGCGATCCAGTGCACATGTCTCGCCGCATCGCTCTTCCCCGATGCAATTGAACAGGGCGGGACGATGATGAAAGATTTTGCTGACGGAGTCGAGAAGGATGCCTTCCATGCCTGGCGCGACTCTTTCGTTGTTGCGCAACTCGAGAGCGATGGCTGCGATCGCTTGTATTATAGTTTCGCTTGAGTGAACCAAGTCGTGGGGAACCAAGGTGGGAAAGGCCATCCCGGTCTCAGATGACTGCCGCTCTGCCACGCCCTCTACCGCCAGAACCGCCAACCAAACGTTTCGGCAACTTTCCCGTCGAATTTGAATTCTTGCTCGCATGTTGCAGCCGAGCCACTCGCGGGCAGGGTCCCGCACATTCCGCGAGTGGAATGAACTGGCAACTTGTGACTCAACTGGCGCAGCAGCATGGGGTGGTGCCGCAGGTTTACCGGGCGACGGGTGATGGTTCGGTGCCGGATCGAACGTTGGTTAGGCAGTACCAGGCTAGCGCGCGGCAAGCGCTGTGGCTGACCGCGGAGCTTTTGCGGATTCTCAAAAAGTTCGAAGAGGCAGGCGTGCAAGTCCTGTCCTACAAGGGCCCGGTGCTGGCGGAGATGCTTTATGGCGACGTCTCGATGCGGCAGTTTTCGGATCTTGATTTGTTGGTTTGCGAGGATGACGTTTCCGCCATCAAGAGGCTGCTTGCAGAAATCGGGTATGAGTGCGGTCTTAAGCTCACGCCATGTCAGCAGCGAGCCTATCTGAAGTCCGGCTACGAATACACCTTTGACGGTCCGCATGGCCGCAATTTGATTGAGATCCAGTGGCAGATTCTGCCCCGGTTTTACAGCGTGCAGTTTGATGTAACTGATTTGTTTGCGAGCGCGATCGAAGCGACCGTGAACAGCGTGCCTGTGCGCACGTTGAGTTATGAAGACCTTTTTCTCGTGCTCTGCGTTCATGCAGCAAAACACGCGTGGGCGCGGCTGTGCTGGCTGTGTGATCTGGTGGAGCTTTCAAAGCGGCGCGAGATGGATTGGGCGGCTATCGAAAAACGGGTGAGAAGCCTTGGCATGCAACGGATTGTGGCGGTCGCTTTTCTTCTGGCGCAGCGGCTACTGCTGGCGCCTTTGCCCGAGGCTCTCGAGCGGCTCGTTGCATCGAATCATGCGGCTGAAGCGATCGCGAGTGAAGTGATCTCTCGACTGGCGGCTGGAGAAGAATACGATCTCGAGTCGCCGGCATATTTCCGGCTCATGCTGAGGAGCCGGGAGCGATGGCAGGACCGCGCGCGATTTCTGTGGCGGCTGGGCGTGACGCCGAGCGTGGGTGAGTGGACGGCGATGCGGTTACCTGATCCGTTGTTTCCGCTGTATCGAGTCGTGCGGATTGGGCGGCTCGCGAAGCGGATCGCGCGACGGTGACAAAAATCAGCGAAATGTTCCACGCGGAACACCTATGGAAAACGACGAAAGCGGGGGGATGGGCTGCGGGTTAACGATGTATAGCTACAAGCTATTAGAAAATTGCTGAGCAGCCAAGCCGTGCCGAACACGCGGCGGGGACGAATGTACGACTGGACTAGGAAATCGCCAAATGGGGGCGGTCAGGTTTCGGATTGAGGCAACCAATTTTATGCGGAAAAGTACGGGAAGCCGCCGATTGACTTCGCACGACCGGGGCACCTAACATGGCAAGCCAGCGAAAACGGCATCCAGCTCGGTAATCCAGCGACTGCCGGCCAAATCATGATCGGTCAAACCATCTCACATTACCGCATCATCGCAGAGCTGGGGCGGGGCGGGATGGGAGTAGTGTACAAAGCGGAAGACACCGAACTGGGCCGCTTTGTGGCGCTGAAGTTCATGCCTGAACTGGTGGCGCGCAATGCCACGGTCGTGGAGCGCTTTCGCCGGGAAGCGCGGGCGGCCTCGGCGCTCAATCACCCCAATATCTGCGTCGTTTATGAGATTGGCGAGGCGCAGGGTCGGCGCTTCATTGCCATGGAGTATCTGGACGGGATGACGCTGAGGCAGCGCATCAGCCAGTCTCCACTGCCGCTGGCGCAGTTGCTCGACTTGGGAATTGAAATCGGCGACGCGCTGGACGCCGCGCACAGCCACGGAATTATTCACCGCGATATCAAACCGGCGAACATTTTTGTCACTTCGCGCGGGCACGCAAAAATACTGGACTTCGGACTGGCGAAGCTGGCGCCGGGGGAAGACGGCGTGCTGGGTGGCGAGACGATGGGCCCTGCGACGCAGCCATTGCATCACTTGACCAATCCGGGCGCGGCGCTGGGAACGATTGCCTACATGTCGCCGGAGCAGGCGCTGGGCAAGGAGTTGGACGCGCGTACCGATTTGTTTTCTTTCGGAGCCGTGCTCTATGAGATGGCCACGGGAGTATTGCCGTTTCAGGGCCAGACTTCGGCAGCGCTTTTCGACTCGCTCATTCACAGCGTGCCGGAGTGGCCGCTGCGCTTTGATGCCTCGACACCGGTCGAACTGGAGCGGGTTGTGCGCAAGGCGCTCGAGAAAAATCCGGACGAACGATACCAGAGCGCAGCGGAGATGCGGAGCGATTTGCAAGCATTGCGCCTGCAGCGTGAATTAAGCCATGCCTCGAGCGCGGCAGCGGGGGGCGGAGCGCCAGCGGAACCATCGGATTCGAAGGAGAGAATCCGTTCGATTTTTGCCTCGGCGGTTTCGACCCTCAAGCCGGAAGCCAAGACTGACAAGACGGCGAGTGTGGTGCTGGGCGCGATCGCGTTGGCCGTGCTCATCGGCACGATTTGGTTCCTGCGTACGCCCGCGGCTCCGCCAGTTGTTATTTCGTCGTTGCAGATCACGAACGACGGAGCCGCGAAGCGCTCTCTGGTGACGGATGGAACGCGGCTCTATTTTTCGGAATATCTGAATGGGCACTCTTTGTTGCGGCAGGTTTCTGTATCGGGAGGCGAGACCGCTCCAGTGCCAAACCAGCTGACGAGCGCGGACATTTACGATTTCAATCCGAGCCATTCGGAATTGCTGTTGAAGGGCGACGCCGAAGGCTCGGAGACGGAAGGGCCGGTCTGGATACTGCCGCTTCCGGCCGGGACGCCGCGGCGAGTGGGCAATATTGTGGCGCATGCCGCGACGTGGGCGCCAGATGGTCAGCACCTTGTTTATGCGACGAAATCTGCGCTGTATGTGTGCGCACCCGACGGGAGCGACTCGCACGAACTGATCACGGTGCAAGGCATCCCGTTTGCGCCGCGTCTTTCGTCGGATGGCCGGCGCTTGCGTTTTACGATCCGCGACATGAGCCAGCGGACTTCTTCGCTGTGGGAAATTTCTGCGGACGGTAAGGGACTGCATCCCGTGCTGGCCAACTGGAACAAGCCGCCGGAAGAGTTCGGCGGCAACTGGACGCCAAATGGAAACTACTTTTTGTTTGAGTCGGCGCGTAACAATACCCAGGACATCTGGGCGCTGCGTGAGGGAACGTCGCTGCTTCACAAAGCCAGCCCCGAACCGACGCAATTGACCGTTGGACCGCTTCGGTTCAGCAACCCCACGCCGAGTTTGGATGGAAAAAAGGTTTTTGTGATCGGGCAGCAGAGGCGATTTGATTTGGTGCATTTCGATGGCAAGTCACAACAATTCTCGATCGAACTTGCCGGAGTTTCGGCCGGGGAGGCGGACGTTTCGCGGGGAGACGGGCGGATGGTGTATGTGCAGCATCCAGAGCTGACGTTGTGGCGAACCCAGCCGGATGGAAGTTTACGGACCCAGTTGACTTATGCGCCGATGCAGGTGCATATGCCGCGCTGGTCGCCGGACGGGACGCAAATTGCGTTTATGGCTTCGCGTCCAGGGAAGGCGTGGAAGATTTTTGTGATGGCTGCGGAGGGCGGAACGGCACGGGAGGCGACCGATGGCGATCGCAATCAGGGTGATCCAACGTGGATGGCGAATGGCGATGCGATTGTGTTCGCCGGAATGCCGTGGCTGGAGTATGGAACGACGAGTGGACCGAACATTCACATCGTTGACTTGAAGACATCGCAGATTTCCGATGTGCCGGGCTCGGAAAATTTGTTCAGTCCCCGAGTTTCTCCTGATGGGCGATCGCTCGCGGCGCTTTCCGCAGATTCGACCAAGCTGATGCTCTACGATGTGGAAACGAAGAAATGGTCGCAACTCGCTACGGCGACATTTGGTTTTGAGAACTGGTCGCGCGAGGGAAAATATCTGTACGCGGAAGATTATTCTGACAATAAAGATGACTTTGTGCGGGTGAATGTGGCCAACGGGAAAGTGGAACGTTTGTTCAGCTTGAAGCAGGTACCGCGCGGGTTTGATCCGTGGGAATTCTGGATCGGTTTGGCGCCGGATGATTCACTGCTCATGATGCGCGACCGCAGCACGCAGGAAATTTACAGCATGGATGTGAGGTTTCCCTAGCGGCTGGCGAGTCCTCCGGCGGTTTCTCCGCCGTCCAAAGTGAAAACCTGGCCGGTGGCGTAGGCGGCATCATGGGAAGCCAGGTAAGCGAAGAGCGCGGCAATTTCCTCGGGCTTAGCGTGGCGGCGAAGCGGGATTTTGCGGTTTACCTCCTCGAGCATTTCGTCGCTGTATTCGGCGCGTTGCATGGGAGTGAGGACGTATCCGGGCGCGACGGCACAAACGCGGACTTTTGGCGCGAGTTCCAGCGCCATACTTTTGGTCAGCTCAATCACGCCAGCTTTGGTGGCGTTGTAGTCAGCGTAGAACGGCTGGCCGACGATGCCGTTGGTCGACGCCGTTTGCAGAATCACGCCACTGCCGCGTTCCCACATATGTTTCGCCGCGGTCTGGGCAACGTAAAAGACTCCGGTGAGGTTTACCGCAATGACTTTGTCCCATTCCTCAGGAGTGATCTCGAGAAAACTGTGGCGAATGCTGATGCCGGCGTTGTTGATGAGCACGTCGATGCCGCCCAGGAGATTCACGGCTTCCGCGAAGGCGGCCTTCACTTCGGCAAAGTTCGCGACGTCGGCGTGAAGGGTTCCGGTCAACTGCGGAAATCCGCGGCTGGTCCGTTCGCAGGATTTGGCGTCGCGGTCGAGAACAACGACCGCCGATCCTTCTTCTAGAAATCGAGCTACAGTTGCAGCGCCAATGCCGCTGGCGCCGCCAGTGATCAAGACGCGTTTGCCTTCCAGTCCGCGCATAGTGGGTCCGTGATCCGAGATAAGGGCATGAACATTCGTGCCTGCCGAGTTACTGAATCAAGATACAAGGTTCTGCAATAATAAAGTATTGATGCCATCCGTTCTTTCTCTTCCCATCGACGATCGCTGGCTGCCCAAGTCTGTGCTTTGCCTGCGTGACTACAACCTGAACAAGTTTTTACACGACTTGGTGGCGGGAATCACTGTCGGCCTGGTTGCGCTGCCGCTGGCGATGGCGTTTTCCATTGCATCGGGGCTCACGCCGCAGGCAGGAATTTACTGCGCGGTCGTGACCGGGTTTCTGATTTCGCTCCTGGGTGGATCGAAGACGCAGATCGGCGGGCCGACTGGAGCGTTTGTCGTAGTTGTTGCCGGCATCGTGGCGGCGCACGGGGTGGACGGGTTGTTCATGTGCACGGTCATGGCGGGAATGCTGTTAGTGATTCTCGGCGTGACAGGCATGGGCACAGCGGTCAAATTTATTCCGCGGCCGGTCGTCATCGGTTTTACCAATGGAATTGCGGTCCTGATCGCCAGCACGCAGGTGAAAGACTTTTTCGGCCTTCGGCTGGAGAACGTTCCGGGCGTGTTCTGGCTTCGGATGAAAGCCCTAGCCGCGGCGTTTCCGACCTGGTCCACCGCGGCTGCTCTGCTTGCGGTTGGCACGGTTTTGGTGATGGTGATTTGCCGGGCGATTTCCAGCCGCATTCCAGGCGCAATCGTGGCCATGCTTGGCGCAACCCTGGCCGCTTACTTTTTGAAATTGCCGGTGGAAACGATCGGAACGCGCTTTGGAGGCATTCCGAGCGGCTTGCCGCATTTTGCCATTCCGCGTTTTCGCGCTGATTTAATCCACGGATTGCTGGGACCGGCTTTCACCGTCGCCATGCTGGGCGCGATTGAGTCGCTTATGTCGGCGGTGGTTTCGGACCGCATGAGCAATGACCGGCACAATCCTAACGTCGAGTTGATTGGGCAGGGCGTGGCCAATATTGTTTCGCCGATGTTTGGCGGTCTGCCTGCGACTGGCGCCATCGCCCGCACCGCAACCAACATTCGCTCCGGCGCGCAGTCTCCGATTGCCGGGATGATTCACTCGCTTACACTCCTTTGCATCCTGCTGTTCGCGGCGCCGCTAGCGAGTTACATCCCGATGGCCGCGCTGGCGGGGATTTTGATGGTGGTGGCCTACAACATGGGCGAATGGCGGGAGATTCCGCAACTGCTGAAGCTCACCAAAACCGACATCAGCGTGTGGCTGGTGACGTTTGCACTGACGGTGTTCGCTGATCTCACTGTGGCCGTCGAAGCGGGAATGATTTTGGCCGCGCTGCTTTTCATTGCGCGCGTGGCCAATACGACGACCGTCTCGCAGGTGACGGAAGATTACATCGAAGACGGGCGCGTACACATTCTGCAGGACAAGGACATTCCTTATTATGCGACCATCTTTCGCATTCATGGGCCGTTTCTGTTCGGCGCGACAGAAAAAATAATGGCGATTACGGATAAAATGCACCAACTGCCGCCGATTGTGATCGTGCGGCTGCGGAATATGACGGCCATCGACGCGACCGGGCTGTACGCACTCGAAGATATCGCCAAACAACTTCACTCCGCCGGGCGCACGCTGATTTTGTGCGGCGCGCGCGAGCAGCCTGCGCAATTGATGCATCAGGCTGAATTTGAAGAAGTGGTGGGACGGGAAAATATTTGCGCCAACGTGCAGGAAGCGCTGGAGCGGGCGGAAACCGTATTCGAGAGGATTGAGGCTCAGGCGGCGGCCGGAAAGTGACCCACCCGTCTAGTCTTGTCGTTCCAGCGCCCTTCAGCACCGACGAGTCTGCTTCTAAGAAACAGATTCCTCACGGCTAAAGCCGATTCGGAATGACAATGCCTCGAGGACAATATTCAGTTTCTTAGAACAGTGCCGTTGGGCGGCGCTTCCAGCTTTTGCCTTTTTCCGTGGCGATCTTTTCCATATCATTCACGTAGGCGCCTGCTTGGGTCAGCACGTGATGCAAATCGTTACCGACGCTGATGAACGTGAAGCCCTTCTCCAGAAATTCTCCGACTCGCGATGTGCCGAACAGGAAAAGTCCGAGAATCACATTGTTCTTGCGGGCGTGGTCGACCAGTTTCTGAGTAGCTTCGCCCAACTCCGGGGATGTGTACATGTGAGGGAACTCGTACTTGTTGTAGAGTCCCATCGACATGCAAAGATCGTTCTGGCCGAGGAACAGAATGTCAACGCCGGGGACTGCCGCGATTTCGGCAATGTTCTGAATGCAAGATGCGGTCTCGACCTGCAAAGCGACGATGCCTTCGTTGTTCCAGTTGCCGGCATAGCCGAGCAATCCAGCTTTGTTCATACTGCGCTGCGGGAAATAAACCGAGCGCGTACCCACGGTCGGATATTTCGTGCAACTGATCGCCTGGCGAGCTTCGTCGGCGGTGTTGATATAAGGAATGAGCACGCCGTCGGCGCCCATGTCGAGGGCCTGCTGAATGCCGGGACGGTCGTCATATCCACCGACGCGAACCAGCGACTTGGCGCCGCCGTTGGAAATTCCGCTGAGCATGGCGGAAAGTTTTTCGTAAGTCATGGGGCCGTGCTGCGTATCGACCAGCAGCCAGTCGTAGCCGCTGAAGGCCAGTTGTTCGGCGACAGTTGGGCTGTGGGCGTTTAGAAACAGCCCCATCTTGGGTAGTCCTGCGCGCAATTGCTTTTTGAATTCGGCGCCACTCAAAGCAGATTCAGGCATGAAAGGCCCTCCGGGGCAAATGCAAAGTTCTCTAGTTTAGCTGAGCGGCGATGAGAGCCGGGGCATTTTCTGTAAAAAGTTGGCGACAACATGACCGGAGGACACAGGTTGTCGCGGCGGAGTTCTTGACGAACCCCGAAGATAGAAGATAACGGCGAGAACTTCTGCTCGCCGTTAGTGATGATTGTGCCGCC